>Ga0098067_1000867_pt1 | contig 10647 bp, 10 predicted proteins | sample 26_taG_FD_92578 | JGI IMG/M metagenome (GOLD analysis project Ga0098067, IMG submission 92578) | Marine viral communities from Cariaco Basin, Caribbean Sea - 26_WHOI_OMZ | ecosystem: Environmental > Aquatic > Marine > Oceanic | place: Caribbean Sea: Cariaco Basin | collected 2014-11-09
ATTATAACAATATATGTTTGATTTACGAGAGGACATACACTCTCGGCATGCATCATTGAGTTTCATCACCAGCGTCGAAGCCAGAACATCCCCAATGGAACGAAGTATTATATAGGGCAAAGCTATTATCTGCAAGGGCTTCTAAGGGTTAGTTACACTTTATAACACCGTCTTTTTCGATATTTTCACGCCGTAAAACTATCCGACATAACTGCCCAATGGTGCAACTTCCGTAATCCATAACTGCCAGGATCGACGAGCTCTAGCATATCCGCACAAGCCTCTGAGCAAAACACCCGATATTCAGGGTTATAGAATCCTGGAATCACAGTTCTGATAAGGGCTAGGTAATCATACCTAAAGCTCTTGCGCCTATTATACCAACGTAGGGCATAGTCAATATCACACATTACAGGTACCAGTTCCCAATGGGTGGGGTTCATCTCAATAATCTTACGTCGGATACCCCCATCACGGTGACTGGAGCTAATACAGTCAAAGCGTCCATCGTATAACTCTTCGATGACCAACTCACAATGACTAAAGCGTGAGCCGTCTACCATACTGATTAATCTATCAAATATCTTTCCGTAATCCGCTATATAGAATGCTAAATAAGTGGCTTTCATGGCTATACCCCTGAAGTCCTTTTATTTAGTATAGCTTAGTATTAAATTAATTTATTATTTATTTTTGGTGGTTGGAGTATCATGAGTAATAATAAAACTTGATTAGCTATTTTTGCATTAAGCCTTTTTTAACTTCAAAATCAACATACTAAAAAGCCGTAAAAATTTTTAAACTTTTACGGCCTTTAAGCTGATACTCAAATTATTGTCTAGTGACAATGGTAAATGCCTGTCTTACTATTAGTATGGCAACCAGCTGAGTCAGTACCACCACTGCTAGCCAAAGCAGTAGTAGACAATGTTGCTAAGACAGCGATCAGTAATAAATTTTTCATTTAGAATTCCTTTTTGATAAAATTTTCCATGTAAAGACTGTGATACAACTTACTATACATGGGAATAATTTAATTAATTTAGCATCTCAACTACTGATGCATTAAACGTAAAAATTGGGGATTGGTCACTTTAATTTGCATATTATTCTTGTACTCTTCTATCCTCCCTCTTGCGCAGAATCTTCTACCTACAAATCCATCAATGTTACCAAAGCGTTCTTCAAACCAACGATAGTCGCTATCCCAAACTAACAGCGTTAACGTTTGATTTGGGTATTTTTTATCTAAGTTAAGATAATGCCTATTAGACAAGTGTTTAATCTCTGCTAAATTCCCACAAGCCATTACCCTTTCACCAACATGAAATGGCACTTTAAATGCTTCAATTTTAGATTCAGCAGCATACGATATTATTGGACTGAAACCGTATATTGATAAGACAGATACAGCTAATATTTTTTTATACATAAATTTCGACATATCCTAATTAAAATGAATCAATTTGAAATACAAGATAATAAAAATAATCCCTACGGCGATAGCTAATAAACCGATTTGTAGTTGATCTTTAGATAAATAGTGATTTAATCCTACGTTTGTACTGCCTACGCTTGAATTTTCGTTTCTAATTTTTGATTTCTCATTCAAAGGTTGGATTTGATTACTTTCTATTTGTATTTGTTCCTCTCTCAATCTATTATCTCTAGATTTTTCTTCATCTTTTTTTTGCTGTGCTTTTTCACCTTTTATAACCATTTCATAAATAATATTTAATATTATAAGTATTAAAAATACACCAGCCCATGTCATCGCTCATCCTTTTTACTTTAGTTTATTAGCAGATACCAACTTGATTTGCGGTGTTCCTTTGTAGGTACCTATTTTTCCTTCGACACATAAGTTGCTGCCTTTATATTGGTCAAGGTTGCCAAAGTTACTTCTATCTGTGTCCCATATAACAATGGTAGCGTCTTGTTTTGGATAAGAAGACCCAAAATTTAAATAAGTACCCTTACTAAATTTTTTTACCTGAGCAATATCTCCACATACCACCTGATAAGACCCTATGTAGCTCCTAGCTTGAGAAGCTGATATAGACTTTATTTTTTCCTCATTAGTAGTAGAACTTGAAGTGTTTTTCTTAGTTACTTGATAGTTCTTGGATTCATCAGAAATATTTTTTTTGATATTTTCAGGTTTACTGCTTGAATTAGATATCTTTTCGATTTGTTCTTTTTTAGGAGTTTTTGCAATGACTTTAGGTAAGTTAACAACCTTATCTACTGCTACAACTGTATCTTTTGGCTTAAAGTATAAATTAGCGCCGTAAGCGGTCATGGCGAAGCATCCTATGCCCAAGCCAATGACATGTTTCAATTGAAACCTAGTATTTTTTGGCTCAATAGTATGTTGAATACTATCTATAGGGTGCGATGTTGGAGTGGGTAATGGCGGTGGGACATGCTGTGCAGTTGATTGTGGTAATGGTGGTGGGCTATGCGGTGCGGTTGATTGATTGCTTAGAGGAGTTTGTGCTTTTGCAGTCTGACTAGCTTCTTCTACCTGATCACGCAGAGATGAAATAGTAGCTTGTAAAGTTGCTAAATCGTCTTTAGTCAACACGGTTCCAGGGTCTTGTTTATTTTTTTTATCCCTTATTGCTTGCTCTGATTGTTGCTGCTTAATTAACTCTAACTCCTTTTGATAATTCTCAATCCTTTGAGCCGTTTGTTTATCTACTATTGCTTTAGTTAATTGATTCTTGCTCTGCAGGCTTAATGTATAACTGATTTCATCTATGATCTTACTAGGATTATTAAGCATTAATTTATTGGTATATCTCAGTAATACACCATATTCTCTTAATAGTGCATTCTGTCGATTCAACATATCATCGAATTCATGATAAGACTGAACCTTCCAAATACCATCCAGCTCTATAGGCAGTAAGAAGCCTTTGGCTTCATTAATTATCATAAAATCAATATATCTATTACCACCTTGAGAATCCTTAAAATGGTATTGAGTTTCAACATCTTGAGGTTCTATATCCTCAATCCTCGTTAAAACACTCCTCACAAATTGCTCTTCAAACCCCGCGACATGCTTAAGATTATCTTTATTCTGTACTATCCAAGCTTCCCAGTCCATTAGCATCTCTTAAATATAATTATTAGTATTAATTTACAATCACATAATAATATATTTATTTATATCGTGAGCAATAACTTAATAAAATTTCTCAGTCATATAAATATCTTTACTTTTACCTTTACTAATAAATAACTACACTCTGATTATTAAATATATTAATTAATAAGTAAATTAAAATATATAAATAATTGATATTAATAGATTAGTTTGAAATACACTCACTAAATCGGTATACAATAAAAAAAGCCCAACCCCATGACAGGATTGGACTTTAATACTATCTAAGCATTTCTCTTGGTAATTAAGTAAGCTGTAGCCTAACTCAAAACCTCATCAAACCACTCACCAATAGCACGAATCTGCGGACCACAGACCTGGTGCGCCATCGGGTAAGTCACATATTTCACATCATAACCGCGGGTTTGCAAAGTCTTAGTCGCTTGCTGACCCAGAATTTCAGGGACGACAGGGTCTTGCGTACCATGATTAATCAGAATAGGGATGTTTTTATTAGCATCGCTGAATTCGATATGGTCATTAGTAGCCAAATACGTTGATAGCGTCAGTAGACCTGCTAGCTTTTGCGAATAGCTGAGCGCCGTATGATAAGCCACTGCCCCACCTTGCGAGAAGCCAGCGATAACGATATTTTCCGCAGGCACGCCACGAGCAATCTCACGCTCAATCAAGTCATTGATATTTTGCGCAGACTTCTTAATCTGTACCACATCAACTTTGCGATCGATGCTCATCTCAAGGATGTCATACCACGCCGGCATCACCATGCCACCATTGATAGTCACCGGAATCTGCGGAGCATGCGGAAATAAGAAGCGCACGGCTAAATCTGAACGTAGGCCTAGCTCTGGGACGACAGGTTCAAAATCATGACCGCTCGCGCCCAAGCCATGCAGCCAAATTACGGCATTGTTAATGTCTTTATTGGCAGGGTTATGTTCTACGATTACGCAGTCTAAATAATTGCTCATTTTCTATCCTTTTAGGTCGTTTGATTAGGTCTTGTCACGGTGTCTCTATGGGACGATATATTTAAACGGTCATACCATTGTCATCAATGCTTCAACTCTTTTTAGTAGCTTATGTCTATCTCTACGGGCTTATTTAACAATATTAGGGCGTTGAGCTTATTTGCAACAATCCACCTACTTTATAACCCGGACTTGTTGATGCCTTATCTATTTTTTCGCTAGTTTTTGCCTATAGCCATTTTATATTAGCTATTTATTTTAGAGGACAGTTTACATGACAATATTAATTAATGCAGGGCAAACCCTGACTCCAAGGATGACCCTCAAAAGAGCCATCAAATTCGCCACTATCGTGCCACTCTTATCCGCCAGTACGCTACTAATAATGGGCTGCGATGAGGATAACGATAGTGCTCTGGTAGTACCTTCTACGCCTACGACACCCACGCAGCCTGCCAATCCTAATGCTGGACAATTAGTAGCCTACAGTTACGGGGTACGGCCCTTTTATTTAGTCGACGATATGGATTCAGGGCCTTTAAAAAAAGAGTTGCTCGCCTGCAAGTCACAGACCCCAAAGAAGACAGACTTCTCTATCTCTCATCGCGGCGCTCCCTTACAGTTTCCTGAGCATACTTACGACAGCTATATGGCCTCTGCTCGCATGGGCGCCGGTATTTTAGAGTGTGATGTTGCGTTTACCAAAGACGGTGAGCTGGTCTGCCGCCATGCCCAAAACGATTTACATACCACCACTAATATCGTTGCTACACCGCTAGCCAGTAGCTGTACAGTGCCACCTGCTATAAACGTAAACGGTAATTTGAGTAACGCTGCCAACATCGAATGTCGTACCTCAGATATTACTGCCGCCGAGTTTAAAAGTCTAAAAGGTAAAATGGACGCCGCCAACACCAGCGCAACTACTATTACATACTATATGAATGCCACTGCACCTTGGCGTACCGATTTATATGCGCAAAATGGCGAAGTACTGACGTTAAAGGAACATATCGAACTGACCAAAAGTCTCGGTATGAAGCATACGCCAGAACTCAAAGAACCCGTCGTAGCCATGCCATTTAATGGTTATACCTTAGACAATTATCGTCAGCAGCTCATCGATACCTATAAAGCTGCAGGAGTTGCTGCCAGTGATGTCTATCCGCAGTCTTTTAATATCGCCGATGTAGAATACTGGCTAAAAAACGACCCTGACTTTGGGTCGAATGCGGTTTATCTTATTGATGATAGTAATGAAACCGCAGCGGGCAAGACATTTGATAAAAACGACCCGAGCACTTGGCTGCACAGTATGGCGGATATTAAAGCTCGAGGGATAAACATCATTGCACCCGCCGCTTGGCTACTGGTCACTAGCGATGGTAATGGTAACCTACTGCCTTCCGAATACGCAAAGCAAGCTAAGGCCAACGGGTTAGAGATTATCACTTGGTCACTTGAGCGTTCTGGCCCCTTAACTGGCGGCGGTGGTTGGTACTATACCGGTCTTGAAGATGCTATTAATAACGATGGCGATCTCATGACTTACATCGATGTGTTGGCAAAAGATGTGGGAGTGAAAGCTATCTTCTCGGATTGGCCTGCGACGGTCAGTTATTATGCTAATTGCAAAGGTCTGTAGTACTTTGAAAACTTAGAAACCATAGTCTCGGCAAAACCCTTAACCGCCAACTTAATCTAGATTAGGTTGGCTTTTTTATGCTAGATTTATTGTCCTATTTTGAGGGCTATTTATGTTGGATATTTTAAGTCCTTTATTAGCAGATACTTCAATCTGGCTCTATGTCGGCTTGTTTGTAGCAGGCGTGGTCGCCTTTGTCGTTTCAACCGTCTCTGGCGGTGGCGGTGCCCTACTCTTAATACCGTTGACCTCCTGGTTAATCGGTGCTGCTTCCGCTCCACCTGTCATTAACCTAGGCACCTTTATTGGGCGACCCGTACGCTTATATCTCTTCTGGCGTGATATCGACTGGCAGTTGGTTCGCTACTACGCGCCCAGTGCCTTAATCGGCGCTTGGCTAGCAGGATTACTATTTAGCAAATTAGATGCGCAATGGATTCAACTGGCGGTTGGCGTGTTTTTGGCCTCGACGATATTACAGTACCGGTTTGGCAAAATTGATAAGACCTTTACTATGCCGAAAGCAGGGTTTGTGCCCTTAGGTTTCCTCGTGGCCTTTATCAGTACGCTAGTCGGTGGCTTAGGACCCGTGATGAATCCCTTCTATATGAATGCGGGTCTGCAAAAAGAAGACTTAGTCGCTACTAAAACCGCTAATGCTTTTATTGTAGGCTTCGCACAGATTGGCAGCTATACCTTCTTTGGTATCCTGACCTCTAAGCTATGGTTATTTGGCTTAGTGCTAGGCTTAGGAGCGACGGTAGGCAATGTTATCGGCAAACGTTTTTTAGCCAATATGAGTGTGCGCCAATTCCGTAGTGCCTTGATTGCTTTAATGGTAATTAGTGGCGCGCTGATGATTTACCATAACTGGCAAATTCTGTTACCTTCTTAACATCCTCTTTTTAATATCTTTTTTTAGTCTCCCTCTTCTTAATCTCTTGCTTATTGACCACTTTCTTATTAATTTACCTAGGCTTGACCGTTCTGTGAGCTTTTAGATAACCTTTCCTTATTAGCCTATCCTTGTAACTCGTACGCTACAGTCTGTTAATCACTGACTTCTCACCGATTTTTCATAAGTTTTTCACCATATCTAGGGGCTTATCGAACAGCACGCTGGGCAAACTATGCTACGATAATCGCATCCTATGACCGAGCGCCCCTCATGAGTACTTGTCCACATATTTTACTGGTTGAAGACGACCCTGCTATCGCTACCTCGCTAAAGGTGACTTTTAAACGTGAGGGCTGGCAGCTGACTTGGTTAGATAATGCGAGCGCCGTGTTGCCTACTCTAGAGACCTTGCTGACTGCGGAAGTACCGCTCACTGCGATTATATTGGATGTGGGGTTGCCCGATGGTGATGGACTGAGCTTATGCCAACACATTCGCCATGCGGATACCATTGGAGCACAGACCGACTTACCGATTCTATTTTTGACGGCGCGCAGTGATGAGGTCGATCGTATCTTAGGCTTAGAGATGGGCGCGGATGATTACTGTGCCAAGCCTTTTAGTCCGCGCGAATTAGTGGCCCGTCTCAAGGCCATTTGGCGCCGTGAGCAATTAATTACGCAAGCTCAAAGTGAGCCTAGTCTGGCTACTACGGCGAACGAGCCGCAGCAAATATCTTCACCCTATGGCAATTGGGTTTATCAACCGCTCGATTATAGCTTGCACTGGCATGAGCAAAAGCTAGAGCTAAGCAATACTGAGCGCAAACTGTTAATGGCACTGCTAGCGGGTCCCAAACAAGTCTTTAGCCGTGAGCAATTGTTAGAAGCCATTAGCGACTATCCTGACCACCGTCTTGCCCGCACTATCGATAGTCATATCAAGTCTATCCGCAAACAGTTGGCGAAAGTTGATGGCGACCTTGAAGTTATTCATACCCACCGCGGTTTAGGCTATAGCTTAAGCCCAGCATAAGCAGTTATAAACGACCCTATGCCTACCCCCTCTCCTCACGCTAATAGCAAACCACCCGCCAGCTCTGCTCAGCAGCAAGTAGACCCTGACGAGCCCATCCCTGAGCAAAATTTAGCCTCGGCTGCGCACAATTGGTATGCCAAACTGCACCCTATCGGCGCGCCAGCAGAAACGCTAAGTGGCACCCAAAGTAAGGCCAAGTCAATCACTAGCCAACCCCTTAACCTCAGTATTTTCTTTCGTATTTGGCTAGCAGTAGCGGTCATTATTATCGTATCGAGTGTGGTCGCTTTTACCCAACTTTTTGAATATGTTAAACCGACCACTCAGCAAGTGATTGAAGATACGTTGGTCGATACGAGTAAACTCTTAGCCGTCAGTCTCAGACCGCCTATGCAGACCGGGATGCTGTATAACGACGACTATCAAGCTGTTTTAGACCAAGCTTTTATAGGCCGTAAACTGAGTAAAGCCAGTACCTTAAAGCTAAATCCCAACCAGCAACGGGCGGCAGATACCCCCACACCTTGGTATCATCTCAAAACCCACAGTAGCTTTCGCGTATACGTCACTGATCCACAAGGGTTAGTGATTTATGACTCACGACAAGGGGATAATAATGCAGAAGGACAGGACTATAGCCGTTGGAATGATGTTTATCTAACCTTGCAAGGTCAATATGGGGCTCGTAGTACGGCGCAGCGGCCTGGTGATAGCACCTCTTCGGTGATGTATGTCGCCCAGCCTATCGAAAGCGCTGAAGGCACTCTATTAGGCGTGGTCAGTGTAGGTAAGCCCGTCGCGACTATCGTGCCGTATTTGGAAGCCACGCGCAGTCGTATGCTGACTGCCCTACTGGTCATTAGTGCGTTGGCTTTGATTATGGCAGGTCTAGTCGCTTGGTGGCTAAAACAGAGTATGGCATTGGTTGCTCGCTATACCCGCTCTCTAGCCAAGCAAACCGATAAGCCCTATTTCTATTTGGGTCGTGAGCTTAATGAGTTGTCCGATACTATCGAAGGTATGAAAGACCGTTTGGAGAATCGCGCTTATGTCACGGATTATGTGCATACGCTGACCCATGAGCTAAAGAGTCCGCTCACTGCCATTCGTGCTAGCGGTGAGTTGTTAGAAGACCCTTCTTTAGAAGAAGAAGACCGTTTGATGCTCAGCCAAACTATCACTGAGCAGAGTATCAAACTACAGTCGCTGATAGATCGCTTACTGCTATTGGCTACTGTTGAGCAGCCTACCTTTAAGTTGCAAAAAGAGCCGTTAGATATTCCCGAGCTATTACAGTCCTTATTGGCGTTAGCGCAGGTCAAGTTACAGCAACGCCACTTACCTGAAATCCCACTATGGATTAATGAGCAGCCTATTGATAGCACTACTCTGGCTCAGGATAGCTCTTTAGCGCATAGCCTAACGTTATTCGCAGATAAGTTTTGGCTAAGCCAAGCGCTGCAAAACGTGCTCGATAATGCGATTTATTTTGCGCAATCGCAAGTTATTATTAATCTACGTCCCCATAGTGACAGCTTACAAATTGATATCTTTAATGATGGCGCGCCCATTCCTGATTACGCGTTAGCCAAGGTGTTTGATCGCTACTTTAGTCTATCGCATCAGGCGCTATTTTCGAGCGATCCTAACCGTTCTCCAATGCAAGCGAAAAAAGGCACGGGACTAGGACTCACCCTAGTCAAGCAAGTGATTGAACATCATGGCGGTGAGATTAGTATCCGTAATATTTCCAAAGACAACATGCGGCCATTGGACCCAACCACAGCAAAGGACAACGCTACCCTAATTCAGCCAGCGACTAACGGGGTATTGGTCACCATAGAACTGCCATTAGCTGCCCCTATCCTTCATGATTAACAAGCTATTACTAGCTGCTACCATCTTCTGCCCTAGGTTTAAACCAATCCGTTTTTAATCCCATTCCGCTACTGCTTTACTCTCGCCTAAATTCCATATTTTTTTCATTAATGACGCATCATATTTTCTTATCGTTACCGTAAATTAGTCGCTAAGCACACTATCAGCTTGACCTTATAGCCGACTGATGATGCTAGCTTTTATAACGATAACGAGGATGCCCCATGCAAAAAGCCCTAATCATAAAACTGTCCATCATCGGCGGCCTTTGCCTTATCTTTGCCATTGGCCTCAACCTAATGCAATCCTTAGTCTATGAGCGTCAGCAGTATTCAGATACCGTCATTAACGAAATTAGCAGCCAACACGTCAATCCCCAAGAGATTATCACTCCGTTTATCGCAGTACCGACGACTATCACCCCGGCTTGCAACCCTGAAAAAGAACGCAGTTGCCGTCCCGCTTTTGAATTATCCATACCACAGCTTGCCAGCATGACCCAAGCACAGCAGTCGCTAGCGGTCAGCACGGATACTTACCAGCGGGGTATCTACCATGCCACCAGCTATCAAGGCGATGTCACTTTTAAGCAGCAGTATAAACTGAGTGCTCCTGCGGCTCTAACCATTCCTACCTCTACGACGGTGGCGACACCTACAGCTAGCGTAGTTGCTTCTGAAAACATCGACCTTAGTGCTTATATTAAACAAGGCGCTAACATCAGTTATGCTTGGAACGACGCCCGCTTAATCATCCCTGTCTCTGACCTACGCGGGGTCTCGCAACTGCCCGTTGTCCAGGTCAATGGAAAAACAATGACTGCCAACTATCCCGTTACGCCGAAGATGGCAGGCTTAAGCTATGTTGAAGTGGTCCTACCCGCAGATTTATTCCAACAAAAGACCCTGCAAATCACCGTAGATTTACCCCTCATGGGTTTAAGTGCGGTACGTACCATCCCGTTAGGCCAGCAGTTCAGTATGACTATGGCTAGCGACTGGCACGCTCCGAACTTTATTGGCCAAGCGCTACCCGCCGAGAAGACTTTTACCAATCAAGGCTTTCAAGCGGAGTGGGAAAA
>Ga0098067_1000868_pt1 | contig 10645 bp, 8 predicted proteins | sample 26_taG_FD_92578 | JGI IMG/M metagenome (GOLD analysis project Ga0098067, IMG submission 92578) | Marine viral communities from Cariaco Basin, Caribbean Sea - 26_WHOI_OMZ | ecosystem: Environmental > Aquatic > Marine > Oceanic | place: Caribbean Sea: Cariaco Basin | collected 2014-11-09
CCCAAGCTTTGCACCCGGCGATACCGTTGTGGTTCAAGTAAAAGTACGTGAAGGTGAGCGTGAGCGTTTACAGGCTTTTGAAGGCGTTGTAATTGCTAAGCGTAACCGCGGTCTAAACTCAGCGTTTACCGTACGTAAAATCTCAAGCGGTGTTGGTGTAGAACGTGCATTCCAATTGCATTCACCAATCATTGATAGCATCGAAGTGAAACGCCGTGGCGCAGTTCGCCGTGCGAAACTATACTACTTACGTGAGCGTTCTGGTAAATCAGCCCGTATCCGCGAAAAACTTGGTGCTCGTCCAGCTGCAAACAAAAAAACTGACGCTGGCGTACCTAAAGCAGTTGATACTGCTCCTGGTATTTAAGAACCAGTTTGCTTTGCTGCGCTTAGTCGTCTGATTGGACGCTTGATGCTTGGCAAGGCGAAAGTAGATACAAGCCCTTATTCATAGGTTTATTTATAAATAAGCGGGCCATACCAAAAAAGACAAAACCCCAATCTGTGCTTATGCCAGATTGGGGTTTTTGTTTCTGCCGCTTTTATTTAGGCTTTAATTGCTGCTTTCATGCTGTTTTCATTAAAGATTTGCGTGACATGTTGGCTTTCAATGTTTTAGGTCTCAATATTGTCTACGCGGCTGGTTTGGTCTTTAGACTTACTGTACTTACGCAGTCGAATATAAAGAGTCTTAGTAACAGTAGCGACGACTTTTTGTTGCTCATCGACGATATCGACGCTGTATTCACGAAAGACGGGCTCGCCATCCTTTGCCAACTCTTGAATAGCGATTACTTCAGCACTGCTAACCTTGATCCTTGCGGTGACTTTGCTCTTACCCGGCGCGATAAATTCAATATGTGAGCTTTTATCCCATACTACGTAGCTGCTGCCCAATTGGTGCATAAGCATCAGCATATAAAACGGATCTACCATCGAGTATAAGCTGCCCCCAAACTGGGTGCCGACGATGTTTTTGTTTAAATTATTTAAGCCCATGCTGACCACGCATAAACCTTGATCTAAATTCATGTGTTCAATCTTGATACCAGCGCCGATGTAGGGCGCATAAGTGTTGATACGCAGTTTAAGCAAGTAGGGCGTCAGTAATGGCATGATATTTTTTTTCGCGTTACGTTTAAGCGTTTCAAGTCTTTTAGGCAGTAAATTCATCAATATTTCCTATTCCCTTTTTAGATATTGCTAGTCTGATGGTATGAGTTATTTTTATTGTATTAAGTTAAGTATGACTGCAAGGATTGTTGCTTATAAGGTAAGTTTTCAAGCAATGAGTCATAAAAAGATATTTATCATAGTGAAAAACCATGAAGCTCGCCAGTTTTAAAGCGTAACGAAACGGCAAATGCGACGATAAAGCCATTATCTTGTTTGCATTCATTACCATTTTCTAAGTGTGAACGATTGAGTCATAAAAAATATTTTTCATAACGATGCGGGTAGTATCTTTTAATGACGAAAGTCTCGCATTATCTTTAACGATGTCTTACAATAGCGGGATTTTGTTTTGGGCGGTTTAATATTTACTCGATATTAGGATAATAACGCCGCTCAAACCTCAGTTGACATAAGGAAATGTGATGAGTGGTACACAGCTTCCCACCTCAGGGCGCAACCCGCAGCAACCAATCTCTTCTGATAATGACGATTTGCAAAGCAGCTATGTAGAGTTACATAAGCCCAGCGCTAGCTTTAAAAATCGTAATGCCTACCTCAATCATGAACTGCAAATCATGCAACCAAAACGTTGGCGTGCTAATTTGCCGTTCCGCGATTATCGTTTTGAGTATGAAGATACGATTCCGGCAATGGCAGCGACCATCGGTAAAGTGGTGATGGTGGGCGCCATTGCTGCAACCTTTGCTGGTCCGCTTGGTTTGGGCGATGCCTTTGTGCTAGAAAACGTGCGTTATGAATTGCTTATCGTGGCGTTTTTTGTGATTTTATTCTCAGGCTTCCTGCTACCGACTGCTAACCTTGCTGGTACGCACGGCCCACTGATTCCACTGATTCCTATCGTCGTTGCCGCGGGTGGTCATCCGATGGCCTTTGGTCTACTAATCGGTGCTTTTGGTTTGCTACTTGCCATTAGTAAAGGCGGCAGTCTGCTAGCGAACTTGACCAGTAAAGGCGTGTGCGGCGGCCTACTGCTATATTTAGGCTTTATCGGCACCACCTCCCAAGTCAAAAACCTATTTGCTTGGGCGGAAGGGATTGGTATGTCGCATATCGCCTTTGTGGTGATTCTACTGACGATTATCTTATACGCGCTGTTAGAGAATTACCAAAAACGCTGGCTGGCGGTGCCACTCAGCTGCTTGTTAGGCGGCGGAGTTGCCTTTGCGATGGGCGCGCCATTTGCCTTTAAAACCGCACCCGGCCTACCAAATATGAATCCAATGTATTGGTGGGGCGAAAACACCGGCTGGATGTTAGGCTTGCCGACTGTCGAAAGCTTTATCGTGGTGTTGCCATTTGCGGTGTTGGCAGTCGCTATGTGGTCACCAGACTTTTTAGGTCATCAAGTCTTTCAAAAAATAAGCTATCCAAAACGTACTGAGCGTGTGCTGATGGATATCGATGACACCATGACCAGCGCCTCTATTCGTCAGGTGGCAGGCTCTGTGCTTGGTGGTGCTAACTTCGCTTCTTCATGGGGCACCTATATTGTACCAGCGGCAATTGCGAAGCGTCCTATTCCAGCCGGTGCGGTATTAACGGGATTATTCTGTATCATTGCTGGTGTTTGGGGTTACCCCATGGATTTAGCCATTTGGGAGCCGGTAATGTGTGTGGCGTTGATTGTTGGCGTCTTTATCCCGCTACTTGAAGCGGGTATGGAGATGACCCGCGAAGGTAAAACCACGCAGTCTGCGGCGATTGTCGTCTTTGCTTCTGCCTTGGTCAATCCAGCCTTTGGTTGGTCGATTACTTTGGTGCTGGATAACTTAGGCTTGATTGGTTCAAAAGAGCGCAGTGCTAGCTTAACAAAAATGAGTCGCTGGATTATTCCTGTGGTGACCTTTGTCATTTTAACCACAGTGATGGCTATCGTCGGCATGTTGCCCGGTATCCCAGCGCTTTTGCCAAACTTCCGTCACTAGATTTTTAACGTTTCCCATAAAAGCCAGCCTCGATGCTGGCTTTTTTTATGACTTTGGTTAAGCCAGTTTTTGGCTTGCAAAATGCCTACTGTTGCCCCATAAATATGATATTACTTACGTTTTTACGGTGTGCTGTTTTTACTCTGTACTAACGTTAAAGCCCTTATTTAAGAGTCAAAAATTCTATGGTCAATGTCTCCGCATCGAGTCCCGTCGACGATAAAAAAGCCCGCCTTAAGCATTTGATTCAGCGCCTGCCAAATCTGCCAGGGGTGTATAAAATGCTGGGTAAAAATGGCGATATTCTTTATGTCGGTAAGGCCAAATCGCTGAAAAGTCGCGTCAATAGCTACTTTGCTAAGACCATTGACCATCCAAAAACACGGGCACTGGTAGCACGAATTCATAATATCGAAACCATTATTACCCGTAGTGAGACCGAAGCGCTATTACTTGAGCAAAACCTGATTAAAGAGCATCGTCCGCCTTATAACGTGCTACTGCGTGATGATAAGTCTTACCTTTATGTGTTTATCTCTGCGGATAAGCCCTATCCAAGATTGGCTTATGGTCGCGGTAAAGGCAATCACCAAAAAGGTCGCTTTTTTGGGCCGTTTCCATCGGCTCATGCGGCGAAAGAGACGCTGGTGCTCATGCAAAAAATGTTTCAAATGCGTCAATGTACCAATACCTTTTTTAAGCAGCGTAAACGCCCGTGCCTTGAATACCAGATTAAGCGTTGCCGTGCGCCCTGCGTTGGTTTGGTGTCGCCAGAAGAATACGCCGAGGACGTTAATAATACCATTCGTTTTTTAAAAGGCGACTCGAGTGATATTCATCAGACGTTAATTAAAAAGATGGAGAGCGCAGCGGAAGCCTTAGACTTTGAAAAGGCAGTTTTTTATCGTGATCAGCTCTCTATGCTGCGCGAAGTACAAGCGAAGCAAGCCGTTTATACCGTAGAAGGTGAGGCGGATGTGATTGCGATTGCCAGTCAGGCGGGCATGACTTGCGTCAATGTGCTGACTGTGCGCGGCGGGCGCGTGCTTGGCGGTAAAAACTATTTTCCCGATATCGATAGCAGTGAGCCACTTGCGGATAATTTATCGGCGTTTATTACTTCGTTTTATTTTCAAGTAACCGATGATTTGCCAGCTGAGATTATACTCAGCCATGAGCTGCCGGATCAAACAGCGGTCAATGAAGCATTGATAACCCACTTTGGCAGTAAGACGGTCATTAAAACCAACGTCCGCGAGCACCGCGCTGAATGGTTAGATTTGGCCAAACTCAATGCCAATAACGCCCTAAAAACCAAGCTTGGCGATTATCTAGAATTGCATGCGCGCTTTGGTGCACTGAAAGACGTGTTAGCTGATGTCACTGATCGAACCATTGACCGTATCGAGTGCTTTGATATCTCACATACCATGGGCGAGGCGACCATCGGTAGCTGCGTGGTCTTTGACCAAGGTGGTTCGCGTCGCCGTGATTATCGTCAGTATGCGATTCATGATATCCAAGGTGGTGATGACTATGCGGCGATGAAGCAAGTGCTGACGCGGCGTTATAAGAAGCAGCCATTGCCGGATTTATTGCTGATTGATGGTGGTAAAGGTCAGCTTGGTATTGCTAAAGAAGTACTCACAGAGTTGGATATTCTTAATGATACGTTGCTCATTAGTGTGGCAAAAGGTGAAGGGCGTAAAGCAGGCTTGGAAGTATTGCACTTTATCGATCACGAGCCGCTTGACTTGCCGATGGATAGCAAAGCGCTGCATTTGTTGATGCATATTCGCGATGAAGCGCATCGGTTTGCCATTACCGCGCACCGTAAAAAGCGCGATAAACGCCGTTCCTCATCGGTGCTAGAAGTAATTCCAGGGCTTGGCGAAAAGCGTCGCCGTGACCTGCTTAATCACTTTGGCGGTATGCAGCAATTGCTTGGTGCATCGCAGCAGGAGCTGGCTGGCGTGCAGGGGATTGGTCCGGTATTAGCGAAAACGATTTATAAAGTGCTGCATGAGTAGTTTAAGCCGTATGGGCTAAATTTAAGTTTGTGCTCATAAAGCCCAACAATAAAAAAGTTGTCTTAGAATTATCTAGGACAGCTTTTTTTATTTTAATAAACTACAATTATTATTCGGCATTTTCTCTTTTATAAGTCACAAACCTAAAATCTAAGCCACTTTTTTCATCGTGTTTTTGCTCAGATTCTGCTACGACTACAAACTCGTTTGGCAGCTCAGGGTAAAAGGCATCGCCATCTTTAATATCAGTATCGACATGTGTCAGCTCGACGCGGTCGGTATACATCATCGCCTCACTAAAGACCCGCTCGCCGCCAATCACCCAAATGGTATCAAGGTGCGCACCATGAGCAAGGCTGGCAGCTTGTGTCAGCGCATCGTCTAAATTGTGCATCACATAAGCCTTTTCACTACCGACTAAGTTATTTTGCTCGGCGTAGTCTAGTTGGGTCGTGATAATAAAGCTGATGCGTTTTGGTAGCGGCTTGCTGCCCATCGACTCAAAAGTCTTACGACCCATAATGACGATACCTTGTATCGCGCCGTCACTTTGTTTGGTCGTCATATTTTTGAAATGCTGCAAGTCAGCTGAGATATGCCACGGCAGCTCATTCCCTTTGCCGATACAGCGATTGCGACTGATGGCCGCGATTTGGGCAACTTCGGTATTGGCATAGCTCATAACCTATCCTTTTTATGGTCTTTTAAAAGTAAAGCGATTAAATTTAGACGGCAACTTTGGCTTTAATAGCTGGATGCGACTCATAACCCTCAACGCTGATATCGTCAAAGGTAAAGGCAAAAATATCCTTGATGTCAGGGTTTAGGGTTAAGGTTGGCAGCTCATACAGCGAGCGCGTCAGTTGTAATTCAACTTGCTCGCGATGGTTTTGGTAAATATGACAATCGCCGCCCGTCCAAACAAATTCGCCGACTTCTAAGCCGCATACTTGCGCCACCATATGAGTCAGTAAGGCATAGCTGGCGATATTAAACGGCACACCGAGGAATAAATCCGCTGAGCGCTGATAAAGCTGGCAGGACAGTTTATTGTCTGCGACAAAGAACTGAAATAAGGTATGGCAAGGCGGCAGGGCAACTTGATCGGCTTCCTTTGGATTCCAACCGGAGACGATTAAGCGGCGCGAGTTGGGATTGGTCTTTATTTGTTCAATCACGTCAGTGATTTGATCGACGCCATCGTTCTCATAACTGCCGTCTTTCCGCTTGGTGGCGCCATAATTGCGCCATTGATGACCATAAATGGGACCCAAGTCGCCAGCAGGACGGTTAAAGCGCGCGGTTTGGTCAGCGGTCGCCCATTCGTTCCAGATACGCACGTTATTTTCTTGCAGATAATCAACGTGGGTACTGCCACTTAAAAACCAAAAGAGCTCATAAACGATCGATTTAAAATGGACTTTTTTGGTGGTTAATAAGGGAAATCCATCGGCTAAGTCAAAACGTAGCTGCGCACCAAAGTGGCTTAGCGTACCAGTGCCAGTACGATCGCCTTTTTCAGTGCCATTCGTCATGACATATTTTAGCAAGTCTAAATAGGCTTGCTCATTTTTACTGTTATGATAATTACTGGTCATAAAACTACTCTTTTGCCTGATTCAAATATAGCATTCAATATTTAAACGTGTTTTTAATATCTTACTTGGTAATTAATGCTTAATAAGCCGCCTGTTTACCCCAATCATAGATGCCACGCTTATAAGCATAAACCAGCATGATGAGACCAATAATAATCATTGGCGCGCTTAATATTTGGCCTTTGGTCATCCAGCCGAGTAAAATAAAGCCTTGGTCGGCATCGGGCTGACGGAAAAACTCGATAATAAAGCGGCTAAGACCGTAACCTAATAAAAAGATAGCCGAGACTGCCATACGGGGACGCGGTTTTGAGGAATACCACCATAAAAAGATAAATAGCAGCAGACCTTCTGCAAGCGCTTCGTAGAGCTGCGATGGATGACGCGGCAATAAATACTGGCCATTGACCTCAAGCATTAACGATTGTAATTTAGGGTTGGTTTGTAATTGCTGCGCATCAAATGCTGCGGCTTGCGGAAAGTAAGTCAGCCAATTATAGCCACCGTCTGAAACGCGTCCCCATAGCTCGCCGTTGATGTAGTTGCCGATACGCCCAAACAGCAGACCCGTTGGTACACAAGGAATAATAAAATCGAGCACCTGAAAAGAGGTCTTTTTATATTTACGGGCAAAATATAACATGCCTAATAAGACGCCAATCATACCGCCGTGAAACGACATGCCGCCTTCCCATACCCTAAACAGATACGCAGGATTTTGTAGCAATTCACCAAATTGATAAAACAATACATAGCCGATACGGCCGCCCAAAATGACACCAAGGGCACCAAAAAAGACCAAATCAGACACCATATCGGTAGTCCAGCCATCGCGTTTGCTACTGCGATACCATGCAAGGCCATAAGCGGCGGCAAAGGCTAATAAGTACATTAAACCATACCAGTGCACTTCTACTGGCCCCAAGGACAGCGCTACGGGGTCGAACTGAGGATGAATCATCATAAAGGCATCATATTATTGATAATGGAGTGTGGCCCATAATAGCAAAATTCATCCCTTGCGAATACTATGATAAGTTTATCGATAAATAAATGGATAAGGGAATGGCACATGGAATCAATAGCAAATCGGAGCAAAAACCGATAAGATGAAAAAAAGTGCTTCAATTTCTAAGGAATCCTTATGCAGTTGCCTTTACCAACATTATCCTTGCTCGGCATCATGGCTTCAAGTTTGACGCTATGGATTCCTATTAATGCCCAAGCAGCGCTGAGTAATATTGAAAATATTACTATTTATCAAGGCTTAGCCAGCGTCACGCGTACCTTGCCAATCAATGGCAGTGGCGAGCAAACGCTGGTCTTTTCTTGTTTATCGCCGAACATTGACGCTGATAGCATTAGCGTACAAGCACTAGGTAATGTTAATGTCGGTGAAGTCAGTATAGAAACCTTGAGCGCTGAGCAAGCGGCGCAATGTCAATATGGCCAATATCAAGGCGACGCCAAAGTACAAGTCCAGAAAAACACTCTTGCCGATATCAGCGCTGAATTAGAAGCAGCACGCTTAACCAAAGCCTATCTGCAAAATTTGACCAAAGTGACGCAAATTAATACGGCTGGCACATTGGCCAATAACGCCCGTGATTTAGAGACACAAGCGGCCAATATTAATAAAAAGATTGTCGAGCTACAGCAGCGCGAGGCACAAGCGAAAGATGCGCTCAATCAGCTGCTGGCGGGTAGTACGACCTCAAAACAGAATAGCGTGACCCAAGTTAGTGTTCGCACCGCCAGTCGCACGCCAAGTACGGTTAAACTGCATTATCAAGTGCGCGGCGCCAGTTGGGAGCCGACCTATCAAGCGCGCTTAAATACCGACAGTAAGCAGCTGAATATTACCGCTTCTGCCATCATCGCTCAACAAACTGGCGAGAATTGGAACAACGTGCCTGTTATTTTAAGTAGCGTAAATCCCAATCAAACGACTACCAGTCAGCTGCCACGCGTTGAGCGCTTGTCATTATATGAAGAGCAGCAACAAGCCAAATTGTCTCGTTATGCAGCGCCGATGATGGAGATGGAAGCGTCTCCTGTGCTCGTCGTAGATAGTGATAGCTATAGCGGTACTGGAAATATGCCGCCGCTACCGAGCTTTGCGGTAAGCAGCCAAAACAAAAACGGCATCACCGAATATCGCTTGCCGCAGCGGGTCAGTATTCCTAGTGATGGTCGGCGCGTACGTACGGTCATCGATGAGCAGTCTGGCACTAGCAAACTTTGGCTACGCAGCACACCAAGTGCCGAGACCGCCGCTTATTGGTATGCATCCGCGCCATTCTTGACGCCTACTTGGGCAGATGGCTCACTGCAGCTATATCGCGATAATAACTATGTCGGACAGTCGCGCTATAATTATCAAACCCTAAAAGAGCAGGGTATTGGCTTCGGTATTGATCCAAGTTTGCTGGTCAAGCAGCTGACCGACGAGAATAAACAAGGTGATAGAGGCGTATTTAACCGTCAGCAAACTAAAACCATTACTCAGGCCTATCAATTTACCAATCAGCACAATCGCAGCGTGCGCTTGCAGGTGTTAAGTGCTGAGCCGGTGAGCAGCGACGATAGTATTAAAGTCATGGCGGCGCATACCCCAGCGATTAGCCAAAAAGACTGGAATGATAATAAAGGGATGGTCGCTTGGGAGTTTGATTTGCCAAGTAAGCAATCACAAGTGCTGCAATCAACATATCAAATCAGCTACCCTGCTGATAAAAAGCTGAATACCAACTAAGCGCTAATAATTTAATATTTATATCAAGGAAAACTATGTGTATCGTCGCCATTGCTTGGCAGTTATTTGATGAGTTGCCGTTGGTTTTACTGTCCAACCGTGATGAGTTTTTACAGCGTCCAACAGATCCGCTGCATCAATGGGAGGATAAGCCTATTTATGCAGGGCGCGATAAGCAAAGTGGCGGCACATGGCTTGGCATACATCAACAGCAACAGGGCGATTTTTACGAGCAAAACGGACGTTGGGCGGCGGTATTAAATTTTCGTGATGGCGTACAAGCAAGTAATGACGAACGCTCACGTGGCGAATTGGTCACCGATTTTTTGACTAGCACTTTAAACCCATTGGAATTTGCTCGGCAAATCAGTTTGCAAGATTACGCAGGTTTTAACCTTGTTATTGGCGATACGGCGCAAGCGGTCATTGTCAATAATCGTGGTCATGCACCGACGCCGTTATATACAGGATTGTACGTAATATCCAATGGTCAGCCAGAAGAAGCGTGGTTTAAAACCGAACGCCTACGCGGTCGGTTACGCCAAGAGGTGTTGCCATTGATTAGCGAGAACAGCGCCCTTGACTACTGGCAAGCAGCGGCGTTTGCCGTGATGTCGGATAACACGCCAGCGCCAGAAAATAAATTACCCGAAACAGGTGTCGCTAAGCAGATTGAGCGCGCACTGTCCTCTATTTATATTGAGTCTGCTGATTTGAGTAGTATGAATAAAACAGCCATGCCAAGCTATGGAACGCGGACGCAAAGTATTTTAACCTTACGTAAAGAAGATAGGACAGACAAAAAAATCAAAGCAGCGCTTATTAGCCGTGAATGCCAGCATAGGCAAATTTAATATAAAAAAATTCCCCTATGAATAATAGCTATCAATAGGGGAATTTGTTTTCTGTTTGAATACTTATTCCACCAACAAATGGTTGTTTTGTTCTGGAATAATCAGTTCTTGTTTAAGCGGTAGTTCGCGCACCAATTCTTGCAAGGCGCGACGATATACCCCGCGTTTAAAATGAATCACTTGTCCGAGTGGATACCAGTAGCTGACCCATTGCCAATGGTCAAATTCTGGTTTACCCTCATCAAAGCGGATATGTTGAGTATTCGGCTCATCTAAGCGCAGCAAA
>Ga0098067_1000870_pt1 | contig 10636 bp, 6 predicted proteins | sample 26_taG_FD_92578 | JGI IMG/M metagenome (GOLD analysis project Ga0098067, IMG submission 92578) | Marine viral communities from Cariaco Basin, Caribbean Sea - 26_WHOI_OMZ | ecosystem: Environmental > Aquatic > Marine > Oceanic | place: Caribbean Sea: Cariaco Basin | collected 2014-11-09
CCAGTTTCGTTCCGGGGGCTTTCATTTCTGGTTCTTCAATCAGCTTGACGGTAATTCGTCCGGTTCCGAAGAAGATCTCTACGGTTCGATTACCCGTATCATGAAGGTGCCGGAGCCAGGCACGTTAGTGCTTTCAGCGCTTGGCCTTGTGTTTTTGCTCATTAAACGGCCCCAGCGGAATCCGCGATAAAGATTCCCGTTATATTCCTAAACGTACTATCGTCCGGCCTGTGGAAATCCGAATCTGTGCCATCCTTCCTATAGCTGTTATGCACAACAAGGGAGGGATGACGATGAAAAGGACGAAATTATTGGTCTTGGCAGTGGCTTCAGGCAGCCTGGTAACCGGCTGTAGCAGTCTTAAGCCAAAACTTGATGTTGACAAGCTACCCGCGCCAGCGGCCGGCGTTGAAGCCGAGTACATTATCGATAACACCAATCCTGGTTTTTACACCGATGGGGAGTGGAAGGAGTCCTCGGTCTCAAGCGGTTACATCGGAGAAAATTACGTTGCAGGTGAAGCGGGTACCGGCGAAAAGACCGCTACCTGGAACCTGAATATCGTAAAGCGACTTGATGTGTATGCCCGGTGGACGGCTCACAGTAATCGCGGCTCTAACGTGAAGTATGTTGTGCATCACCTTGATGATCAGGATTTTCTGACCACTACGACGGTTGAGGTTGACCAGAGGGATTTTGGAGGAGAGTGGTTCAAGCTCGGGACCTTCCGGATGTCATCGCTCACCAGTCGCGTTACTGTCTCCAACGATGCTGATGGCTATGTAATAGCGGATGCGATTCTTTTTAAAGAAGCTGCCGGGACACCCTCAGTCGACGCAGATAACGACGGCATGCTTGATGCCTGGGAGCTTGAGCGCGGCCTTGACCCTACAAATGCCTTGGACGCGGAGCGGGACCCTGATGGCGACGGATTGACGAACCTGCAGGAATCTTTGGGGATGACCGATCCATTTAGCGCAGATACTGATGGTGACGGCGTTCCTGACGGCTACGAGAACAATACAGGCTTGGATCCCTCAGTGGCCGACGGCAACCAGGATGCAGACGGTGATGGGTATACGAACTACGAGGAGTATCTGGCAGGTACAGACCCCAGAGTCACCTCAAGTGTACTGGCCCCGGGTACAGTATTGCTCACCTGGGACGCACCGTTAACTCGAACTGATGGCGGGGATCTTTCCCCGGAAGAGATTGATTATTACGAGCTGAAATACGCCAGGGCAGGGAACGGCGGAGATACCGGAATCGTTTCCGATAATGAATCCTCCGGCTTCGTTGTTTACGGGCCTGATGCGAGCACCTCCACTGCAACGGAAGGGTATGTGGGGCAGAACTATGTGGCCATGCCTGCAGGCACAGGTAATAACTATGCGAGCTGGTCCGTTAATGATCTTTCCTCCGGGACTGAATACCGGTTGGCGGTGAACTGGACCTCGTACAGGAACCGGGCAACAAACGCCGCTTATCAGGTTCAGTATCAAACGATGGATGGAAAGTTTGCTGAAACTCAGTTCACCGCAGATCAGACCTCAGGTGGGGGCACCTGGCAGGACCTGGGCTCGTTTACCCCCGGCTCTAGCCAGGTCACCGTTTTATTGGCAAATGATGCTGATGGCTATGTCATTGCAGATGCCATCAAGCTGGAACCGGTAACGGAAGCGGCGGAGCCGATCAGGATAGAGTCTGATCAGGCACGGTCCTATATCGTGAGTGATCTCCCGGCCGGCACATGGGAATTTCAGATACGAGCGGTGGACACGGAGGGGCTTGCGAGCGATTATACGGAGCCTCAAATTGCTGAAATTGAATAGTGGTAGTCTGTCCCGTGTTCGAACGAGGCTGCAGATGCCCGGTTAAAAGCGTTAGGGAGCGACGTACGTGGCCTTGGTTTACTTTGACAAATTCATGGAAAGAACAGGCGTCAGGAATTTCGGTGACGACATAAACCCTGCTCTGATGGGCAGGTTTATTAACAAGGATGTGTTGTCGTCTGATGAAATCGCAGTGTTCGGCATCGGGACAATACTCAACGACAAGAACATAAAAAATAATAATCATTATGCTAGAAAGGTTATTTTCAGTTCCGGCGTGGGGTACGGCCAACTCGATACAAAGCTTGATGACACCTGGGATGTTGCCTGCGTTCGGGGGCCGGGTTCGGCCAGAGCGCTTGGGGTTGGGTTGGACAGAGCCATAGCTGATGGCGCTATCTTGCTTTCAGAGATTTATAGTAAGCCCACGATAAAGCGCTCAAGGCCAGTATTTATACCTCACGTGAACTCCCACCTTTCCACAGGGCGACTGCTGGCGGCAACTGCGGACAAGCTCGACATGGATTACCTGACCCCGAGTTGTAATGCTGAGGAGTTTATCCAAACCGTGGCAAGTGCACCTTTCATCGTGACGGAAGCGATGCACGGAGCGATCCTTGCGGATACGATGCGAGTCCCTTGGATTCCAGTAAGCTTACATGAGTTCAATGAATTTAAATGGCGGGACTGGATGGATTCCATGGGAATAGACGGAGGAAGAGTTCACCCTCTGTCGCCACGATGCTGGGATGGAAGGGAGGGGGGGCAGCCGGTCTCCATTGTGCAGCGGTTGTATAAACGCGGTAAGGGGCAGGTACTGAAACGTAACATCAGACGGATCATTGCCACGCAGGAACCTCTGCTTAGCCAGTCAGATGTCATTGAGTCAAAGAAACAGGCGCTTCTGGATGTTGTGAATGACATCAACAGGAACTATTCCCGGGTATAGCCCGGGAGTGCTGCCAGAATATACTCAGAGACTTTAGCACCACTATCTTGCTCCCGGATTTCCCGGGAGTAGCGATCCATAGACTCTTTTATCGAGCTATCGTGGAGGATGTCGTTCAGATAGCTGGATACTTGCTCAACAGAAAACCGGTCTTTATTGATAACTTTCCCTGCACCCAAGCTTTCTACCACCCAGGCATTATAGGGCTGATCCCATATCTGGGGGATGCACAGCAGCGGTTTTGCGAACCAGAATGCCTCCTGCACCGCTCCGGACCCTGCATGTGACACAAATCCACGAATGCGCGGATCTGCCAGTAGCGTTGGTTGAGGGCCCCAGGATATCCAGCGAATATCAGCGTCATCCCGAAAGTTTTCCGGTAAAGGATCCGTCCGGGAAACCCAGAGAATTCTGCAATTGTTTTGTTTGGCGCCCTTGATCAGGCAAAGAGAGAGCTTGTTGGTTATGGTTACCATGGATCCAAGGCTCACCAGTATGACAGGTTTGTTGGGCTGCATATCGAGCCAGTCCCGGTCTTCCCTGGATATTTCGTCCGACACCAGGGGAGGAAGGGGGCCAAATGCCTGAGCATCGCCGCATACAGTAATCCTGGGCTGGAGATAACGACGTTCGATCGTTGCCGTGCCAGTTGTAAAGATCTGTTTGGGCTTGCCTGAGAGCTTTCCTCTTTCGATGATTTCACCCCAGTTTCGGTTTACCTCTATCTTTCTTTCTCTTATCGAGCGGTGAGCTTTATTGTTCAGCTTTGACTGGACCACGTCCGAGAGCTTTCCAATAATCTTTGCCAATACGGGGATGCTTTTGCTGGCCAGAAGTGAGGGCTGGTCAGCGTATGGCTGAGGATTCTGGCACTGCTGGTTGGACCCGGATGCCCGGTGCATCAGAACCGGGATGCCTGACTGAACACCCAGATCATGGACTGCAGCGCCCAGCAGGTGTTCGTCTGTGATGATCAGGTCTGGTTTACATTGTTGAATGTTGTCTTTAACCAGAGGCAGAAAGGATAGGCCCTTGTATTGAATTGGCTGGAAATAATGCGACTCAAAATACCGATTGAAAAAAAGCTTCCTGTATAGCGGGCTTGTATGGGAAATCGTTTTAAGAAGAGAGTCGGCATTTGCCGGCAGAACAGGGGGCAACAGCTCGTACTCGAACCCATGGGTTGCTGGCAGGCTTTTCCCTTCTTCCGGAAGAATGAAGCGGCACTCAATATTTTTAGACCTCAGTGTCGAGGCAATGCGTAGTAGGGGAATGACGTGCCCGGCATCTGGTATCAGTGACACAAAAGTGATACGCATTCTTCAAAGTCCTTTTCGTTTATCAGTTCCTGACTTTTTCGCGAATTATCGGGGGTCGAGTCTATACTGCAAAATAACATCCGCATAGTGTTTCACTAGCTTTACAGGTGCTGTCGAAAAAATTTACACCCACTGGACCTACTCCAAGTTTCTCGGTTCGTAACGCTACGATAAATAAAGAAAAAAAGGTATTGGCTTGAAATTTGCCTATAGGTGAAGGTCTTTTCCGCAGTAACCATGATGAAGAAGGATCTACCATGTTTAAGATGTCGATGTTGGGAGGAGTGTTCGCTGCTTCATTAGTTACACCTGCCTTTGCAATGCCCTTGATTTCCGTTGATAGCGTAACTGGAGTGTGGTCAGACGCCGTTGAAGGCACCAACGTAATTTATAGCCCCGATGGTCGGGAAGTGCGTTGGGGCCGTGGTCAGCCGATACAAAGCGGCTACCGTTTTGATGGATCTGCACCCGCCGCATTTAATGTAGATATCAACGAAGAGTTTGATCTGGGTAATTTCACCCATTTCAACTATCAGATTGATTCCGGTACAGGTGTCGACAGTGTCCTGCTGAGCATCGCAATGGACATCTCCGTGGATGGGAATCCCTATGCGACGCCTCTGGCGTTCAGATTCCTGCATAAAGAAACGCGAAACTCAGGAAATGTTTGTTGCGACGATATAGTCTCCTTCGAGAGCCTTGTTTCATCAGAAGCTTTCGAGATTGACGGGACCCTCTATACACTCGACCTGAGAGGGTTCAGTAAGAATGGCGGTCCTACCCTGGAGGAACTGTCCTCACCGGAGCATGGCGACAACATGGCCCAGTTGAGAGGTGTATTCACCAAGGTTCCTGAGCCCGGCACTCTTGCTCTGCTCGGGCTGGGCCTTGCAGGTCTGGGCCTGTCGCGTAGCCGCAAGTCCCGAGTGCAATAAAGACTCCCTGCGAACATTGTAGTGGTCTTGAAGAAAAAACCCGGCGCTCATTCGAGCGTCGGGTTTTTTGTGTGCCTACTGAAATATTAACGTTGCGCGCCATCCAGGAACCGTTCGAAGGTGTCTCTTTGCCCCGAGCAGTCCGGACGTTTCTCGCCTTCACTGGACACGCTGTCACACTCTCCGGCAAGCGCCCATAAGGCACCACGGGCATCGCCCTGGAGCTTGTTAAGAGCACCCTGGATTTTCACTTCGATATTGGAGTTGGTAAGCTGCCCGCCCACCTGATACCACGACCATAAAATGACGTACGAATCGTCTGCATTTTTCTGGATAACCGTCTCGGTGACGGTTTCCGGGGTTACTGAATTGCTGCTGTTTCGCGTGCGAGAGGTCCTGGAGACTAGCTGCCACTCCTTTTGGTCGAATAGCTGGTTGCGATATCCGATCAATTCCTTGTTTTGCGTCTGTAGACGATATCCTGTCACCTGCACCTGCACCTGTTCAAGGTCATCTGAAACATACGTTCCGCTTAGATCAATGTCTGGCCTTGAGTAATCCGGTTGCCAGACGTCGGCGTGTTTGAGCGGACCACTCCAGCCGGCGTCAGGCACAGGCAGGTCCGGCTCCCATGAGCTGGCCATGCGCTCGGTTCTTGCCTCAAGGGCAGCTGGTACCAACGGTGGCACGAGGACCAGTAGCGAAGCCACCAGAGGCCACTTGACCTGCGATCTTGTGTGCGCCTGTTTGGTATCACGCCTGTGACTGCCGGTTGTTGTCTCGGTGTCTGAAGAGGGCTGCTCAAGCCTGGTTGAAATAAAGAAAAGCGGAACCAGCGTTATAATGACAAAGATAACCCATCCGAATAATTCATGGTCCTCTACCAGGGAGGTTTCCATGTTGGTGTAATGCCCGGCGGCGATGATGCCGAAGACTCTTATCCAGTTCGCCACCATGGACAATAAGCCGGCAATCACAACCAGAAGAACAACGCGGGTTTTCGAGCTGTAATAGAGCTGACCGTAGAAGGCTGCGAGAAACAGCGCGACCATCAGGTACCGCACACCACTACAGCCATTCTCAACAAGGAAAGTGCCGACATCCAGGATAATGTAAAACTCGTGGATGGTGGCAGGGATATCAAATGCCTGAAGCAGGATGGTGTTAAAGAACACGGTAATGTGTTGGAGGAGGGGCGAGAAGTCGTCCCATATGGGTACCGCGAAAATCAGCAGTAGAATTGGCCCGCCTGCGATGGTTATAAATGCTTTTCCCCAAATTGACCATCCCCAGAAGAGGATGATCACTAGTGCAAGCACCAGGCGGAACATTCGGATGTCCGCCGCCTGGGAGAGGATCAGCCCGGCAATAGCGCCAGCCAGGAAAAATAACCCCAGGGGCGAGCCGGTTACTCTCAGGGCTGCGAGAGACTTTCTTCTCTTGTAGAGAACAAAGAAGGCGCCACCCAGCACAAGAAATCCGTGGTGGTAGATGATCGAGTTGGACCACAGGTCAAAAAAAGACTGCCATTCAGCCCATAGCCCGACCGCCAGCAGCGGAATTGAGGCCAGCCAGAGATACCGCATTGTTAAATCCCGATCCATCAGCCCTGATCACCAAATTTTTCCAGAATTCGTTGTGCATCGGCATTTCGGCCAACAGCGCGGTATGCTTCTGCGAGGTGCAGAGCGATTTCCTCTGAGTCGGGTTGAAGCTCGTGGGCCTTTTTCAGGATGGGCAGGCTTTCTTCCTGTTTGCCAGCCTTCAGCATGATCCATCCGTATGTATCCACGACTGCAGCGCTCTCCGGCGCAAGGTCATAGGCTTTTTTAGCCATGGAGACAGCTCGCTCATCCCCTGTTTCGTGATATAGCCAGGCCAGATTGTTCAGCACAACGGTGTTCTCGGGCATCGAATCCAGTATTTTCTCGTAATTGGCTTTGGCTTTATCCTTTTCGCCCTCCGCCTGCTGAAGCAGGGCGAGTCTCAGGCGCAGCTGCAAGCTATCGGGGTAGTTCTCAATGCCAGACTCAAGAAGTGAAAGAGCGTCGTCTTCCCGGCCGGCGCCCTGCAAGACCGCAGCATAGGCATTGACGATGCGTGCGCTGGATTCCTTGTCCATGGCCAGTTGATAGAACTCGGCCGCCTGTTGGTATTCTCCCAGACTTTCAAAATAGCGCGCTTCCAACAGATAAGGCCTTGCGGAATCCGGATGTTGTTGTTTTGCTTCCTGGAGAATGGTCCGGGCTTCATCTTCCTTTTCCGCGCTAAAGGCTTGCTGGGCTGCCTGCAGGGAAACTTCTTCGTTTTCGGGGAACAGCACCCTGGCTCGGTTGAGAACAGCCGAGGCGCGGTCAGTTTGTCCCGCCTCGCGCAGGCTCGCCGCTATGGTGTTGTAGATATTCGCCACCAGTGGCGCTGCCCGTGATGGCGTGTTTTCCTCTTCTCGCTCCAACAGAGCGGCCGTAAGCTCATCCGCTTCCTGACTGTTACCCTGACGCAAAGCCAGTTCCAGCAGGACAAGGCGAGGGCCGGTGGCATCAGGGTTCTGTTCCAGAACCTGTCTCATGAAACGCTCGGTTTCATCCGGCTCCAGAACTGCCGTTAGCCCCTGAAGGGCCTGGCGACTGTCCGGGGCAAGTTCAACGGCCTTGCGGAAATGCTTTTGCGCCTCGGCCTTGTTGCCCTGGCTCAGGGCTAATCGGCCCAGTGCGAGGACTGGGCCCGGGGCATTAGCATCCTTATTGCGCGCCTGCGTGAAATAGTCGCGTGCTTCTTCAAATTTGTCCTGGCTGGCCGACAGGTTTCCACGAGTCAGCAGGGCTGCGACACTATCGGGAGCCTCCTTGATCCATTGGGATGCCGTTGTAACAGCTGCCGCCACGTCCCCGGAGCGGGCCTGGGCCTGGATCAGAAGGTTCCGCGCCTCATCCATCTCAGGGGCCTTGCTTACCACTTGTCTTGCCAGGTCGATGGCCCTTGCATGCTGGCCAGTACCACTCAAATAGTTGGCATACCGCAACCGTAACTGGTGGTTGTCGGGGTTGAGTTCCAGCGCTTTTTCCATCAGAGCCTCACCGGTCTCAGTATCACCGCTTGCAAGCGATGCTATTGCGACCAGGGCCAGCGTTTCCGGGTCTGAGTCTTTGCCTTCGAGTTTATCGAGTACTTCCTGCGCCCCTTCCGGGTTGCGCATTTGTAGCCGTGTGGCCGCCAGGAGTTTGCCGCCGACCTCTGATTCGCCCATTTCTGCAATAGGGGCCAATAGTTTCTCGGCTTCTTCAATGCGGCCCTGCCGGAAGCGCACCAGGCCCAGCATCAAGGCCGATTGCTTATGTCCGGGGGCCTGGGCACGAACTTCCTCCAGGTAACGCGCTGCGTTGGTGAGGTCACCTTCCTCTAACGCGTCCTGGGCTGCCACCAGATTACTTTTGATGGTGCCAGGCGCAGACTTGGCCAGGATTTCTTCATAGACAAAGGCTTCAGATTGTTTCCCCTGGGCTCTTAATACGCGGATAAGCGCGGAGATGGTGGCGTATTTTCGCTGGGTCATGACATCGTATTGGCCAATATCCTCAAGTGCCCTGACGTAACTGTCTTCCGCCTTCTGCCAGTTTTTCTCAGCGTGAGCCATCTGGCCTTTCCATAGCCAGAGTTCGGTATTCTCAGCGTCAATCTCTTCGGCCTCAGCAACAAGCTCCCGAGCTTTTTCATTATTGTCCCGGGCGAAAGCTGTTTTTGAGAGACCTACCAAGGCTTCAACCGCACCTGAGTCAATTGTTCTGGCTTGTTCAAAGGCCGCGCTGGCTTCATCAAGCTGACCTGATGCCAGGTAGGTTTCGCCTCTGAGCAGAGTGGCTTCGGTCTCTAGCGGCCGGTCAGGGGAGGTGATCTTGTCCAGCGCCGCCAATGCCTGCTCGAACTCCCCTCGCATCAGGTATGCTTCGGCATACATGAGGTTGGCCCGGTTTTTAACTGTGGAGTTGACTTCCTCCTCGGGGACCTGCTCCATGAGCCAGTCGAGCTGCCTTTCAGCATTGATTGAATCGCCTGCCTTCAGCAGGTTGTCGATAATCAGAAAATAGGGATCGATTTTTTCTGGCTGCAAATCAATCGCGCTACGAGCCTCCAGCGTGCTGGCCTTGAGTTCACCCTGACGCTGGAAGAAGCGGGACTGGTCCAGATGACTGATATACTGGATTTCTTCCTGGGTCATTTCATTGGAGTCGCCGCCGCAACCTGTAAGGGTCAGTGATATGGCAACTGAAAGTAGGGTGGCACGTACTGCTAATACTGGTTTCATGGCCCTTTTCCTTTCCTTTTCGGGTTTTATTATGGATTCCCTGCCTGTTATTCAGGCACTCGAAGACTCGGAGGATGTTTCTATCCGGTATTTGTCGGTCAGGTTGTAAAGCGTTGGCCGGGTGATGCCCAGCAGGCGTGAGGCCTGCGCCATATTGAAGCTGCAAGACTGAAGCGCCTGGATAATAGCTGCTCTTTCGGCATTTTCACGCACTTGCCGCAGGTTCAGCTGGCTTTCGGGGCCGTCATGGTCGCTGTTCAACTGAAGGTCGGCCGCAGTCACCCGTTTGCCATCGGCCATAATGGTGGCACGCTTCACCTTGTTTATCATTTCCCGAACATTACCGGGCCAGGCATAGCTCTTGATGGCCTTGATAGCATCCTCGGTAAAGGCAAGGTTGGGGCGATCCATCTGTTTGCCGAGGGATTGCAGCAACGACTGCGCGATAACGAGCGCATCCCCCTCCCGCTCGCGCAGTGACGGCACGTCCAGGGTGATTTCGCTGATACGGTAATAAAGGTCTTCGCGGAAGGTGCCCTGGGTGATGAGCTCCTGAACGTCCCGGTGGGTAGCGCACACTACCCGCACGTCTACGGGAACGGGTTTCACAGAGCCCACCCGGTCGACCATTCTTTCCTGCAGAAACCTCAACAGCTTGGCTTGCAGAGGCATGGGCATGTCACCGATCTCATCCAGGAAAAGCGTACCGCCGTTGGCGTTTTCGATCTTGCCTTTTTTGCTCTGGGTGGCGCCGGTGAATGAGCCTTTCTCAAAGCCGAACAGTTCGCTTTCCAGGAGGTTTTCCGGGATCGCCGCGCAGTTGATCGCCGCAAAGGGTTTCTCTGTGCGGTGGCTCAGGTCGTGGAGGGCTCGCGCCAGCAGTTCTTTGCCGGTGCCGGTCTCGCCGGTAATCAGGGTTGTCACGTCCGTTGGCGCGACTTTTTCCAGTGTGCGACAAATGGACAGCATTTGCGGGCTGGCCGCGACGATGCCCTTGATGCTGGTGCCATTACCCTGGCGGGCCAGGTCACGGTTGTCGCGTTCGAGTTCGGCCAGCCTGAAGGCCCGGTTGACCACAAAGGTGAGGATATCGGCATCCAGGGGCTTCTGGTAGAAGTCGCTGGCACCCATTCCGATGGCTTTGACCGCGTTTTCTTTATCTTCCCGGCCGGTTACCACGATGACCTTGGTCATCGGAGCCAGACGCAGGATTTCCTCCAGTAAAAGAAAGCCTTCAGACGCTCCGCCGGGATCAGGGGGAAGGCCCAGGTCCAGGGTGATTACATCTGGTTCAGTTC
>Ga0098067_1000874_pt1 | contig 10617 bp, 9 predicted proteins | sample 26_taG_FD_92578 | JGI IMG/M metagenome (GOLD analysis project Ga0098067, IMG submission 92578) | Marine viral communities from Cariaco Basin, Caribbean Sea - 26_WHOI_OMZ | ecosystem: Environmental > Aquatic > Marine > Oceanic | place: Caribbean Sea: Cariaco Basin | collected 2014-11-09
CTTAAGTAGTTTTTGAGTTTCTTCAAAAATTTCCTGTTGTATGGCTTCTCTCTTACTGGCGTAAAGCTGCTCCGGATTATATCTACCCACTACAGCCCGTGCTGCAGATCGCACCGCAGGTTGCAATACCCTTTGAACGTAAGCTTCACCCCGTTCTTTATGCAACAATCCAAGATCTTCATAATCTGGCTCAAACCAAATTGAGGCATCCAGTTTTATTTCGAGACCATTTGAAGAAAGTACCTGCATTTTCTCATCAAGAGATTGTTGACGCACCTCATAAACAAAAACCTTGTTCCAGGGTGCTACGAAGTGAAAACCTTCACCAAGCGGAGGTTCATCTGTTACCACACCACCACCAAAAGTCTGGTAAAGCACTCCTGCTTCTCCCGAATTTATAGTGATTGTAGATTTAGCAATTAGAATAACTAAGATAATTCCTGCAAAGAGAATTGGCAGGCCAATTTTGGGCAATCTGTCCATAACTAATAAATAATAAGAATTTAAATAAGGCCGTAATATTTTCTTAAGAACCACTCAGCACCAAGGGCTAAAACAATGATTCCCAGTAAATATTTCCAGTCAATCAAAGATACGTTCTTTTCACGGCTTTTCTGGACTGTAGCGTAAGAATCGTTGGATAATAAATCGTTCTTGAGCTGCTGAAATTCCTGCAGAAAATAAACCTGCCCCCCACTTTGATCTGCAATTTGCTGAAGCCCCTCTACATTTGCTCTTCCAAATTGCTTTTCTACATCAAAATCGAGTATTCTAAAACTACCCGACCGTGATAAACCTTCACCTGCCGCACTTACCCTGAAGTTATAATCTCCTGCTGGCAGGCTGCTTAGATCTACTTTGTAAGAACTGCCATTGAGCAATAAGGGAATTTGCCGCTGTACTCCTGTTTCCGCATTTTCTACCCGAATTTCAAGCCTTGCCCGCCGGTCAAAAATGTAACTTTGATCAAAATAATCTGCTGCAATAATGACTTCTTCAGTGCCATTATAAAGCGGTTCATATTGAAGCAGTAACCTGTCCTGCCTGTCTTTTGAAGCAAGGAACTGCACCAATTTACTTATGAGGTCATCGAATTTCTCAAACGATCCGGTTTCTCTAAAAACCACACTTCGCCAGCGCCAAATATCTGCTCCAAACAAAAATGCAACTTTTAAATCTCCTGCTGTGGTCACCCCCATCAAAGGTGTACCGGTATTCACCCCCTGTACTTCCCTGGCAAGTAAGACGTCCAGATTTTCGGGAGCTTTAAAATCTCCGAAGCTTCCTTCAAGTGGCGGAAAATCTGAAAACCCGATATCTTCTGTCTGGAAGGCTTTAAAATTTTCATTCCAAACCGGGAAAAATTCTTCGGACTGGTTTGTAAGCTCCTGCTTAAAAATATCCTGCTGCCGATTAAGAAAATTCCAGTCGGTTTTTGGTCCTGTTATGAGAAAATAATTCTGATTTTGTTCCTGAAGTCCGTCCATCATAGGCTTAAACCTGGAATCGGGTTGATACAGTATTACAAGCTGATAACCTTTGGTATCTGTAATCTGATTGATGGGTTGAAGCTCTACTTCCCTTTGCTGATTAGCTTCTATGGCATTTTGAAGCGCGCCAAGATCAGGATGTAATACGGAATAGGCAATAAGCACTTTTGTACGCTCATCAATAACTTCTACCGCAAATTCGCGCGTATTGTTGAGCAGGTTCTTTTCGATAGTAAGTTTTTCGAGGCGCACCAGGTAATTATGAACTCCCACTGCCCCTGCGGAAAGTTCAACTCTTATTACTTCGGAATTATCCTGGGAAGAAAATGAAAGCTGCTCTGAATGCACCACTGAATTCCCTTCTAGAATCTCCAGCTTTGTTTCTACGGAAGAATTCCCTGAATAATTCAGCATGATCTCCACCGGAAAACGATTGTTCAAAAAGGCATATTTATTAACATTGATCCTGGAAATATTTAAATCCTGATATTTCACAGTATCCCCCACCACTACCGGAAGTACTGGTTGCCGGTAACGTTCAGCAGCAAAAATAAACTCTTCCCCTATGGTCTGATTCCCGTCTGTAATAAGCACTGTAGGTGCCACCTGATCTTCGTAGAGGGAAGCAAGACGGTTAAAAACGGCAGGAAGGTTAGTTTGAGGGGCTTGAAAGTTCAGGGAATCATGCTGTTCAATATCTCTTCCGAAGGAAAACATCTTTATATCAAAATTTTCCTTCAATTGCTGGTCCTGACGGATAGCTTCAGCAAAATTTTTCACCTCTTCTCCTGCTCCAAACTCCCTGATAGACGAAGAATTATCTACAGCCAGCACTAAAGCTGGTTTTTGGGTATAATACCGGGTACTACTAATTTTTGGATTGATAAGTAATACCAGAAGGGCGAATACTGCCGAAAAACGTAAGGTGGCAAAAATGGCATTTTTGGAACCCTTTTTTTTTGCCTTGTAGAAATACTGAAACAGCGCCACAATCAATGCCAGCACAAAAGAGAGTAGAATAAGTAAAAATGTTGAAACAGGCATTTAATAAATTAGAGAAAGAAAAGTACGCAAATAATGCCAAGAGAAAAAGGCTGCTTAAAAGTTCATTTACTAAAATGCACTTTTTAAGCAGCCTCTATATAAAAAATTCAATATTAAATCTACGTCAGCATACCTCCATCTACGTTGATCACCTGCCCTGTGATGTAAGCACTTAGGTCACTGGCAAGAAAAACGCAGGTATTGGCAATATCTTCGGGCGTACCGCCTCTCTTCAACGGAATTGACTCTCTCCAGCCTTCAACAGTTTTCTCGTCGAGCTTTCCGGTCATTTCGGTTTCAATAAAACCAGGAGCAATAACATTGGTCCTGATGTTACGAGATCCCAGTTCCAGGGCCATAGATTTGGAGAAGCCTATCATTCCGGCTTTTGAAGCGGCGTAGTTTGCCTGGCCGGCATTTCCTTTAACGCCAACCACACTACTCATATTGATAATGCTTCCCTGGCGCTGCTTTAGCATGGTTCTTTGTACAGCTTTGGTCATGTTAAATACCGACTTCAGGTTCACCTCAACTACCTTATCAAAATCTTCTTCGCTCATTCGCATAAGGAGATTATCTTTGGTAATACCGGCATTATTGACCAAAATATCTATACTTCCGAAGTCCTGAAGCACATCTTTTACAAGTTCTTCAGCTTCTTTAAAGTCGGCTGCATTAGATTTATATCCTTTTGCTTTAATTCCGAGTTCCTGAAGTTCCTTTTCCAGCTGGTTCGCAGCTTCAGCAGATGAGCTGTAGGTAAAGGCAACATTTGCCCCGTGTTTCGCAAAAACCTCGGCTATTCCTTTACCAATACCTCTACTGGCACCGGTAATGATAGCATTTTTTCCTTCTAGTAATTTCATGATAAAATATCTGTTTTCCTGGTGTGGATTAATTTCTTTCAAATATAATAAAAGAACCGGTCAAGACTGAAAAACCTCCGAAAACTGCCATTTTTGACAAGTCACGGAGGTTCTTACTATTTTTGACCCGGAATATTGATTATCCCAGAACTTCTTTTACTTTTTTACCAATTTCGGCAGGAGAATCAACAACGTGAATTCCGTTCTCCTTTAAAATGGCTTTTTTGGCCTGGGCTGTATCTTCGCTTCCACCAACAATGGCTCCTGCATGACCCATGGTTCTACCTTTTGGTGCAGTTTCACCGGCGATAAATCCAATTACCGGCTTTTTGTTACCATTTTCTTTCACCCACTTCGCTGCATCGGCTTCAAGCTGACCTCCAATTTCACCAATCATTACGATACATTCGGTTTCATCGTCGTTCATCAACAATTCAACAGCTTCTTTGGTTGTGGTACCAATAATTGGGTCTCCTCCAATCCCAATGGCAGTAGTAATACCAAGTCCCTGCTTCACAACCTGATCGGCTGCTTCATAGGTAAGGGTTCCGGATTTTGAAACGATCCCAACTTTTCCTTTTTTGAAGACAAAACCTGGCATGATACCCACTTTTGCTTCTCCGGGAGTAATCACTCCAGGACAGTTAGGGCCAACAAGACGACAATCTTTATCTTTAATATAATCGGCAGCTTTAATCATATCGGCAACAGGGATACCTTCAGTAATTGCAATAATCACTTTGATACCTGCGTCTGCAGCTTCCATAATAGCATCGGCTGCAAAAGCCGGTGGTACAAAAATAATTGAAACGTCGGCTCCTGTTTCTTTAACAGCATCAGAAACGGTGTTAAAAACAGGCTTTTCAAGATGCTTTTGCCCTCCTTTACCCGGAGTTACACCACCTACCACATTCGTTCCATACTCGATCATTTGACCAGCGTGAAAAGTACCTTCACTTCCGGTAAATCCTTGTACAATTATTTTTGAATCTTTATTGACTAAAACGCTCATAGTTGATTTTTTGATTTTTCAGTTGCAAAATTAGGTTTTTATAAAAGAAACCTAAAGGGTTTTATTAATTAATTGGAAGGAAAGAATCCAGATTTTCAGGGCTGTCATCGGCCTGCTGACTTATTTGATGACCTTTGTACATTTTCCCGTCCTTACATTCCCAGATAGAAATAAAATGAGCCATAGGCAGCTCTTCATCGGGGTTCTCTACAGTTCTTACGTAATAAGTAAACCGAATAGTAACCATGTCACCATCGCTTAATAAGTGACTTATATCGGCCCGCAGATGTTCAAAAGACTGAGAAAGTTCTTTAGACATGCCGGCAATTTCTGAATAGCCAAGCTTGTGAAATCCGCCGCTACTGTTCCAAAACAGCTGTGCTTCGGGGTGTAAATAGTCTTTTACAGAATCAGGATTTCGGTAAAAATCTGAAGAATAAAATTTGGCAACGCAATCTTTAGATGTTAAGCTCATAATCAACCGTTTATTTTGTCTATCAATTTAGGCAATCGGCGCAAAAGTGCCAACTCTTTAAGCCACTCGCGCGACTCCATTGCCGGATTTCCCGAATATACGGTATTTTCTTTAGTTGATTTTGTAATCCCTGCCTGCCCCATCATTACACCACCTTTCTTCACTATAATCCCGCTTCGGAAACCTACCTGCCCCCATATAGTCACATCATCTTCAATAACCACCGCACCTGCAATACCTACCTGCGAAGCAATAAGGCAATTTTCTCCAATGACCGTATCGTGGCCTACCTGGATAAGGTTATCCATTTTAGTGCCTTTTCCAATGGTGGTATCACCAGTCACGCCTTTATCTATGGTACAATTAGCGCCAATATCTACATTGTCTTTGATCACCACTCTTCCACCCGATATAAGTTTATCGTAACCCTCGGGGCGTTTCTTGTAGTAAAAGGCATCACCTCCTAGAACTGAACCTGAATGAATGGTAACATTATCTCCAATAATAGTGTTATCGTAAATACTTACGTTAGCATGAATAAGACAGTTCTTACCAATTTTTACATTGTTCCCCACAAAAGCGGTTGGTTGCACTACCGTTCCTTCTCCAATTTCTGCGGAAGAAGCCACATTTGAAGTCGCTTTTTCAAAAGGCTTAAAGTACCTGGTGAGTTTATTGAAATCTCTGAAGGGATCATCTGAAATTAATAAGGCTTTTCCTTCAGGACATTCTACTTCTTTGTTGATAAGAATAATAGTCGCTGCCGAATTCAAAGCCTTGTCATAATACTTCGGATGATCTACAAATACAATATCTCCCGAAGTCACCACATGAATCTCATTCATTCCCAAAACAGGGAAATCGGCCGGACCTACATATTCCGAAGAAATTATTGTAGCGATCTGCTCGAGGGTATGTTGCTGCGGGAACTTCATGTTAGATATGAGATATTAGATGTGAGATGTGAGATTTTCTGATCTCTAATCACTATTCTTTAATTCTTTCCTTGTAAGTACCTTTATCGGTTTCTATCTTGATCTTATCACCTTCGTTGATGAAAAGCGGAACGTTCACTTCGGCACCTGTTTCTACTGTAGCAGGTTTGGTGGCGTTAGTTGCTGTATTCCCTTTAACTCCCGGTTCTGTATGGGTTACTTCAAGAATCACACTTGCAGGCATCTCAACAGATAGCGGCATTTGATCTTCGGTATTAATTAGAATAGTAACCACTTCTCCCTCTTTTAAAAGTCCCGGTGCATCAAGCGCGTTTTCGGTAAGTCTAATCTGGGTATAATCTTCAGTGTTCATGAAGTGGTAAAATTCGCCATCATTATACAGGAACTGGAACTTATGAGTTTCAACCCTTACGTCTTCGATCTTGTGACCTGCAGAAAAGGTGTTATCAATCACTTTTCCTGTAGTTACACTTTTCAATTTTGTTCTAACGAAAGCAGGACCTTTTCCCGGCTTCACGTGAAGAAATTCTACAACTTTGAATATGTCATGGTTGTATCTTATACACAATCCATTTCTAATATCACTTGTACTTGCCATTTTTGCGCCTTATTAATTTGTACTTAAATATCCTTTCATGATTCCGCGTTGGGAATTCTTGATAAACTCTAAAATATCATCTCTTTCGGAAGTGGCTTCCATTTCAGCTTCAATGATGGCCACAGCCTGGGTATTGTTGTAGTTCTTCTGATAGAGAATCCTGTAAATATCCTGGATTTCCCTGATCTTATCCGTAGAAAAACCACGACGTCTTAGTCCGATTGAATTCACTCCTACGTAAGATAAAGGTTCCCTTCCGGCTTTTACAAAAGGAGGAACATCCTTACGCACCAAAGAACCACCGGTTACAAAAGCGTGACTCCCAATACTACAAAACTGTTGAATAGCAGCCATACCTGCAAGCACTACATAGTCTCCTACATTGATATGACCTGCCAGGGTACTGTTATTTGAAAAGATACAGTTGTCACCCACCACACAATCGTGCGCAATGTGACAATAGGCCATAATCCAGCAGTTCTTACCAATTTTGGTCTTCATCCTGTCGGTAGTTCCACGGTTAATGGTCACACATTCCCTAATTGTGGTATTATCGCCAATTTCGGTAAGTGTATCTTCGTCATTAAATTTTTTGTCCTGAGGAACAGCAGAAATAACGGCACCGGGAAAAATATTACAGTTCTTTCCGATCCTCGCCCCTTCCATGATAGTAACATTCGATCCTATCCAGGTGCCTTCTCCAATAACCACATTGTTGTGTATAGTGGTAAAGGGTTCAATCACTACATTTTTTGCAATCTTGGCTCCGGGATGAACGTATGCTAAGGGTTGATTCATAGTTTTTATTTTTGTTTTACAATTTGAGCCATTAAAATGGCTTCAGTCACGAGCTTGCCGTTAGCATAAGCATATCCCTGCATTTGGCATATTCCTCTTCTTATTGGCGCCAGTAGCTCCAATTTAAAAATTAGTGTATCCCCGGGCACCACCTGTCTTTTAAACTTGACATTGTCAATCTTCATAAAGAAAGTAAGATAATTTTCGGGGTCGGGCACAGATTTAAGCGCAAGTATTCCACCGGTTTGAGCCATAGCTTCTACCTGAAGCACACCCGGCATTACCGGTTTCCCAGGGAAATGTCCTACAAAAAAAGGTTCGTTCATAGTGACATTTTTGACACCTACTACGGTATCGCTGGTCAACTCAATGATCTTGTCTACCAAAATAAAAGGAGGCCGGTGAGGCAGAATGTTCATGATCTCATTAACATCCATTAAAGGCTCCTTATCAAGATCATATTTTGGTACATTATTTCGCTTTTCAGCTTTAATGATCTTTGAAAGTTTTTTAGCAAACTGCGTGTTTACATAATGACCCGGCTTGTTGGCAATTACTTTTCCACGAATGCGGGTTCCCACCAAAGCAAGGTCTCCAATCACATCCAGCAGTTTATGCCTGGCTGCTTCGTTTGGATAATGTAGCGTGAGGTTATCAAGAATCCCGTTGGGTTTAACTGCAATATTGTCTTTTTTGAAGGCTACCCTTAGTTTATCCATAGTATCGGGGCTAAGCTCCTTATCTACATAAACAATAGCATTATTAAGGTCTCCCCCTTTTATGAGACCGTGTTCCAAAAGCGTTTCAATCTCATGTAGGAAACTAAAAGTACGCGCATTCGAAATTTCAGTATTAAAGTCTGAAATTTTTTGAATGGATGCATTTTGTGTACCCAAAACCTTTGTACCAAAATCTACCATAGTAGTCACCTGATACTCATCGGCGGGCATCACCAGGATTTCACTGCCCGATTTTTCATCGTGATAGCGAATAACATCTGTTACCACATATTCTTCCCTGTCACACTCCTGTTCTTCAATACCTGCCTGCTGAAGCGCTTCTACAAAGAACTTTGAAGACCCGTCCATAATAGGAGGTTCAGCAGCATTAAGCTCAATAATTATATTGTCAATTTCAAGACCAACACAGGCTGCAAGTACGTGCTCTGACGTTTGAATAGTAACGCCGTCTTTTTCAAGGTTTGTACCTCTTTGGGTGTTGACTACATAGTTAACATCGGCTTCCACCATAGGATTTCCTTCAATATCTGTTCTTACAAAACAGTAACCGGTATTGTTTGGAGCCGGTTTAAATGTAAGAGTGACTTCATTACCGGTGTGAAGCCCCACTCCCTGTAAAGAAACTTCTTTACTTATGGTGCGTTGTTTAGCCATTATCTGATTGTTTTTTTTCTAGTTTGGTTAAGCGGTCTTCTATTTTGGGTAAATTCTTAAAATGTACGTAAGCTTTATTATATTCACTATAGCCAATGGCAGGAGAGCCCTGAATCATTTCTCCATCTTTAATATTACGACCTATTCCTGACTGAGCCTGAATTTTCACTCCGTTACCAATGTGAATATGTCCCACAATACCAACCTGCCCACCAATAAGGCAATTTTTACCTATTTTGGATGAGCCGGCAATTCCGGTCTGGGCGGCAATAGCTGTATTCTCTCCTACTTCAACATTATGTGCTATCTGGATTTGATTATCCAACTTCACTCCTTTTCTTATGATTGTAGATCCAAGAGTAGCCCTGTCTATAGTAGTACCGGCACCAATATCAACATTATCTTCTATAATAACGTTGCCAATTTGTGGCACTTTTGAATACACGCCATCGGCATCTGGTGAAAAGCCGAAACCATCGGCACCAATCACTACCCCGCCGTGCAGAACACAATTATTCCCTATGATGGTTTCAGAATAAACCTTAGCGCCCGAAAAGATCGTAACATTATCTCCAATCTGAACATTATCCCCAATATAAGAGTTGGGAAATATTTTGACGTTATTACCAATCTTCACCTGCTCTCCCAGGTATGAGAAAGCGCCTAGATAAAGGTTCTCCCCATAAGAAACCGATTCAGAAATAAAACTTGGCTGCTCTATCCCAGATTTGTTCAGTTTCACCTGATTGTAATATTCCAAAAGCTTTGAAAACGCCGTATATGGATCTTTTACCTTTATAAGGGTAGTAGACAGATCATCTTCTGCCTGAAAATTTTCACCTACTATAGTAATAGTAGCTTTGGTGGAATATATAAAAGAGGTATATTTAGGATTAGCCAAAAATGTGATGGAACCGGCAGTCCCTTCCTCAATTTTGGCAAGCCTGTCAACCTCGGCCCCGGGATCTCCTACTACCTCTCCCCCGAGTATTCCTGCTATTTGAGTTGCTGTAAACTTCATTCTGGCAAAAGTAAAAAAAATGAGTTAATCTTTTGGTTTTGGATAACAGATATAAAATTTGGTCACCGGCCTGGAAAGTGCCTTGAGATTAAAATGGTCTGAAGCCTTTATCACATCGGTTATTTTTCCACTTTTAAAGAGGACATGAATTTTTTCATCTTCTCTTTTATAGGCCAGGTTACTTATATCTCCGCTAAACACAAAGTAGCTGGCCTCTTCCCTGCTTATATCAAACCGCGAGATCACTTTTTGAAGCTGGCGTTCTACTTTTTCTTCAGCAACCGGTTTTTTCTTTAGCTTTATTTTTAGTAGATCGCGATTAATGATCATTTGACATAAATTGCTTAGCACAAAATCTTCATCATTCGCCCATTCTTTCATTGCTGAAAGAATATCATAATCATCAAGTCGCGCAAAGATTTTTAAAGTTTCTTCGGAAAAACTCTCGGCCGTGATCTGTTGTTTTAAAAAATAATTGAGAGCAGTACTTGCAAATAAAGTGCGCCCAGACTGAACAAGTTCCTTGGCACGCTGAAGCACCCGAATCAAAAGCTGCTCTGCCACCACACCGGTTTTGTGCAGGTACACCTGCCAGTACATGAGGCGGCGAGCAAGCAAAAACTTCTCGATAGAATATATCCCCTTTTCTTCCACCATCAGCTCATTATCTACTACAGTGAGCATACTTATAAGCCTTTCGCTATTGATGTTCCCTTCGGCCACCCCGGTATAAAAGCTATCGCGCTTTAAGTAATCGAGACGATCCATGTCCATCTGACTCGAAATTAACTGGCAGAGAAACTTTCGGGGGTATTTTCCGCGGAAGATTTCTATAGCCATAGTTAATCTTTGGTTAAACTTCCGGTTTATTTCTTCCATGAAAAGGAAAGAAATCGTCTCATGACTTACCCCTTCCACAATGCTATGCTCCATAGCATGAGAGAATGGCCCGTGGCCAACGTC
>Ga0098067_1000875_pt1 | contig 10609 bp, 4 predicted proteins | sample 26_taG_FD_92578 | JGI IMG/M metagenome (GOLD analysis project Ga0098067, IMG submission 92578) | Marine viral communities from Cariaco Basin, Caribbean Sea - 26_WHOI_OMZ | ecosystem: Environmental > Aquatic > Marine > Oceanic | place: Caribbean Sea: Cariaco Basin | collected 2014-11-09
ATCCAAAAGCTTCACCATCACATTGCCAATATTCGCCATGACTACTTGCATAAAATCAGCACTGACATCAGCAAAAACCACGCCATGATTGTCTGTGAGGATTTAAAAGTAGTTAATATGTCGGGATCTGCAAGCGGGACTCTTGAAAATAAAGGTCGCAATGTCAAAGCCAAGTCAGGATTGAACAAATCAATTCTTGATCAGGGTTGGTCGATGGCGCTGACTATGCTTGAGTATAAACAGCAATGGCAAGGCGGGTTACTGATTAAAGTAAACCCGCGTTATACAAGCCAAACCTGCTTTGAATGCAAGCATGTTGCAAAAGAAAATAGACGTACCCAAGCAAAATTTGAGTGCGTTGAATGTGGTTATATTGCGAATGCAGATGTTAATGCAGCTCGTAATATTCTTGCGGCAGGACATGCCGTTTTGTCTGTCGAGGGAAGATGCAGTAAAGGTCGCCCGTTGAAGCAGAAAACTTGCGACGGTCGTGAGAAAGTCGCCTAAGAGCTTTTGCTTTTAGAATCCCCCGCTTGAGCTTGTCGAAAGTGGCGGGAGTATGTCAACATGCCTACCTCATACAAAAAACGCCAGCAATTGCTACTAGCGTTTTTTTGATAAAAGTAAAAATGATAAGGTTTAATCTCAATTACGAATCCGTTTTACCTTTATGCAATGTCCATTCTTTACGCAGCACAGATAGACTCTCGAACGTTACTAGAATCGTTGCGATCAAAATAATAATGTCCATAATAATCAGCAGCCAATTGCCCTCGGTAAAAAAGGTTTTTAGCTGAATCAATAAGGCAAAAATGGTCATAACTAGCAAAAATGACAAAGGTGCTAAGGTGTACCAAACCGCTCTGCCTTTACGTAATAAAATAACCGTGACAATCATAAGGGTTAATGCTGCCATGAGCTGATTGGTGGTACCAAATAGTGGCCAAATAATCATGCCACCTGCACCATCAATACCACCGGCGCCAAATGCTAATAATAGACAGCTACCGACGGCAAGGAAAGTAGCCACGACACTTTTACTTAGCACTGGAATGTTATAAAACTCACCAAACTCTTGGAATATATAACGTTGTAAGCGGACACCCGTATCCATCGTGGTGCCAGCGAATAATGCTGCCATAACAGTGAGCATTGTTTGAGAAAGCACCATATCGATACCAACACCTGCATTTAAGATGGTCGCACCACCATCAATAAAAGCACCGATAGAGCCGTCGCCAAATTTTTGATAAACCGCTTGCCAATCACCGAGTGTCGCAAAACCTGCGGTGGCCGCAAGAATGGCGCCCAGTGCGAGCATACCTTCACCCATAGCGCCAAAATAACCAACAAAACGTACATCGCCTTCTTTATCAATCTGTTTAGAAGTCGTTCCGGTCGCCACCAAACCATGGAATCCTGAGATAGCGCCGCAAGCAATAGTGACGAATAACAATGGCATTAATGACGGCGTGCCGATGGGTAAATCATGATTAATCGCTGGCGCGACAATGTTTGGTGTCGCAATAAATACGGCTGCATACAATAAAATCAAACCAACAAATAATTGTAACCCATTAATATAATCGCGCGGTTGCAGCAGCATCCATACTGGTAATAATGAGGCAATCGCCGCATAGGCGAATAAGATAATAATCCATACGGCGTTATCCGGTAGCCCCATAAAAGTCTCTGGTAACACGACTGGGAACATAGGGCCAAGATAAATAAGTCCATATAGAGCGACAACGCCAATAATGGATACCCAAACCAGATTCATCTTATAGCGATAGATACATTGACCGATGATGAAGGCCACGACCAATGCGCCCCAGACAGGTAACACAGAAGATGGGGTCTTAATCATCATATTGGCAATAGCGACGCCAAATACTGCGTTTACCATTAATAATAATAAGAAAATAACTACCATCATTAAGCTACGTACACGTGTGCCCATGACGGTACCAGCAATCGAGCCAATAGACTGACCCTTATTGCGCATACTGGCCCAAATGGCTGACATATCATGGACGCCTGCCATAAAAATGGTCCCTAAAACCACCCAAATAATGGCCGGCACCCAGCCCCAAATAACCGCAATTGCAGGACCGATAATCGGCGCCGCCCCTGCAACCGAGGTAAAATGATGCCCCCACAATACATATTTATTGGTGGGGATATAATCTACCCCATCTTTCATCGTATGGGCTGGCGTGGGACGACTGTCATCCAAGGCCAAAATCTTAGTGGCGATAAATTTTGAGTAAAACAGATAACCGCAAAGCATTGCGGCCACACCAACCAACAGTACAATAGCACTATTCATCTTATCTCTCCCTAGACAAGTATTAGATAGCCTTACAAGTTCAAGCTTTTTAAATCAAAATCTTAAAAATATGCTAGATTAGTGAGCAGTGAAAGACTCGGCTCACTGTTCTTCAAGAAACAGTTGCTAAGAAAACAGCTATCAATGAGATAACAGCATATCTTCTTGTGATTACTGGCTAATAAAGCATAGTATTTTAAGGTCAAAACGCTTGACCAATTAGCCATGAAGTATGGTGAGTCTTTACTTCTTGTGTGACTTAGCATTCTATGCCTTAAATAGTAACTCATTTGGCAGTAATTGTAACGTTGGTGAAACATTAAAAACGATAAATACAGGAGTTAGAATGGCCCATTATTTTGGATTTATACCGTCAGATGAATTAAAAGCGCTGATTATTGAGGCAGAGCAAATCGTTGAATCAAACGTAGAAACAGATTACTACCCCTATCGTGATGCCTTAACCCACCAAACGGCGCGTGACCTCACCAATAAATTATTGGTTGGACTGGTAGATATTATTCCAAATCCTGAGCGCCAAGCCGCCATGCGTAAAGTGGTCGGTACGGTCGAAAAAGCAACTGACACGCTGCTTAATATTTTATTGGGTAAAGAGAATAACGAAGAAGTGTTGCCGAGTTTTCATTTTTTACGTGATAAAGCGACCTTTATCGATAACGAAGGTGAAAAGCGTATCGGTTTTAAATTGTCAGATGCTGACGCCAAAATCATTGATGCTGGTTTTGTAGCGGTTACTCCTGAACACGTAGATATGAAAACGTTTAAAACGGCACTTGAAACGATGAATGAAGAAACGTTAACGCATTTCATTAGTCGCTATGCGGAAACGTTGAAGCTTGGCATGATTAAGCGCAAATCTGTGCCAGTTGCCAAAGCAGCTATCGATAAAGGAATGACCATGGCACTAAATAAATTACTGCCTGATCTACCTGATGCATCATTGAATCGTTTGGCCAATTATTATCGCCCATTTATCGTAAAAAAACCTGAATAGCGGTTGTATTAGCAACTATTATGTTTTTATTAAAACGGTAGTGTTGGGCAAATTTGCTAAAATTTGCTAAAATAGGCGGCACTTTTATCAAAGGCGCAACTCATGACCCAAATTAACAACCAAGAAATTGAAAAAACCCTGCGCAACTCAGAGTGCCTGATCAGCAGTATCGAAGTAGCCGCTGCTTATGAGCGCTTGGCCGCCCAGCTCAATCTACATTATGCCGGTTTAAACCCAATCGTGATGGTCGTTATGAACGGCGGACTTATCCCAGCCGGTCAGCTATTGACTCATCTAACCTTTTACCATCGCATGCATTATATCCATGCATCACGCTATCGTGATAATGCGGGTACCAATGAGCTTGATTGGAAATTTAAGCCTGACGTAAGTATCGAAGGCGAACACGTTTTATTAATCGATGATATTTTTGACGAAGGTATTACTTTAAAAGCCATTGTTGAAGAATTAGGTAAAGAAAAACCCTTATCGATTGAATGTTGCGTATTACTCAATAAAGAGCATGATCGCAAAGTTGCAGACTTTGATGTTGATTTTGTTGGTATCAACGTTGCAGATCGTTATGTCTATGGCTGTGGCATGGATTTCCATGGTTACTTGCGTCATCTGCCTGGTATCTACGCTATTAAAGAAGACAAAATCTAGTCATTCTTTGGTTGAGTATTTTGAATGTATCGCATAATAAAAAAGCATCCGACTGGATGCTTTTTTATTGCTTATTGCTTATTGCTTTGATTGTAGTCAGTGGCAATTAAAATTGCAATGCCAAACCCGTATGGCGCTCAGTGGGTGTTTGGACGGCCTTTTCCAAAGCGGATTTCGTACTATATATGGTTACCTGTTTTTTGGCACGAGTCACAGCGGTATAAATAAGTTCTTTACTCAGCAATCTTGCATGACTATTATCAAAAGTAATGGCCACATGATCAAACTCAGACCCTTGCGATTTGTGAATAGTCATCGCATAGGCTGTGGCGATCACCTCTTCATTGAGAAGATTGACGGCTATCCCCTGCTTCTTGTTTTCAAAAAACACTTCGAGTCGACTACGCTCATTACCAGTTTGCAAACAAAACCCAATATCGCCATTAAATAATCCTAGCTCATAATTGTTTTGAAGGACCATAACGGGACGACCATGAAACCATGTGTTTTGACCCAGTGGTAGCTTAAGCTCAGCAAGGTGCCATTGAGTAAAGTATTTATTAATATAATGGTCGCCCCACTCGCCATTATGGCCAGCAGTTAACACCCTGAACTGATTAAAGGTTTCCATTAATGAAGCAATGGTATCTTTAACTGATTCTGGCACGGATTTTTCTATCGGATTTGTCAGCAGCGTTTTTATTTTGTTTATGTAAGTATGGTAGTTTGATGTGAGGTTTGAGATATTTTTACTTTTGCTTAGGCTATTTTCTATTTCATTATGTAGAGAAGCTTCTGTTTGTAAGGGGTTAATGTTATTCACATATTGAAAACTCAGTACCTTATCATGCTTTAACAGCTGCCAAATAGTATGAGTATCTGTCTTTGCCTTATTAATTTGATAAGCAAGCTTACCAATACCCGAATCTGATGTAAATCGACGACTCTCTGTTAGCTCTGCATGGATAGGCTCTAACCGCGGAATGCGGCACAAGTCAGCCAGTACCGCCCCTGCATCTACAGCTGCCAATTGGTTTGCATCTCCTAGTAGTATCAGCCTTGCGCCAGGCTTTACCGCACTCACAAGATAGTTCGCCAGCTCCACCCCTAGCATCGACGCCTCATCGACGATAATAATATCCTCGCCCAGTGGATTATTAGCATCATAACGCGGTCTGCCAGTACGTCCGATACCTAGCAAGCGATGAATGGTTTTGGCTTCTTGTAATTGTAGTTCGACATTCGCGGTGTCTAACGCGGCTTGCAAAGACTCTTGCATACGCTGTGCCGCTTTACCAGTTGGGGCTGCTAATGCCAAGCTAGCACTGTCAGTGCTAAATCTAATGCTTTTAGACGCATCTGCCCCACTCTCTGTTGCCTGTTGCAGTGCAATCACTAGCTGAGCAACGGTGTAGGTCTTCCCCGTACCTGGTCCACCAGTAATAATGCTAAAGGCGTTGTTATTGGCGACATTAATTGCCTTTATCTGATTTTCGTGTAGGTTTTCGGGTATTACTATCTCTAGCGGTGTTACCTGATGGTCTAAAATAGTGTTGATGCGCGCGGCTAAGTTAAATTCTGCTTGCCAAGCTCTGTGTAACCAAAAAGTGATTGCTGCGTTTTGTTTATCAGCCTTTTTGTTATTTACAAGCTGATAAACGATAGGTTGATTATTTTTGCTTAGGCTATTTATATTTTCATTCTGGTTTGTATTAGCATTAACGTCAGCGAACAAAGTGTGCTCATCGATTAACTTAGAAAAAAACGTTAAGTTACTATTTTTCAATAATTGGTAGAGTGCCGCTACTGTATCAAGCCTTTTAACCAAGATCTCTTTTTCATGATTACTGAGTGCCAGCTGCGCCCATAGCTGGTCTTGCTTAGCAAACAAGTTCTCTAGCAGTACGAATATTGATACCTCAGCCGTAATATCCACCTCTGACTGAACCTCTATTTGAGTGTCATTCAAGGCAATAAGCGGCATCGCTAGCATCTCTAACAGCTGCTGTTGCCAAGCATATAGTGTCACCACCTCGTCATTGATATGACCGCTGAGCGGTACTTCGTGCTCAGTTTCCTGAATGGTGAGTACAGTATGCCCCTCTTCTAAATGCGCGGCTAACATAGTAAATAAGGCTGCAAATAAACCGCTGTCTGGTGTTCTGTCTATTTTTTCACTACCAGTATTAAGCTTGGCATCGGTCACGTTATACGCTAAATGCGTTTGCTGACGGCGCAGCAAAATATAGTCACTGATGTTGCTGGCCCAGCTTTCTTGTAAGCTAATAGCAGCGCTGCTCTTATTATTATTCATAAATTATTACTCATGGTCTGTTTTTCTCTATACTTATAGGATTAATCGCTACAGTAATTTGTTGCATCAAATTCGTAATTGCATTCATTTTGTGTACCCTGCTAACTGGGCATGCCAAACAATGCATCTAAGGCCTTAATAAAATCAATAGGAATATCCCACGTCACCAGTCCATAGCGGGCACTGTTTGTTGGTTTGTCATGCATTGTCTCACTGGCTATTGAGTCGCCGCCACTCAGTACATTCGCCTCTTTTGCTTTAGTCACCAACTGAGATGTTGGATCATATACGCCTCGTAAAAAGACATACTCCACCGCGCCCAAATACTTAGCTTCATTGCCTACATAATCAGCAATTCGCATCGACAAAAACCGATGCAATGCCACTTGATAAATGGCTGCTTGCAACCAATACCCTGCTTTAGACATCGCTTGCTTGAGCGTAGCTTCGTTATAATCGCTTAGGCTATTTCCTAAAAAGTTACTTTTATAATCGACGACATAATACTTGCCAGCATGCTCATACACCAAATCGATTTCACCACGTAAATAACGATATAAATGCGCTTTGTTTTGCGGAACCAGATTGACATGTTTGTCGGTTTCATTAGGCAGGTACTGCTGAAAGAGTCTATTAATATCTTGTGCTTTAAAACGCTCTGACAGTCCCATATTGAACTCTAATTCAGCGAACCTCTGACTTGCATCGATAGAGCGTAACGGCTGATCAGACGCTAATAGCGGCGTATGTAGCACCTCTTCAATCCAGCCAATGAGAGCTGCATGCTTGCTAGCATCTATCGAGTCCGAATCCAATGAATCAGTATTTAATGAAGAACTATCGCCTTGCTCTTGCTTCTTCGCTTGTAATCGACGGCTTTGGGTTTCAGCACTGCTATACACCAACGGCAGCTGATAGCTACTAATAGCTCTATCGATAACCTGAGACCACTGGGATTTATTATTAAAATCAATTTTTTCAAATATCTCATGCAAAAATGTACCCGCATTGGCACCTTTCACAAAGGTAAAACGAATATCATCCTCTAACTTGGGACTTGCCTGATCGACTTGCGCGGCAGCGTCATGACTATCTGATGCATGACCACCCAGTGACGGTGAAACTGACGTTTCGGTGATATTGATATCAATATCAACATCAATATCTATCGCATCATCAATACGCTCATCCATCACAGCCATTGTCTGCGTTGACTCATCTAGCTGACGGGCTAAGGCGGTAAAACTGGTCTTAGCCCAACCGTAAAAGTAATTGATTTTCATAACTTCTGAAAAATCATCATACTCAATAGGTTCGGTTTTGGGCGTAATAAAATCGGGCGATCCACTTTCTGTTAATTTGCCTGCTTTAGCAGCAGCACAGTTATCATTATAGAACTCATTGACCTTATGCCCTCTAATCATACCTATGGTGCCTTTGAATCTATCTGGCAATTCAAATTTTGGCTCTGGTGACTCAAACCAATAGAACACCGGCTTTAATTCAAACCCTGTTTTGTTGTGGGGATCTCGCAGTACCACATAAAGCTGTTCACTGGCGCGCGTAAAGGCCACATAACCAAGCCGGCGCAGCTCCTCGAAGCCCTCCTGCGTTTCAATATTGGTATAGTAACCCTTTGTGGTCGCAGAGCCTTGTACAGGAGAGAATCGGCGCTGATTGCCTGTCGATTGCTGCGCCAACGCTGACTGACTTTGTTGAGTAGCATCTTGTTGGGTAGGGTTTTGTTGCGAGTTGTAGAGATACAACCCATAGTCTTCTTTATTACCTGACTTCCTACTGGCATCACCCATACCCAGCACATAGACAATAGGAAACTCCAACCCTTTTGATTTATGAATGGTCATTAGCTGCACGCCAGATTCTGTCGGTAACGGATACTGCTTGGCCCAATCGCTGCTAGGCGCGCTATCTATGTTTTGTCTAAACCAGGCCAGCAGCTCGTACTCACCCATGCCGATACCATACTGCGCTAATATATCCATTACATGACGCAAATCCATAATATGACGATCGCCTTCTGGATGGGCGGCTAATGCTTGCCAAACGCCTTGCGGCTGCACAGGGCTTTGATCTAACAAGTAATGCATGGCCGATAATACGCCAAAGTGCTGCCAACGCTGGGCACCTTCTTTTAAATAGCTAATAAAGTCTTGATAGCTTTTCTTATTGTCGATGGCTTTTGTATTAGCGCTATTTAAATCTACAGCTCCTGCCTCATGGTCAATCATCATGGCTTTAATATCTTTGATACTCAGGCCATACAAATGACTGGTCAGCACCCGATTAATCATGTCATGACGATACGGATATAGCATAGCACTCAGCAGCGCTGCCACATCCTCTGCCATGACGGTTTCGAAGATACTCACATCACTGGTGGTCAAGGTCGGCACATTGAGCTTTACCAGCTCATCTTCTACTTGTTTTAAATCTTTTTTGGCACGTGCCAGCACACCGATATCGCTCGGCTGAATCGGCTTGCCTTTTAATGTCTGACCACTGCTGAGTAAGGTCGCAATATGACGCGCTGCGATCTCGAACTCATCATACTCAAGCTCCTTGTCCTTATCATAAGGCAAGTGCAACACACTCACTGGCTGAGCAGAAAGTACGTCATTTACCAAGTCGCTATTTAGTATGTTTGAATCATTAAACCAAGACAGCTGATTTTCTTGCTTTTCAGCTTTAATGTGCTGGTAATAAATACCACTACCTAACTGTGCCAGCCTATTCTCTTGAGTCACTGGCGCAGGCATACCGAACCAACAGTTTAGGGCATTAATCACACTGGCGTTTGAACGACGATTAACATCGAGCGTCCATAGGCTGCTTTTTTCAAACTGGGCTTTCATATAATTGTAGTTGGCGACATCACCGCCGCGAAACCCATAAATGGCCTGCTTAGGATCGCCTACCAACAACAAAAAATCATGGTTGGTTTTATTAGTAGCCTGTTTGTCATTGGCCAACGGTTTACGTTTATTTGTTGGCAAATAGATGCTTTCAATCATAGTGGCTTGCTCGCCATTGATATCCTGCGACTCATCAATCAATGCCACGGGATAATGATGACGAATATAACGTGCCAGCTTCTCTCCTTGCCGACCCGTTAATGCTTGGTTTAAACGCACCATCTGCAAGCTAAAGGTAGTTTCACCGCGCTCTTCTAATATAACCGGTAGCCTGTCACGTACCGCCAACACGATATGGCGATTGAGATTGGCTAAAATAGTAATAACGTATTCATCGAGCTTTTTGCTTTCTTCAATATACCGTTTAAAGTCACGAACCACCTGCAACTCATTAAATATCAAATTAACTCTTTCACCATCTTTTGGCTTGTAGAACTGTTTGCCTATATCATCAGTTTTCTGAAACGCTTCAATTAACTTTCTAGTATAAGTTTTTTTGTCTGATATGAACTTATAAGCGGCGGGACCAGACTCTTCTAACACTTGAACGATTTTCGGCCAAGACTCTCTGTTATTCTGCAACTGTCCTTTGGGAACTTCATAGTATTCGCCATCAGGCTTAAAGAAAGCATCAAGCTCATCGCTGCGCTCAATGATACTATGGATAAGCCGCTCGTAACCCTCAAAAGAAAAATCACTGCTCACAACTTCATCAATTGGCGCAGAAATAAAATTCAGCGACCGAGTTACATAGTTTTTATGATCGCCCACCGCCGTCAGCTTACCTTGCTGATCCATCAATGCATACAATTTAGGTTGCTCGTGATACAGCCTACTTTGAAACTGACGCAGCTCATCATGAACAATACTGTCCGTCACTTGCTCAATGCTGCTGTCTTCAATAATAGCCATCCCTTGCTGATGACCGGTCTCGCTACTGTACTCCTTCAACCATTTTTGCGCCAAGCTATCAAGGGTTCCGACAAACAGCTTGTCCAAGGTGGTTAATACAAGCGCCGTGCGTCGAATGGCTTCTGTCATAGGATAGCTGTATACATGATCAAGCAAGTAGCCGACCAGATGCAGATTGATAGGGTCTTGCATGATGTCATCTAAGCGCGCATATTTAGCCTGAGCGACTAACCAGTCCTCACGATCTTTTTTTGCTTGTGCACGCTTTTCAGCAGCAGCTTTTTTGTCATGAACGTTGTTATAAACAAAGTCTTGATTTAGTTCATCTGCATCTATTTCAGCGTTTGAATCCGTATTTGAGCTATTGACTGCTTGCTTATCACTATCAGGTGTCACCTGTAATATATGTGGATACAAACTCTCTTTATTAGCGCGGTCAG
>Ga0098067_1000876_pt1 | contig 10606 bp, 6 predicted proteins | sample 26_taG_FD_92578 | JGI IMG/M metagenome (GOLD analysis project Ga0098067, IMG submission 92578) | Marine viral communities from Cariaco Basin, Caribbean Sea - 26_WHOI_OMZ | ecosystem: Environmental > Aquatic > Marine > Oceanic | place: Caribbean Sea: Cariaco Basin | collected 2014-11-09
CCAGCTTAAGTATGGTAATGATGCGGAAATGCGGCAACTGGCGGCGCAGATTATCGAAGAGCAAGTTCCTGAAATTAAAGCGTTAGAAGCTTGGTTACTGACCCAAGGTATCGATGCGAAACCGCGCTTAGTGCCCTTAAAGGACGTTGCTGAGCCGGCAATAAATGACTTAGCAGAAGAGACGGCACCCGCTGAGAGTGGATTGGCTAAGAATCCTGATACAGCTACGCTAGAGGCAGAGCCAGTAGAGTAAGAAAACTCAGATTCAAACCTTTAGCCAGCATTAAACTCGGATTAAAACGAATAGCTATAGCCTGATAACTAAGGCAATAAGTGAGCTAAAAAAGCGCCGCTAAGACAATCTTAACGGCGCTTTTTTGTGACCAGTAAATAGGGGCAATAATAGGACTAAGAGTTACGCATAGGGAGCGTTTAACCAAGTCTCCCAACCCGATTCTTGCAGCGCCAATTGCACTTTATCCAAGCTAGGATTGGCGACACACTCTTGCGTTTGTCCCCACTCATTCTGGGCAGTCAATTTGCTAGGGACCTGCAGCGTGAGCAGCTCATCTCGGCGAAACGCATGACAGCTTACGCTCTCTGTAGCCGTCTCAGCGATATGTTTTAACTGCGCTTTATCGGCCTTAATGCCATCTATCGCCACAATAATATCCTTAGCAGAGAGGCCGGCACTAGCCGCTACGCTATCCCGCAGGACTTTGGTCACCTGCAAGCCCTCTGGGGTCTCTTCCACCCTTATACCCCATGGCAAGGTATTATTATGTTTTACCTCATTAACTTTAGTACCATTTGCTGCCAGCAACTCTACAAACGGCAACTCTTCTAGGCCATCGACATAACGCGCCTTAAAGTCTGTCCAAATCTCTGCATCGATAAAGCCGCTAATCACTTCACCTAAGTTTTGTGAAGTCATACCAATCCGGCGATTACCTTGCGCTTTCGCCTGCGCATAGAAGGCTTTTACGATATCGAATAACCGATATTTACCCTCGCTATGTTTTAGTAATAATAAGTCTAAACACAGTGCCACGAGCGCGCCTTTATTATAATAACTAATCCCAGCATTGCCCGTATTCTCATCAGCGCGGTACAGCTTAATCCAAGCATCAAAGCTCGACTCTGCTACGCTTTGCAAGTGACGACCATGGGTTTGCAAATAGCGGTTCACTTGTTCGGTTAATAAGACCAAATAACTTTTGGGGCTAATAATGCCGGATGCTTGCAGCATAAAATCATCGATATAAGAGGTAAAGCCCTCAAACACCCACAATAGCGGGGTATAAGCCTCTTGGCGTAGATCCACCTCCATCATGACATCGGGACGTACTGTTTTGACCCACCACGAATGGAAGTACTCATGGCTGCACAGGCCGAGATAGCGTTGATAGGCCGACATGGGCTCTTCCGGCTCATGGCTACTGGGTAAGTCACGCCGTGGGGCAATCAAACTGGTCGAGTTAATATGCTCGAGCCCGCCATAATCATTGCCGCTGGCATAGGTCATAAAGGTATAGTCGCTAAAGGGTGTATCGCCCAACCACGAGACATAGGTCTGACAGATAGATGCCAAGTCTTGCTGCAAGCGAGCGACATCGGTCTGGTGCTTGCCCGAGATAAATAAGCGATGGACTAAAGGCTCTTTTGCTTGATTGTAGACAATAAAGGCGCCCTCAACCTGCTCAGCCAGCTCAAAAGGATAATCAATAAGCGCCGCGTAGCTGTCAGTCTGTAACTGATAATAATGCGCCTCGTCGGTGTGCAAATGGGTCGCTTTTAGCCCGCAAGCCAGCTTCACTTGCTCTGTTTTATCTTGATAAAACGCCATAGGTACGCTTAAAGTCACCTCAATCGGCTGCTCACTTTGGCCTTCAATAGTTAAAGCTAGCGAGGTAAAGTTGCCGTAAATACGCTCCTGATCAATGTAAGCCGTACGTACCGATAAATCAAAACAATGAACCTCGTAGGTGACGTAGACCTCATCACCGGCGTTGACCTCGGTCAATTGCCATTCGCTTTTGCTAATCTTTTGTGCCCGGTGTAGCGCCAGTTCTTCCTCAAAATCAGCACCAACTAGCTGGTCGTCTGTCGTGGCTTCACTATCTAAATTGCTGTCTAAATCGTCATTTAATCCTGCATCGAGCCATGCCTCAGTATCTGCGTCATCATAGGCATCAGCAGCTGCGTCCGCTACGCTATATTGCACTGCGGTAATATGACGGGCAAACTCGCGCATAAGATAACTGCCCGGTATCCACGAGGGTAGCCATAATATCGGCTGATCATCATTGGCGATAAAACTAAGCTGCACCGTCACCAGATGCTGCGCATAGCGCTCAAAGTCGAGATGATAGTGTACAGTTGCTAAAGGGTCGCTCAATACTTGGGAAGGGGCGGCAGCAGATAAGGCAGAAGCAGTAAGGTCAGTCATAATAGCGTCTTATTATAGGTTTAGAATAAAATCATGGGTCTAGCGTAACTAGCCAGAGTCAGAAGACGGTGGAAAGCAGTGACCTTAGCCTAGAGTATCCACAATTTATCGTCAACTATAGGCAAGTAACTGGTTTGGTAAAAGCAAGTGGCCGATACTATACGGACGGCTGTAGCTTATCGTTTAAATCGCTGTATTTCCTAGTGTAATATCTATCGTTATCTAGCCCTAACCTCACTCTATGGATAAAGACAAGCGACTCGTTTATCAGGCTAAAAAATAGCAGTTTCACTGAATTTGGCAAAATAAGTGGGCAAATTAACGTTTAAGTAACACAAGTTTGAAAATTTGTACCATCTTTTTATTATTTTGCCTTGAAACTTAGCCCTATCATCGCTATTAATGGGAGTAACTGCTAAAGTTAATCATATAAACTGGCAAAATAGACGGTTAATTCGCCATAGAGCGGTATTAATCGCCGAATAAAAGGCTATCGTACCTTTTCTATTTGTCCCGTGTGCCGGGTAAGTGCACCCCTATTTTCGGTTTATTTATCTTTTCATTTTACTATTTGAATTCAAATTTAGGATACTTTATGACTACGATTGCAAAAGACTCTGCTGTACTATTCAACTACACGCTAACTGATGAAGAAGGCACCGTGATTGACCAATCACCAGAAGGTCAGCCACTAGCTTATCTACATGGCCATGCCAATATCATCCCAGGTCTAGAGTCACAGCTTGAAGGCAAATCTGCTGGCGATAAATTGACCGCTGTTGTTGCTCCTGCTGACGGCTATGGCGAGTACCATGACCAAGCGGTTCAAGAGATTCCACGTGATAACTTCCAAGGCGTTGAAGATATCCAACCGGGTATGCAGTTCCAGTCACAGTCTGGCGACCAAGTGATGTTAGTGACTGTAAAAGACGTGAACGACGAAATCGTTACTGTTGATGCCAACCACCCATTAGCGGGCAAAACTTTGACTTTTGACGTTGAAATCACTGAAGTTCGCGAAGCTACTGCTGAAGAATTGAGCCATGGCCATGTCCACGGCGCCGGTGGTGTTCAGCACTAATCACGACTTTTTAAAGCAGTACTAGTTAAATAGGACTGGCTTTAAAGCCGTAATAATAAAAAGCCAGCATCTCACGATGCTGGCTTTTTTATGCTTTTAAGTTTAATAGGTCATGCAACTAATATCGGCGTTAAATCTATCGGTTTTAAATCGACCTACCTATAGCCGTAAGCTACTCGTAGTAAGTTGCCATTGCCGATAGTAGTAGTTGCCGAGTATTATTTCGCTGCAGGCTTGCTATGTTGTTTCCAACCTTGAGCGAATCTTTGCTGACGCTCAGCTTGGGCCGTAGCCATTTGCTCACGTTGCTCTGGCGTTAGCACTTGCGCGATAGCATGCTGCATTTGTACGCGTTTGATAAAGCGTTGTTTGGCTTTTGCCGCTTGAGCATCTGCAATAGTATTTAGTGCGCGGGTATCTAAGGTGCTAGCTTTAGTCAAATCAGCAATTTTCTGTTGGGTTTGCTGATGCTCAGCACGCATCTGCGTACGATCGCCTTCACCGCGCTGTGATTCCATGATGGTTTTGATTTTAGCTTTCTGCGCGTCTGTTAAGTTGAGCGCTTCAAAACCATTGTGGCGTTTATTTTTAAAGTTCGCTTTTTTGTTATCTACTTTCTTTTGATCCACTTGCTTGATAGTGGTCGTGTTGGTAGCGCTAGTGGTTGCGGTTGGTGCCGCTTGGGCGCCACTGGCCAATACTAAAGTAGAGCTGGCTGCGAATAAGGTGCTTAATAGTAATTTTTTCATCGTTACTTCCTTTAATTGAGGGTTTACAGTCATCTTAAAAGTGCTAGAGCCTGTACTGGTTAATATTTAAATAAAAGTTTAGATTTTTTAGGGTATCCAGTAATGCCGATAGTTTGGCATCCTATGAGCGCTATGATAAGGCAGTACTGCGTTGCGTTGGATGATGAAACTTTAAGAAAGGTAACGTTTGCATCAGAAGCTTGCTCTGGGCGCGCGCCTTAGACAATAATGGTAATCAAACTAAGGCTTGGCGTCGTATTTAGGTGGGTGACTGTCCACTAGATTTAGGCTGGCGGCGGCAAAGCTAACTCTTAATAATAAAGGTGAGACCATGCTGCATATTTTGCTCGGTGATGATGATGTTGAATTGACGGCGCTATTGCAGGAGTATTTGAGCAGTTATGATGTGCGCTGTGATTGTGCCTATGACGGCGAACAAGTGCTGCAGATGCTGCAGACCCGTGCTTATGATTTACTGGTTCTCGATATTATGATGCCCAAGATGGATGGCCTCAGCGTATTAAGGCAGCTGCCCAATACCGCCTCCTCTACTCCCGTCATTATGCTCACTGCCAAGGGGGATGAAATCGATCGTATTATTGGCTTAGAGTTAGGCGCGGATGACTATATCGCGAAACCCTGTAACCCTCGCGAGCTGTTGGCCCGTATCAATGCTGTAGTAAAGCGCTCAGGCCCCACCATAGCGGATGATACCCCACTGCCAGACAGTCGCCTGGATATGGATACCAGTGCTCGCACGTGTGTGATTGATGGCGATACGCTATCGCTCACCGGTACTGAATATGATTTGCTGCTCAATCTACTGCGCCACAAAGGTGACGTGGTCAGTAAAGAATGGCTGTCACAAAAGGTACTACAGCGCGAATTGCAGCCGTACGACCGTAGTATTGATGTGCACATTTCGCGCCTGCGCAAAAAACTCCAGTCCTATCATAATGACCCTATCAAAGCCGTGCGCGGGCGTGGTTATCAGTTGGTACTATGACCGCTACTCCCCTATCCGAGCCCCAGGCTGCCCCCTCGCCAAGCAAGTTTAAGCTTTTCGCCAAACTGCCTTTATTTTGGCGGTTATTTTTGGCGATGTTACTGACCGTTTTATTCACTTCAGCGCTCACTTTATTGGTAGAGCGTACCTTAATGGCGCAAGCTATTGATGAGCGCATGCGCAAGCAAGTGTCTTATTTGACAGAGATACAAACCCAGATTGCCCAGTATCTTCAAGCCGGGGATATTGAATCGGTTAAGACGCTGTATAAGAGCCAACGGGGCATATCGCATCAGGTCATTGTGGTAGATTCAGCTGGGGATGTGTTGTTTCCGGCGGAGCGCTGGCGGCCACGCTCCTATACGCCGCGTGGTGGTGCTGAGGAATCGCGGCTGTATCCTGCAGCAGAATCAAGAACCAGAGCGGCTGCGAGAGCCGGCCCTACAGAGATTCCCGGTGGCTTGGCACCGCCCTTATCAGACATTGGCAAAGCCGCGCTTAAAGCTTGGCGTGACGGTAATGAGCTGCCCGAGACTACGGTGACGCTAGCCGACGGGCGCACTGCCAATATTCACCTCTATCCGCGCTTGCCTTATGGCGAAATTATTGCGATGAAGCAAAGTTATCTAGGCTTACGCTTTGCTTTGCTATTGCTCTTTAGCATCCTGGTTTGTTATTGGCTCAGTCGCTCACTGACCGGGCGTATCCGTAAAGTACAGCATACTGTGCATGAGCTGAGCCATGGTCATTATGCTGCAGGGCAATCACTGACGCATCTGGGCCAAGACGAGCTCGGCGCTTTGGCGCAAGATATCGCGCTATTGTCACAACGGCTGCAGCAGAGCGATCAAGCTCGCCAGCAGATGCTCAGCGATATCTCCCATGAGTTGCGCTCGCCGCTCGCACGGTTAGAGGTGGCTACTGAGCTGGCCCATGACCGAGCTCCGCAAGCCAGCAACTACCTCGATCGCATCCAAAAGGAGTCGGCCCGCCTCAATGCGTTAATTGGGCAAATCATCCATATTCAATCTTTGCAGATGGGCATTGGCTCAGGCGCTCCCGAAAAAAGCGCTAGCGATATCGTGCAGATTATCGAGCAAATTGGCCTAGATGTGCGGTTTGAATTTCAACAAAAAGACATTCAATGGCATTACCAAGGTCCCGATAACCTAGCGTTGATGCTCGATGCTGAGCAAGTCCATAGCGCGCTTGAGAACATCATTCGCAATGCCTTTATGCACACCCCTGCAGGTCGACAAGTGAGCGTCAAAGTCCAGACCATGGCGACTACAGCAACCGACACTGCTTTAAATAATCGCCGTAAAAAGATGGGCATGCCCCATTATAATAATGATCGTAGCGTGATTATTGATATTCAAGATGAAGGCAGCGGCATTACAGAAGCGGATATCGACCAAATCTTCCAGCCCTTTGTACGGTTAGACAGTGCGCGGCAACGACAGACTGGTGGTCATGGCCTAGGACTGGCCATTGCTCACGCCGTTATTACTGCGCATGGTGGGCAGATTACTGCCGCCAATCGAGTTAATACTCAAGGCGCTAACGAAGGTTTGAGCGTCCGAGTAACACTCCCTCTGATTACTGAGGTGTAAAGCATAGCTCAAGGTCTTGTTATAAAAAAGTTTTGTTATAAAAAAAGGCTAACCCAAGTGGTTAGCCTTTCCTTTATAGATTCAGTACTACTTTACTTATTTATTTAGCAGTCTCTGCAACCTCAGGTTTGGTCGCAATGATGTCTTGCTGCGTGGGTTCTAGAGTAGTGGGCGCAGCTTTAGCCGCGGCAGGTCCAGCAGGGGTCACGCTAGGCTTAGGCGCTACTTTGGTCACCGGATCAGCGTCTAGCATCAAGTAGGCGGCTTCCTTGATAAACACTTCATCTTCTGGCAGTTGTGGACGCTCGGCTTCTTTCATTTGGCTGCGCTCTTCAAACTTCGCATCGATAGCCGCTTGATAAGTGTTCCAATCGGCATAAGGCTTTTCACCCGTTGCCACACGACGTTTATTTTCAGCCTCTAAAGTGCGCTGCTCGATGAGTCTCATCTTAGCGCGGCGAGTGTCGATATTAATTTTTAGTGGCGCTTTCTCATCTTCCATATCGCGGATATTGTTCAACGTCGATAGGTAGACAAATTCTGGATTGGTGGTCTGACGAATCTTAGACTGCTGATTGAGCGTCGCTAGCGTGTCAGAGACAAACTTTCCTTCCGGTTTATAGGCCGCCGTCTTAATAGTATCCCAAGGTAGCGCATATTTCTGCGCGCGCTCACCAAAGGTGGCATCGTCATAGATATTGACCAATTCGACATCAGGCACTACCCCTTTATTCTGGGTACTGCCGCCCGTGATACGGTAGAACTTACGCTGGGTTAACGTCGCCGAGCCTAACGCTAAATTATCCAATTGAATCTGTGCCGAGCCTTTACCGGTGGTCGTACTTCCTACCACCAAACCGCGGCCATAATCTTGGATTGCTGCAGCAAAAATCTCACTAGCGGAAGCAGAAGCTAAGTTGGTAATCACGGCCAGCTTGCCATCATATAATTGCTTGCCGCCATCTTCATCTTTATAGACCTGCACATTACCACGGTTATCCCGAATCTGTACCAATGGCCCTTCTTTTATAAAGAGACCCAACATTTTCGCGACTTCATCGAGTGAACCGCCTGGGTTATTGCGTAAATCGACCACCATCCCGTCGATATTTTGTTTATTCAGCGCCTCGATAGCTCGTTGCGTATCGATGCTGACACTGCGGTAGTTTTCGCCATTACGACGTGCTTTATAGTTGAGATAGAAGCTAGGAATCTCTAACACCCCAATACGTTGCGGTCTTTCATCGATACTTGGACGCTGCACTTCGACCACACGATGAGTCACGCCAGACTCTTCTTGCTCGATGACATCACGCACGATGGTAATAGTACGGGCACTGGCTTCAGGGGCATTGGGCTGACGAACTTTAATCGTCACTGGCGTGCCACGTTTACCGCGAATAAGGCCCACGATTTCGCGCGTAGACCAGCCCACGACATCTTGCATGGCTTTGCCATCTTGCGCGATACCAATGATTAAATCGTTGGGTTTCACCTGGCCTGTCTTCGCCGCAGGACCGCCATCGACCAACGTGACAATGCGCGTGTAGTCTGGGTTTTTACGGTCAGGACGGATAGACACCCCGATACCTTCTAGTTGCAGGCTCGATTGAATCTGGAGCTCAGTCGCTTGGATAGGGGCGTAGTAGTTGCTATGCGGATCATAAGTGAGCATGGCCGTATTTAACACGGTCTCCATAATCTCATCGTCTTTTAGGCGCTCTAACTGGCCTTGCTGACGTGAAAGACGGTTGAGCAAAATCTCACTAGGACTGCGCTTATCATCGCGTACTAAGTCTTGACCACGGGTAATATCGGGATTGTCTAAAAAGACCTTCTCTTTCGCCTTTTCGCTTTCTTGACCTAAAGTGATGCTCATCAATTGGAAAGTGACTTGACGCTCCCAATAGTTGCGCTGTTCTTTAGCCGACTTAAAGTGTGGCTCATCTTCACGGTCCAGGACGATGGTGTCTTTGCGCTTGAGGTTCACATCCGTTTTTAGCAGTTTTTTAGCAAAATCAAAGTATTCACTAGAGCGTTTGCGATAGCGCTCAAAGATAGCCACGCCCGCAGACAAGTCACCCCGCTTCATACGATCCGCGAAATTATCCGCGTATTTCTTGTTGAACTCGTCGATATCAGACTGCAAAAATAGCGTGTGATTGGGGTCTAGATTATCGATATACATCTGCATAATCTTCCGGCCCATCTCTTGGTTGAGCGGCTGATTAAGATAATGACTGCGGTCCAACAATGCTGCCACTTGTCGCGTGGTCATCTGCTGCTCAGGCGTGATTTGAAAGCCTTCGGTTGCTGTACTGGCCACGGCCACACCGTAGCTTTGCGAAAATACGATACCAGCAACGCCGACGGCAGCCGCACTTAATAACCATTGCGTAGATTGTTTTTTCATTATTGAGACCTAAATAATTATCAGTTTATAAAATAAGAAATCGAAAAGGGTAACCTTGCGCCAGGCTAGGCTCTGTTTGCAACCTTAGTCTATATTTACCAGCTTGGGCGGCTGGGGCAAAAACTATTGCGATATAGATTAAATTAACAGCGACTTTCGCTGCTCTGCTTCCTGCTAAGGTATAGCGTAAGCGCAGAATAAAGGTTAAATTTTGCTAAATATTAGCATAACTCTCTAGGGGCAAATGTGACCAAACTGTATGTGGCTTCTTAAGCTATTACACAGCATGAGCGATCCCTCCTAGTTTCTAACAGCGCCCTTACCAATATACCTGCTACTCGCTAATTATCATACTATAGATAGTAATAACTTGCGCCAAGGTGTGTGCGGCATCGAGCAATAGCTGTCATAATGTCGCTAAGATTTCGTATTGATTCGGCATGGATTTAGCATAAAGGATAAGTAGGTATGTACGGTGTATTGATGATTGATGTAGGCGACACTCAGCTGTCAGCGGATGATGTGTCCTTGATTGAGCAAGCGCAAGTGGGCGGCGTTATTCTATTCGCTCGGAATGTCGAGTCACCTGCGCAGGTACGCGCCTTATGCGAAGACATTCGCCATCATAACCCTGATATCTTAATCGGTGTCGACCAAGAAGGGGGCCGCGTCGCCCGGCTTAGAGACGGCTTTAGTCCTTTGCCCGCCATGGGCAAGTTAGGCGCTCTATTTACTACAGACCCTTGCCAAGCTTTAAGACTGGCCTATGACTGTGGGTACCTGATGGCAGCAGAGGTATTGGCTGTGGGTATCGACTTAAGCTTTGCGCCGGTATTAGATATTGATGGGGTCAGCCAAGTGATTGGAGATAGAGGTTTTCACGCCAGTCCTGAAGCGGTCGTCGCGCTAAGCACTCAATTTATGCGCGGGATGAAAGCCGCGGGTATGGCCACTACCGGCAAGCACTTCCCCGGTCACGGCTCAGTCGCACCCGACTCACATGTAGCGGATGCGATAGACTCCCGCAGCTTTGCTGAGATTGCAGCGCAGGATATGCAACCTTTTATCCAGACTATGCCGTGGTTAGATGCCATGATGCCCGCGCACGTCATCTTCGACCAAGTCGATGATAAACCAGCGGGTTTCTCTGCCATCTGGCTACAAGACATCATTCGCAAGCAATTGGGCTTTAACGGCGTGTTATTCTCAGACGACTTATCGATGAAAGCGGCCCATGTCGTAGGTGGCGTCAATGAGCGCGTCCATGCGGCTATTAATGCCGGCTGTGATATGGC
>Ga0098067_1000881_pt1 | contig 10588 bp, 8 predicted proteins | sample 26_taG_FD_92578 | JGI IMG/M metagenome (GOLD analysis project Ga0098067, IMG submission 92578) | Marine viral communities from Cariaco Basin, Caribbean Sea - 26_WHOI_OMZ | ecosystem: Environmental > Aquatic > Marine > Oceanic | place: Caribbean Sea: Cariaco Basin | collected 2014-11-09
CTAATCAGTAAAACGATGACCCGTTTCACGACATCCGAGAGTGGAGAACTATGAAACCCAACCTGAAAGCCTGCGGGCAGGCCATGATGACGGCCGTGGTGAACGCTGTTCTTGCTCTGGCCCTGATGCTGTTGGTGGAGTTCGCCATAAGCGGCACCTTCCAACTGGCAGAACCCTATCTTTGGGCGGGACTTCTGATCGGCCTGGTTATCTTTTTCGGCCAGTTCTGGCGCCAGCGCCACCTTTGCCGCAATGGGCAATCTGGCCACGGTTCCACGGACACCTATTAACCCGTCGTTTACCAGGCGCTATCAAGCGTTACACTTATCAACAATGGTAAGCTCCTTCCCGATGCTATCCTGACTGAAAGCACTACGCTGCAACGAACAGTCAGGATGAAAAAAATGAATATAAGAAATTCATTGGGGCTGAGAGCCAAAGTAGCCTTACCTTTTGCAGTTTCCGCCCTCGCCCTGATCGTCATAGGTTTTTTCAGCGTCTTGACCGCACGGAACCTGGTTTCTGACACCGATACGCTCTCCGATCGCTACCTTCCCGCCGTAAGCGAAGCCCTCAACGGTGATCGCGACCTTTATCAGGCCCTGGTCGCGCAAATGTCCTTCATCAGTGCCACAGAGAATGAGCAATTCCCCGATCAGCACAAGGCAGATTTCGAAGACAATGCAGGACAAGCACTGGACAGAATGAACGCGGCCGTGGAGCGTCTGAGCGGCACCGGCGTTTCCGAAATAACCAAAGGCTTTCGAAACACGTACGACCGCTGGCTGAACTCGGCCCGTCAATCCATGGAGCTCGCGCAGGCAGGCGATCCCTACGCAGGCCAACAATTGTTAATTGGCCAGAGCAATCAGGCCTTCAGCCAGCTGAGGGACTATTTTGACAGTGTCGGGGTCCACGCCGATGAGCAGGCCCAGATCACCGCCCGGGAAGCCTCGGACGAAGGGTTGGCCAGTTCCGTCTTTATACTGGCTATAACCGCTGGCGCAGTCATCATTGGCATTCTTCTATTCGTTATAATCCTTCGTATGATTATCCAGTCTGTAAGCGTGCTAAGGAAACAGCTGGACAACATTGCCCAGGGGGAAGGAGATCTCACCCAGCGTATTCCCGTTGAAATCGACGATGACCTGGGAAAGCTTGCCGCAAGTTTCAATCATGTGCTTGAAAACCTCCAGGGCATGATCGGCTCCATCCAGAATCTTAGCAAACAACTGGGCGAAGGTGCCTCTGAACTGTCGTCGACGGCCCATGACAACAGTAGCGGAGTAACCCGGCAAACCGATGCCATTTCCATGGTCGCAACCGCCATCAATGAGATGCAAAGCGCCATTGAGGAAGTGGCCGGCAATGCCTCTCGCGCCGCTGACATTACCAGGCAGGCCCAGAAGAAGGGGCGCAATGGTGCGACCATCATCCGCAACTCATCGGTTCAGGTACAACGCCTGGCTGCGCAGATATCCAAGGCGGTGGAGGTCATACGCAAGCTTTCACAGGACTCGGAAAACATCACCTCGGTGTTGGATGTTATTCGGGAAATTGCGGACCAGACCAACCTGCTGGCACTCAATGCAGCGATAGAAGCTGCCCGCGCTGGGGAGCAAGGCCGAGGGTTTGCTGTGGTTGCCGACGAAGTACGCACACTGGCCAAACGAACCCAGCAGTCGACTGAAGACATACAGACGATGATTACAGCCCTTCAGACCGGCGTTGCCGATATAGTGGCGGTGATGGAAACCGGAAGCAAAGAAGCAGCGGAGACCGAGAAACTAGCAACGGAAGCCGAGGCCGAGCTGCAGGGCATTCTTGAGTCGGTGGCGGACATCAGTGACATGAATACCAGCGTGGCGTCGGCAACAGAAGAGCAGACTCAGGTGGTCGACGAGATCAACCGCACTGTTACTGAGATCAATGATCTGGCTTTCGAAGGCATGGAGCGGTCTGGGAGCATCGACCGCATAAGCAAGTCGCTGGACGGCTACGCCAGAGAACTGGAACAACAGACAGGAAGATTCAAGGTATAAGCAGCAGGAACTCGCCCCATCTCCGGCTTCTACGCGAGACGGGGCGAATCAGGATCGCTACTGGCGAATGCCTTCCACTGAAATAATCATTTCGACCGTTTCAGAGGCTTTGCCAAGGTCCATGGGAATGCCGAAGTCGGAAAGTTTAAACTCGGTTTCCGCCTCGAAACCCATACGGTAGCCACCCCAAGGGTCGTCCCCGTGACCCAGCATTTCCACATCAAGGGTGATCTCTTTGGTAACGCCACGCAGAGTAAGGTCACCGATAATCTCGGCCTCGCCTTCCTCGTCGACTTCTACCCTTTTGCTCTTGAAGGTCGCTTCGGGGTATTCGCTGACATGGAGAAAGTCATCTGAACGCAGGTGCTTGTCCCGCTCGGCATGATTTGAATCTACGCTGGATGTGTCGACTGTCACTTGCACGGAGCTGTTTTCCGGGTTCTCTGCGTCGTAAACAAACTGGCCGTCGAAGTCGTTGAACCGGCCATAAAGCCAGCTGTAACCCAGGTGGGAAATCTTGAAGGTAACAAACTGGTGTGCCCCTTCGGTGTCGAAGGCATAAGTTCCGCTATGCTCTGATGCCTGGGCGCCCCCAGCCATCGTGAATGAAACAGCGGATGCAAGCAGCAGTTTTTTCATGTTCATCTCCTTAGTGAAACAGCCCGAAGGCGCTATTGTTAACATTACTCAGTTCAGCTTTGACGACGGCCCGTACCCAGCATACGTCGTAAAGTCTCGTCTCGGTCAATCACATGGTGTTTGATGGCTGCAAGGCCGTGAAGGCAGGCAAGCACGACCAGGGCCCAGGTTACCCAGTAATGGACCAGCCCAGCTGTGTCCTCCATCCCCTTGATCCGGCCAGTTACCGAAGGAACTTCAAACCAGCCAAATACACTGATGGAAGACCCGTCCGCGGTGGAAATGAGGTATCCACTGACCATCGCCACAAAAATGAGGATATACAGCAGCAGGTGCGCCACATGGGCTGCAAACGCCTCGAAACGGGTGTAACTGGATAGTGGCTGCGGTACCGGGTTAATGAAACGCCAGGCGAGCCGAAGCACCATGACGATCAACAACAACATACCGATGCTCCGGTGTATATCGGGAGCTTTCCGGTACCAGTCATCGTAATAAGAGAGGCCGACCATCCAGTAGCCCAGGCCAAAGAGGCCGAACACAGCAACAGCAATAAGCCAGTGCATACCGATGCTGACAACGCCAAACCTGTTGGCCGTGTTGCGTAGCTGCATAATGCTCTCCGTTTCTAATGCCCCGACAACGCCCATAAATTTTGAAAGCAGTGTAGAAACAGGCGCCCCTAAAACCAATCGAAATGTTTTGCATACATAGGTCAGAAATTCTGACCAAAGGGTTCGCGGCCTTTAGCCCGTACTTTCCCTTATACCTTTGGTCTGATACGGGTTCTACGGATTGTGGAAAACCATGGCAAAGATAGAATTCACACATATCTTGAATACCCGGTTCGGGTCGCTCATTGAACGAGAGGAAGCAACATGGAAATTGAATTCGACGAATCAGTTGTCGTTCCAAGCAATAATTGATTTCAGACGGCTCCCTGCGGGCCGTTCACACCTTCTTTTCGGCGCCTTTTCTGTGCGCTGTTACCCGACGTTGCCTGTTTTTACATGAAATAGTGGCAATAATCTGTCGGTTTTGGCACTCTTCCGTCTGGAACCATAATCCTGCGCACCCTGGTTAAATTTCCACCAAAATCAGCAAGGTGCAGCCTGGATTGACAGATCGGATGGGCCAGCGGGCGTTTCCGATGTTTTCGTATATCCGGACCCCGAAGGCCTATGTCGCAAACCCTCCCAGAAGAGTTGACCGCACCGGAATTGGACGTGCTGTCGCCTATGTTGACCAGGGAGGGCGAATCATGGACGGCCGATTATCAGGGCCTGACACTGCGAACGGCGCTGCAGCCCATATTCAGCATCTCCCACAAACGCATTGTCGGCTATGAGGCGCTGATCCGTGCTTTTGACACCGACAACGCCGCGGTGCTTCCACTGCACCTGTTTGAGCTGCCGGCGTCCGATGCTGAAAACCTGCTTCTTGACCGACTCTGCCGTTACTTGCACATCCGCAACTATTCGAATTTCCAGGACCAGCTTAACTGGCTATTTCTGAATGTTTCTCCACGAGTGGTGTCAGCAGGCAATCGCGCTGACTCGTTTTTTGGGGAGTTACTGCAGAAAACCGGGCTGCCCCCGCACCGTATCGTGATGGAAATTGTTGAGCAGCCCACTGATGACGCCGAACGGCTGCGGGAAACCGTTGCTTACTACCAGCAATTGGGTTGCCTGACAGCCATCGATGATTTCGGTGCAGGCCATTCCAATTTCGAACGCATCTGGAACCTGTCACCGGACATTGTAAAGCTCGACCGCAAATTGCTCACCCGCGCCACCGACGACCGCAAAGCCAGACAGATCCTCAACGGTATTGTTTCGTTGCTCCACCAGTCCGGGTGCCTGGTTCTGCTGGAGGGCGTGGAAACCCACCACCAGGCCATGATTGCCATCGATGCGGGGGTAGATTTTGTACAGGGATTCTATTTCCGCAAGCCCAGCATCTCACTGGCGGACATACCCGGTGAAGTGACGGACCTTGATGGCTTGCTGAAAGACTACAAGAGCAAGAACCGGATAACGCAGGACCCGACCCAACAGCTGACGTCCTTTTTCGAGGGGTTCTTCCGCAATGCAGTGGACAGGCTCAGCCAGGGAATGATGATGAGGGAAGCCTGCAATACCCTGCTGAACCACCCGGCGGTGTCACGATGTTACCTGGTGGACGAAAGCGGCATTCAGATCGACGACACCCTGATCTCCGATGCCATGGCCAGCAACCTGGATCCACGCTTTCGCCCCCTGGAAAGCACCACCAGTGCCGACTGGTATCGCCAGCAGTATCTGCGACAGGCTATCGCCCTCCCAGGTTACCTACAGGTAACGGCTCCCTACCTCTGCATTACCGGTGCCTATATGTGTGTCACCCTGTCCCTGGGCTACTATCACAACGGAAAGCTGAGAGTGCTTTGCTGCGATATCCTGGCCAATCCTACCGAAACCGCTATCAGGAAAGGTTGATTCCGTAAACCAGGGAAATCACGCCTACTGTGACCAGGCCGATAAACAGGTTCATCGGCAGGCCCACCTTCACGAAATCCATAAACCGGTAACCACCCGGGCCGAAGACCATCATATTGGTCTGGTAGCCCAGGGGTGTGGCAAAACTGGCGGAAGCGGCCATCATCACAGCAATAACGTAGGGCTCGGAGGCAATGCCCAGGGAGGCGGTCATCGACAACACAATGGGTAGCACCAGCACCGCCGCAGCATTGTTGGTGATCACTTCAGTGAGTACGGATACGGAAAAATACACCAGCAGGACCGTCAGTAACGGGTGGCCACTACTGACGTTCAGTATCCCCTCGGCCACGAACGCCGCGGCACCCGTTTCCTGCAGGGCAGCACCCAGCGCAAATGAGGCTGCAATGGTGAGCATGACGGGCACATCCACCGCTTTCTGCGCCTGACCAACCGAACAGCAGCCACTGAGCAACATCAACGCCGCCCCCATCAGTGCGGCGTTAAGCATGCTCAACACCCCGAAGGCGGCGGCCACCACAAGCACCAGCAAAATCCCCCAGGACAGATACGCACGGTCGTGCCGGGGCGTTTCGGTTTCCAGGTCATTGATCAACAGAAAGTCCTTGGCGTAGCGCTGACGGCTGACAAACGCCGGGCGAGCCTCAAGCAGCAACACATCCCCGGTTTTCAGGCGAATATTACCCAGGTTACCCGACACCCGCTCTCCGCCTCGTGCGACCGCCAGCACCACAGCACCGTATCGGTCCCGGAAGCGGGCATCGCGGATCGTCAGGCCAAGCACTTCAGACTGGGGTGATAGCGCAGCCTCCACCAGCCGACGCTCTGCGCGGTCCTTGCTCAGGCTGGGCTCATCATCATGAACCGACGGCACAATGCCATTAATGCGCAGCACGTCGGAAATGGCCTGGGTGTCCCCTGCGAACACCAGCCTGTCACCTCCGCGCAGACGCTCCTCCGAGGGTACGGCCGTTACCACACTGCCATCCCGCTCGATCTCAACCAGGTAGAGCCGCTCAAGCTCACGCAGGCCGGCCTCGCCGACGCTTTTGCCCACCAACGGGCCGTCAAAGGCAACAGCCACTTCCAAGGTAAACTCCCGCATGGAGCCGAACTTCTGCTGGTCCTTACGGTCAGGCAATGCCCGTGGCAGCACCAGAAGCATCACGGCTACGCCGATCACCGCGACCGGCAACCCGACAGCCGTAATGGAAAATATCGAAAAGCCCGCTTCCCCGGTTAACTGCTGATACTGCCCGTTTACCACCAGGTTAGTGCTGGTACCGATCAGAGTCAGAGTGCCACCGAGGATGGCGGAGTAACTCAGTGGAATCATCAGCTTCGATGGCGATATGCCAATCTTTCTCGACCAGGCATGGACCGCCGGGATCATAGTAGCGACGACGGGGGTGTTATTCAGGAAGCCGCTCAGTAATGCGACCGGAAACGCAATGCGGGCCTGGGCCGAGCGAACGGTGCGGGGGGACCGCAACAGGTGGTTGACCACCAGATCCACTCCCCCAGAGTGATGAATACCGGCCGCTACCACGAACATTGCAACCACGGTAATCAGGCCGGTATTGCTGAACCCGGCCAGAGCCTGATCCGCAGTGACAATACCACTGGCACTCAGCACGATGAGTACGCCCAGCATGACGAGGTGCGGACCATAACGCCCGACACTCATCAACAGCAACGCCGCCCCCGCGAGGCTTAAAGCAAACCAGCCCTGCCAGTCCATCTGGTGTTCCCTTGAAGAAAAGGGGGCAGGATAACGAGTTTGCTGAAGACTTAGAAAGAATAAAGGATGCTTTTTAAAGCACTAACGAGTATATGCTCACACTTCAATGTCTGCCATATTCCCGTAAGTCTCAAGCCAGACCCGGCGATCGGAGGCGCGTTTTTTACCCAGCAACATATCCATACGGCTGTCGGTGTCGTCACCATCAGCAATGGTGAGCATGACCAGGCGGCGGGTATCCGGGGCCATGGTGGTCTCGCGGAGCTGGAGCGGGTTCATCTCGCCCAGGCCCTTGAAGCGGGTGACCGAGACTTTGCCACGCCGGTTCTCTGCCGCCAGGCGGTCGAGAATGCCCTGCTTTTCATGTTCATCCAGGGCATAGAAGGTCTCCTTGCCCAGATCCACCCGGTAAAGGGGCGGCATGGCCACGAACACATGGCCGGCGGCAACCAGCGGGCGAAAATGTTTAACGAACAGGGCGCACAGCAAGGTGGCAATGTGCAGTCCGTCTGAGTCTGCATCGGCAAGGATGCAGATCTTGTTGTAGCGCAGGCCATCGAGCTTGTCAGAGCCCGGATCTACCCCGATGGCAACGGCAATGTCATGGACTTCCTGGGAGGCGAGGATCTCGCCCGAATCCACTTCCCAGGTATTGAGAATCTTGCCCCGCAGGGGCATCACCGCCTGAAAGTCCCGGTCGCGGGCCTGTTTGGCAGAGCCACCGGCGGAATCCCCTTCCACCAGGAACAGTTCCGAGCGGTTGCTGTCGCTGCCAGAGCAGTCGGCCAGTTTGCCAGGCAGTGCCGGGCCAGAGGTAACCCTTTTGCGGGCGACTTTCTTGCTGGCACGAAGTCGACGCTGTGCATTGCTGATGAACAGCTCTGCCAGCATTTCGGCCACGTCAGTATGCTGGTTGAGCCACAGGCTGAAGGCATCCTTGACCACGCCGGATATAAACGCCGCCGCTTCCCGCGACGAGAGACGTTCCTTGGTCTGGCCGGAGAACTGGGGCTCCTGCATCTTGAAAGACAGCACGTAGGCGCAGCGTTCCCAGATATCTTCCGGTGACAGCTTCACCCCGCGGGGCAGCAGACTGCGGAACTCGCAGAATTCCCGCATGGCTTCCAGCAAGCCGGTGCGCAGTCCGTTAACGTGGGTACCCCCCTGGGCGGTGGGAATCAGGTTAACGTAGCTTTCCATCACCGCTTCACCACCTTCCGGCAGCCACTGAATGGCCCAGTCCACAGCTTCCTTGTTACCGGAAAAGCTTCCGGTGAAAGGCTCCAGCGGTACCGCTTCGATGTCGGCCAGCTCGGTACGCAGGTAATCACGCAGACCGCCTTCATAGCACCATTCGTCCTTATCGCCGGTTTGCTCCTGCAGGAAGGTAACGTTCAGGCCCGGGCAAAGTACGGCCTTGGCCCGCAGATTATGCCGCAAGCGGCTGACGGAGAATTTCGGGCTGTCGAAGTAGCTGGGGTCGGGGGTGAACTTCAGCCGGGTACCGGTGTTACGCTTGCCAACGGTATCGACCACGGCAAGGTCGGTTTCCTTGTGGCCATTCGCGAAGGTCATCCGGTGCAACTGCCCGTCGCGCTTGATCAGCACCTCAAGATGGGTCGATAGGGCGTTGACCACTGACACCCCTACCCCATGCAGACCACCGGAGAAGTTATAGTTACCCTCTGAGAACTTGCCACCGGCATGAAGGCGGGTAAGGATCAACTCCACACCAGGAACGCCATGCTCCTTGTGCATGTCCACCGGCATACCACGACCGTCGTCTTCCACACTGAGTGAGCCGTCGCTATGGAGGATCACGTCAATCCGGCGCGCGTGGCCTGCCAGGGCTTCGTCAACGCTGTTATCAATGACTTCCTGGGCCAGATGGTTAGGGCGACTGGTGTCGGTGTACATGCCCGGGCGTTTGCGTACCGGGTCCAGACCACTCAGAACTTCGATGGCATCGGCGTTGTACAGTTTCTGGCTCATGGGAAGGAAGCGACTCCACGGGTTTGTTGTTAAGCTGGCCCATAGCTTAGGGATTCACGGGGAAAGATCAACGGTTGATTTGTGCTGGTGAGGATCGGCGCAGCCCCAGAGTTCAGTTAGCGCTGGCGTGTAATGGTACCGAGGCCTTCGCCCGATACCCTGAGCTGCTCCCAGTCTTCAGGGGTGATGGCAATGATGGCGCAGGGGGTGGTGAGCGCCTGGGTCACCATAGCGTCAGGGGGAGGCGATCTGACATCAAGGATCAGCTCCAGCACATCATCAACTATCTCCGCGGACACCAGGGTCAAACCATAGCCCCCGGTGGATTTCTGCCCCAGCCCCACAAGCACCAGATGCTCGTTTTCAAGATCAATAGCCCGAAGCTTTTTCATCGCCAGATTGCCGGCTGGCAAACGTCCCAGCTTGTCCAGATCGCTGGTGCTGTCTATGTAGACCAGCCCGGGCGCGGTCAGGCCACAATGGTCTGACTCAGTAACCTGTCTTGCCAGCGGTGCCCCAGTGGCGGTCGCCGAACGATTGACAGCACATCCGGCTACCAGGACGATAGCCAGTGTGATTGCTGTCATATCTCTGAAACGCTTGATCACCGTGGGCTCTCCAGGCTGCGGGTTGGCACATCCCCCTGCCCTTTCTCACCCGCGGATTTCAGGAGATAGCCTTCAAACCCGACCCGCGGCAGACCCAGGGCAGAGATAGTAGGTCTGCGAAAACTGGTACTTAACCTTACCCCGCGGAGAGGCTCCTGGCCAATCACAATCTTTTCCGGTAGCCCATTGACCGGGTATTCCGCACAGGCTTCTCCGTTTTCACAGATCAGGCCATTGTTGTCGGTGTCCGTGCCAGCCACCAGGAAATACTCTCCCGCCTCCACCTCATCGAAGGCAAAGCGGTACTGGCCATTACTCGCGGAAACCACTACCTGCTCAATGGTATCGCGCATATCCTCAGCGCTGACCAGGAGCACATAGTGCCTGCCTGCATCGCGGTCCTCTGCGGAGGTGCCAAGGCGCAAAGACACCGGGACCTTCAGGGTGGCGGCTCCGCCATTCTGCGGATCGTAGTCAATGGACAGTTCGGTGGTGTAGCGCTCATTAACGCTGAGCCCGGAGGTGTCCACCGACACGGCGAGAGATTGTGATGGGTCGGTGGGACGCTCTCCCAAAGTAAGCCAGGCCGCGCCGGCCGATATCTGCGTGATAGTGATCGGTTCCCCTTCGGGATAGGCAGAAAACTCGAGCTCCGCACTCAGGACCGCCGAGTTGAACTGCAGCGCCGACGGAGATGTCCCCAGGGTGATGGGGAAGTTGCCATCCAGTGCGGCATCCATGGCTGCCAGAGCATTAATCAGTCCGGCGCCGTACTCGAAGGCAGGGCCAACGTCTTCCGTCAGCGCACCACTTCTCAACAGATTGCGGAACTCCCCCGGAGTGATGGTGGATTCCCCTTTCATCAGGGCATAGACACCCGCTACGTGGGGCGCTGCCATGGAGGTCCCCTGCAAACCCGCATAGCCTGGCTCGAACGAGCCACTGTCGTCCCTGCCCCAGGTGCTGATAATCACATCCGCGGCACCATCCTGATTGGCATCCCGGCTCACATCACCGCCCGGCGCTACCACGTCCACGGATTCACCCACATTTGAGTAAGAGGCGCGC
>Ga0098067_1000882_pt1 | contig 10584 bp, 9 predicted proteins | sample 26_taG_FD_92578 | JGI IMG/M metagenome (GOLD analysis project Ga0098067, IMG submission 92578) | Marine viral communities from Cariaco Basin, Caribbean Sea - 26_WHOI_OMZ | ecosystem: Environmental > Aquatic > Marine > Oceanic | place: Caribbean Sea: Cariaco Basin | collected 2014-11-09
GATTCTTTCGGACGTGATACGCCGCGCCATACTGTACAAGGCTTTATTAAAGCGTTGGGCGATAACGACTATCTGCTGGCCAGTAATTATCTAAATTTATCCAAGTCTGATAATCCAACCACCGTTGTACGCCAATTTAAGCAAGCACTCGATGCGGGCGGGCGTTTTCAGCCTGATTTGCAAATTAACAATACGCCTGAGGGCAATTTAAGCGATCAGCTACCGCCAAGCCAAGAAAACGTCGGCGTGATTAATGTCGGTGATAAGAGTGTGCCGCTGGTGCTCGAAAGAGTGGCCTCTAAGCAAGGCGAGCAGTATTGGCAGTTTTCAAACGATACCCTAAGCTCGATACCAGAAGTGATAGAGAATTATCAGCCGACGCTGGTTTCGCGCTACACCCTTGACTCATTAGATGGTAAAAAGCTATTTGGTTATCAGATTTCCGATATATTGGCGGCATTAGCCATTATAGTCAGTAGTTTTATCTTCACTTACATCGTGGTTTGGCTGCTCTATTATTTATTAAAACTGATTTATCCTCGCCTACGAGGTGAGACGTTACCTTTACCTAATAATGTGATATTGCCACTGACCGTCGTTATCACGGCGCTGATATTGGCCGAGGTCATGGTTTATGCTGGTATATCAGTGACACTGCGTGAACCGATTAAGCGCTTTACCGACATTGCCTCTTGGGTAGCGACGACATGGCTATTACTGCGTGTTATTGATTCGATATTTACCCGCGCGGTCAATTTAAGTTATAAGAAAAACTATACCGAGCGAGTTTCTATCTTGGGTTTGATGCGCAAGGTGGTCAAAGCGCTATTATTAATCTTTGCCGTTATTGTCATTTTTGGGAATTTAGGATTTGATTTGACCACAGGGATTGCCGCATTAGGGGTCGGTGGTTTAGCCTTGGCACTAGGTGCGCAAAAGACGATTGAGAACTTGGTCGGCAGTGTGGTGGTGGTGGCAGATTCGCCAGTACGCATCGGCGACTATTGTAGCTTCGGCAACCAAGCAGGTACGGTGATTGATATCGGTATTCGTTCATCACGGGTGCGCACGCTGAACCGGACGATTGTGACGGTGCCTAATAGTGATTTTTCATCGATGCAAATTGAAAACTATACCTCGCGGGATATGTTTCATTTCTTGCATAACTTATATATCAAACGCAATGCGGATATTGATGTGGTCTTCAAGATGGTCAAAAAATTAGATCAATTTTTGGACGAGCACGAGCTGACCAATCAGGAGTGGAATCAGGCCAATATTTCAGAGCTGCGCCAAGACTGCTACGTCATTCAACTGCGCGCTTATATTAATGCTGTCGACTCGATAGAGTTTTATCGTAAGCAAGATGACTTGTTGGTCGATGTGTTGACCCTGGTGAAAAAATACGATGTCGAGCATGCGCTGCCAACGCAGCAGCTGATTGTCAATCAAGCCGAGCTTGAGCCACAACCTCAGCTAGAAACCGTGACCGATGATTCGATAAACGAAGCAGTGGACGCAAGCGATGCGAGTGAAGCAGACACTGATGCCAATAACGACAATGCTGATGAGCAAAAGGCGCTTGATTTAAATAAAAACGCTGACAGTGCGACGAGTGAAAAAGATGCTCGTAAAGACACCACTAAAAAGCAAAAAATACAAAGGCATAAACATCGTTTGTTAAAAAAAGGTCAGTTTAAACACGCCAAAAAGAAATTTGGTTTTTCTATATGGAATCAGCCTTAATATTTTGTGTGGTTATTTTGCTTAAGGTTTATTGAACGTTTTATTTATAAAGATATGGCTTATAAAGGGATAGCGGTTTTTTGACGTAAAAAACCATAATATTGCCATAACAATAAGCTGGCAGCGCTACGGTGCGGTGACCAATCTTGGGTCAGGTTTTTTAATTGTTTTGGCGTTGGGCGCTCTTCTAAATCTAATAATTCCATCGCTGCAACTTTAATGGCTAAATCATCGACTGCCAGCACGTCAGCGCGCTGTAATGAAAACAGCAGATACATCTCAGCGGTCCAGCGCCCAATGCCAACCACAGCAGTCAGAGTGTTGATAACGTCTTCATCGGGTAGGGTTATTAAGGCAGCAAAATCTATATCGTGCTCGACCAAAGAGCGCGTATAACGAATTTTTTGCTTAGAGAGCCCCTGCGCCCGTAAATCCTCGTCTGTCGCTGCTTGAATCGCCATCGGTGTTGTTAATCCTTTATCCACCAAGCGTTGCCAAATGCTGGCCGCCGCTGCGACTGATAGCTGTTGTCCAACCATCGCTCTCATTATTTGCGTAAAGCCGCCCGCGTTATGGCGTAAATCAGGCACACCCACTTGCTCATAAACAGGCGCAAATTTTGGTTCGAGAGCAATCAAAGCGTTGATATGTGCTTTTAATTCTTGTTTATTTTCGATGATTTGTATATTCATAGAGAAATCACTTACTAAAAAATATGCAGCAAAATGATAGGAAGGTTTATCAAAGCGCGACTACAAAACGAGAGGGTAAATCTTTGATATAAAAAAGGACTGCGTCATGGCAGTCCTTTTTTTTCGAACTATAATTTTATTCTTTATCGGTTTTGGTCTTTTTAAGTAGTACCAGTACCGCACCATTGCCACCATCTTTCGGCGGAGCCGAGCAAAATGCTAGTACTTCTGGCAGTTGACGTAACCAACCGTTGACGCAGGTTTTTAAAATGGCTTCAGAGCCTTTACCGTGGACGATTTTTACCACAGTTTCATTGTTTTGCTTGGCTTGGCTGAGCAGTTGGGTCATTGCATCGCGCGCTTCTTCGATGGTGCAACCATGAATGTCTACCGCATCATACCAGCGCAATTTGCCCTGTTTTAATTGGGTGAAAATCTTGTTTTGTAGGGTAGGCTGCTTATAGGATAAATAGGCTTCGCCTGCTACAGGGTTTAATAGCGCCTGCATATCTGATAAACCTGCGCCCAAATCACCAGCTTCACTACCTTGAGCGGCAGCGCGTTTTGATAACGTTGCAGCGTCAGGCTTACCCGCTTTAGAGGCGTTGGCAGGTGTGCGTACATTTTTGTCTTTTAGTTGGTTGACGCCATGCATCGCTTGCATAAATAGCACTTTATCGTCGTCGATATGTTCGCTATCTAATTGCTTGACCGTTTTTTTGACTTGTTTTTGGGTCAAGAGCGAGACAGGTTCGGTTGGTTTTTCATTTTCACCTTCTGGTGAATTGGTATCGCGACCTTTACTCAGTTGCCCTTTAAGCTCTTTTAATTGGTCTTGCATTTCTTTTGAAAACAGAGAGTTTGACATAATAATTAACGTATCGTTGGTGAGTGAATGAGTGATTTAATAATTTATATCGTACATAAAATAGATGTGGTTTACTTTACGCCTGTGCTGCGACGCTCGCAAGTAAGGATTGTAACGCTTGTCCGGGATGATCGGTCTTCATAAACTGCTCGCCGATTAAAAAATGCTGAATATCATGATTGAGCATCAAACGAATATCATGACTGCTATGAATGCCACTTTCGGTGACAATAAGCGGCCGTTCTAGACGGTCATTGGGGTTGGCAGCGAGCGCATCATCGATAGCCAATTCGCGCAGCAGGGTATTTTTTAAATCAAGCGTCGTTTGTAAGTCGACATAAAAGGTATTTAAATCGCGATTATTAATACCGTAAATATTATGCGCTGAACGTGGCAACTGTAGCGCACGCTCAAGCTCATCTGCTGTATGAACTTCAATCAACACATCCATACCCAGCTCAATGCTTAGCGCATGCAGCTCTTGTACTTGCGCGTCATCAAGACAGGCCATAATCAATAAAATACAATCAGCGCCCATTAAGTAAGATTGGTAAATCTGATAAATATCTACCATAAAATCTTTGCGCAATATCGGCAAGCTGCAAGATTCGCGCGCTTGGATTAAGTAGCTGTCATCTCCTTGGAAATAATCACGGTCGGTGAGCACCGACAGACAACTGGCTCCCGCTTGTTCGTATTGCTTAGCAAATTCTGCAGGCGCAAAGTTATGATTAATAATTCCTTTAGACGGCGAGGCTTTCTTAATCTCCGCAATGACACCAATATCGGCGCTGCGTAAAGCATTGGCAAAACCGCGACGGGGCTTTGTATCAGCAGCAACTTGAGACTTTAATGCCTCAAGCGATACTGCCGCCCGAGCAGCAGCAACTTCCTCATGTTTGGTGGCGACGATACGCTGCAACACTGAAGGAATCGCGGTGTCTGATTTTGGCTTGGCGGTCATGGCTATATTCCGTTATTTGGTAAAAAAATTAGGGTAACAATTAGGCTAATAAATTAAGGCTGCATACATAGTTGCGATTAATAAGGTTATGAGCCACGTATTTCTTATTAATTTTAGGCATTTAGCTTATTAAGCTTGGTCAGCTAATTGCTGCGTATATTTGGCTAAGTCATCAAGCTTAATCAAAGCGTCACCATTTTGAATGACTTTTTGGGCGCGGCTCACGCCATTCGGATAGTTGCTGGCAAGTCCTGCGGTATATATCGCAGCTCCGGCATTTAAGGCAATCATATCACGGGCTTTTAGAACAGCGCGGTCATTAGTATCTTCACCTGATAAAGCGGCACGAATCAGCTCAAGACTCTGTGATGGGGAATCGACATCAAGGCCAATTAAGGTTTGTGACTCGACACCCGCATCTTCTGGCATCATCTCATAAACAGAGATTTCACCGTCTTTTAACTCGGCTACCGTGGTTGAAGTTGCAAGACTGATTTCATCCAAACCATCTTTGGCACCGACCACCATTACATGACGCGCGCCCAGATTTTTCATCACTTTTGCCAAAGGCTCACATAACTGGGCGGTAAAGACGCCGATGACCAGATTTGGCGTGCCAGCAGGGTTGGTCAGTGGACCTAAGATATTAAAAATCGTCCGCGCTTTTAACTCACGGCGTACCGGATTGGCGTAACGCATTGCGCTATGGTGGTTGGGTGCAAATAAGAAGCCAATCCCTTGATTCTCAATACACTGCTGCGCTTGCTCTGGTGTCAAGGTTAGGCTAATACCGGCTTGCTCAAGTAAGTCTGAGCTACCAGATTTGGTCGAAACGCCGCGGTTACCATGCTTCGCAACTTGTGCCCCTGCTGCGGCTGCGACCAAGGCAGCGGCTGTCGATACGTTAAATAAGTTAGCGCCATCGCCGCCAGTACCGACGATATCGACCATATAATGACAGTCTTTTGGGCTGATATTGGCAGCTAAGTCACGCATCGCACTGGCTGAAGCCGTAATCTCATCGATGGATTCGCCTTTCATCCGCAGGCCCGTCAAAATCGCGCCCATCATGGCATCGCTGCATCTGCCTTGCATGATGATGAGCATGACTTGATACATCTCATCAAAGGTCAAATCAATATGCTGAAAAATCCTGCCTAATGCGGTGGTCAGAAGCTTATGAATACTCTCATCTGGCAGCTGATTGATGCTCTCAGCATTTTGCAGGCTTTGCTTATCTTGATTCATGATTGATTTTTTGTCCTGCATAGCGGCAGCGGTCATAATATTCTCACTTATTATTATCTTTTATAGTTGTCGTTTAAATACATTCATTGGATTAAAAAGTGGGTTCGTCTTTTAAAGCGCTTATCCTACTTTTGGTAAATTATCTGAGGACAAAACTGCTAATTGATGCGTTTGTAAAAAGTTATTCAGTAGCTGATAACCCGCTTCGCTTAAAATCGACTCAGGATGAAACTGTACGCCCTCAATTGCAAACTCGCGGTGGCGAATGCCCATAATTTCTTCGATATTGCCATCAGCATTTTGAGTCCAAGCGCTAACTTCAAAGCAGTCGGGTAAGCTTGCCTGCTCAATCACCAATGAGTGATAACGGGTAAACTGGGCTGGATTTGGCAAGTTGGTAAAAGCGCCTTGACCATTATGATAAATAGCCGATAACCGCCCATGCATGACTGCGCTTGCTTTGACGATTTTACCGCCAAAGGCTTGGCCGATTGCCTGATGACCCAAGCAAATGCCTAATATCGGGATAATGCCTTTAAAGGTCGCAATCACCTCTAGCGAGATACCAGCACTGTCAGGGTCACAGGGGCCGGGACCAATAACAATGGCATCTGGCGCAAGTGCTTTAATCTCATCAATACTGATTTCATCGTTGTGCCAAACTCTGATGTCCTGCTGCAATTCACCGAAGTACTGTACAATATTGTAGGTAAAGCTGTCGTAATTATCGATCATCAAAATCATTATTTGTTCAACTTAGTCTTTTTAACTTTAACTTAGTGTCTTGAGCTTGGTGTTTTTAGCTTAGTATCTTTGACTTAATAGGTTCAACAGCGATGTGATTTTAAACGCTGTTATCTTAACACTATTTCGTTATCTATCAAACGTAGCGCCGTTGCACGCTGATAGCAATAAATGCCCTATAGAGGTGCATTACTAAGTTAAAACTTCTAAAGTTTGCACTGTTATGGGACGTTATTTAATATATTAATCTTTGAGTTTGCTAGCTAGACATAATAATTGCTATGCAAATAACGCTTTAATATAAAAGATTTATATTATGTAAATGTTTGTATTTATTATAAATAATTATTACTTTCAGCTTTTGGAAGTTTTAAAAACTTGATGGCTCGAAGATGAGTTGGCATGGTAGCTGCAATTCTTATAGGTGTGAATAGCTCGCTATTAAAGCGATGTAATATTATTTACCAAGATGCATTTGAAGAGTTCAGCATTATCGGCCAGATGTTGCTAAAATAGCACCTGCATTTATTTGGCTCATAAAAATACTTAAAGCTTAACGCCAGAAAATCAGCTGCGCTTTAAGCAAAAAATAACTTTTAAAAAAACTTTCCGTCTAAAATTTTCATTCCACGTTTCAATTTTATTACCACGATAACCATAAAGGAAACTTTCCATGTCGAACAAATTACTTGATCTTATCCAATCATCCAACGCTAAATGGGTTGATTTTCGTTTTACTGATACCCGCGGTAAAGAGCAACACATGACTTTCCCAGCGCACAGCGTTGATGAAGAAGTGATGGAAGATGGCAAAATGTTCGACGGCTCATCGATTGCTGGCTGGAAGGGTATTGAAGCCTCAGATATGATTTTGCGTCCTGACCCAGAAACTGCCTTTATCGACCCATTCTTTGACGCAGTTACTGTGGTGGTGACTTGTGACATCATCGAGCCATCAACGCTACAAGGCTACGACCGTGATCCGCGCTCTATTGCTCGCCGTGCCGAAGAATACTTAAAATCAACGGGTATTGGTGATACCGCTTTTTTTGGTCCTGAGCCTGAGTTCTTTGTTTTTGACGAAGTAAAATGGTCGGTTAATATGTCTGGTGTTAGCCATGAAATCGTCGCTGAAGAAGCCGCTTGGTCAACCAATAAAGCCTATGAATGGGGCAACATGGGGCACCGTCCACGCGTCAAAGGCGGCTATGTACCAGTACCACCGGTTGATAGCTCACAAGACATGCGTGCAGTGATGTGCGAGCGTATCGAAGATATGATTGGCGAAGGTTGTATCGAAGTCCATCATCATGAAGTGACTCCTTGCCAGTTAGAGATTGGCGTGGCTTTTAATACCTTGGTTCGTAAAGCAGACGAAGTACAAAAGCTAAAGTATGCCGTCCATAACGTCGCCCATCAATTTGGCAAAACCGCCACCTTTATGCCAAAACCTATCGTTGGTGATAACGGTTCTGGTATGCACGTGCATATTTCTATCTCAAAAGACGGCGTCAATACTTTCTCAGGTGATGAATATGCGGGCTTGTCAGAAACCGCACTATACTTTATCGGTGGTATTATCAAACATGCCCGTGCTTTAAATGCCATTACCAACCCATCGACCAACAGCTATAAGCGTCTTGTGCCGCATTATGAAGCGCCTATCAAGCTTGCGTACTCAGCGTCTAACCGCTCGGCGTCTATCCGTATCCCGCACGTTAGTAGCCCAAAAGCGGTACGTGTTGAAGCGCGTTTCCCTGATCCAGCAGCCAATCCATACCTAGCGTTTGCGGCGTTATTGATGGCAGGTCTTGACGGTATTCAAAACAAAATGCATCCAGGCGAAGCCGCTGATAAAAACTTATATGACTTACCGCCAGAAGAAGAAGCACTCATTCCAACGGTTGCTGAAAACTTAGAGGTGGCACTACAAGCGTTAAAAGATGACCATGAGTTCTTATTAAAAGGCGATGTGTTTACTAAAGAGATGCTAGAAGCTTACATCGCGCTGAAACAAGAAGAAGTGCAGCGCGTCAATATCACCGTACATCCTGTTGAGTTTGATTTGTACTATAGCTGCTAATTAATAATTAATAGGCTCAATTGTTTTAAATAAGAAAAACCAGCTAAATTATATTTAGCTGGTTTTTTTGCGGGTAATTAAAGTGGACGTTTAATTGTTAAATTTAGTGTGTAGTCATTGCTGATTTAATGGCAAAAATATCGCATAATGGTTGCATCTATATATTAATAACAAATTGCTTTAGGCTGATTGACTATGAGCTCATCATTAAAAAGTACTGTTTTTTTAAATAAAGGGTTGTCGCTAAGCCTATTAACAGGTTTGATTATCAGCACCGCCAGTCTTTACGCGCCGATGACAAATGCCGCTGCTATTTATAAAGTTGTCGATGAAAAGACCGGTCAAGTGACCTTTACCGACCGTCCGCAAAACTACGAACAGCAGGCTGGCAAACAAATTAGCCAAACCAGCGTCATGACTGGCAGCGACAGTGTGGGTGCAAATAGTTCTAGTCAAACCAACAATGCCAACAATCAGCCTGTCAATACTACTCAAGCACCTGCTGCTAACACAACTGGCACCACTGCTAATAGTGACACAACCGCTAATAAAGCGCCCATTAATTATCAGCTGACGATAACAGAGCCTAGCGAAGAGCGGGCGTATCGTCGTCCGGTACAAAGCATCGATGTCAAGGTGCAAGTAAAACCAGCACTACAAGCAGGCGATAGCGTGAGCATTTACTTAGATGGTAACGAAGTGGCGCAGGGTTTGAGCGCTTCGATTGCCACCGTTGATATTCTACCGGGTGCGCATAATATCAAAGCGGTGATAAAAAATAAAAAAGGGCAGGTAGCAAAACAGGTCGAGCGTACCGTTTATGTCATTCAAAATACCCAAACCTTGCAAAAAAAGAAGAAATTAGCAGAGCAGCTGTTGGCGTATCAGCGCCTACCTTGGCACCAAAAAGTGTTATTAAAACTGCGTCAAGATGGCAAGCAGCCCAATATGTTGTCATTTACTAAGCCAATAGCTGATAAACCCATGACCCTTGAAGAACCGATAAAGAAATAACCTTGAATCTCTTGATTAAGTGTTAATAATAAAAATATAGCTATAAAATAAGGGCAGTCGCTGAATCAGTGGCTGCCCTTATTGTTAAAAACCATTTTTTATAACCGTCGTTATCTTATTTAGACAACTCAATCGTGCCATTGGCAGTGACTGAAATGGTACTGTTGCCCGATTCAAAATTTTGGCTTGGGACAGCGCTATCCATAGCAACTGATTCGGCTCTCATGCTATACATAGGGCGAGGGTAATTATTATTGTTGGTATTTAAGTTAACGGTTACTACACGATAGCCGCGCGCATCCCATGCACGGGTCAGGTTTTTAGCCTGCTGCTGAAAGGCGCGTGAAGCATCGGTCATAAGCTTTTGTTCAAGCGCATCTTTTTTGGCATCTGAAACCCCAAAGTTTAGATTTTCCATCACTAAGGTTTGTTGTAAGTCTGCAATCAGCTGGCTGGTGGCGACAAAGTCCGTACTCTTTAAGTCGATACTTGCTTGTCCTGTCCAACCAATGATTTTGTCATTTTTATCGTAGCGCGGATAGGTGCGCTGCTGGCCAGTACTGACCGTCACGCTCGGGTAGCGTTTGGCGATTTTCATCGCGTTATTGATTGAAGTATTAAGCGTGGTCGCTAGCGTTTTAGCATCTGATGCTTGCGCTTTTTTATACATAGTGGCGCGAACTTCGTCGTTTTGGACTTCCTCTTTGACTTCTGTCTGAAAAGTCAGCTGATCGTAGCCTGTGGGTTCTGCATGGGCGCTACCTATCATCGCTGTTAGTAGGGCGGCGGTACCCGTAGCAAGTACGGCTTTGTTCATCCAAGTGTTTCTCATGGTTATCTCCTAATTAGTGCTCGTAATGGTCATCATAGTTGTATGAGGGATATGGTCAGAAAACTCATTCTTATATGAGTATTTTTTGTATTGTTTTTTATGCAACATACCCTGACTAAAATAGCAAAAAATCAACAATTTGCTATGAGAATTTTGTCATTTAAGTTGCTGTTTAAATTTGGCTGCATCGTCACTTGCACGTAGTACTGATGAGGTTGTGTATCGCCTAAAGCAAACAGTTTGACAATGGGGGTTGTAATAATAAAAAAATCTTGTATAATCTGCAACTGGTGGCTCCATTGGTAGCCTCGCAACATTGTTCTATGAATCCCGCCAGGACCGGAAGGTAGCAACGGTAATAGTTATAATGTGTGCCGAGGATGTGCTGATGGA
>Ga0098067_1000887_pt1 | contig 10572 bp, 9 predicted proteins | sample 26_taG_FD_92578 | JGI IMG/M metagenome (GOLD analysis project Ga0098067, IMG submission 92578) | Marine viral communities from Cariaco Basin, Caribbean Sea - 26_WHOI_OMZ | ecosystem: Environmental > Aquatic > Marine > Oceanic | place: Caribbean Sea: Cariaco Basin | collected 2014-11-09
CATTGACCACAAACAGAGTGCCCATGATATCAGTCAGATGCCACCTAGCTTGCTAAGATCTCAGAGTGGTGCGACGCAAGATAGCAGCAACGAGATGATTCGGGTGCCTGCCAAGCTGATGGAGCAGATGATTGATTTATCGGCAGAGTCGGCTATTCGTCGTTCAGGTATTGAGCTCAATATGAGCAGCGTGGCAGGTACGTTAAGTGAGATGGAGTCTACCGTACAGCGTCTGGCAGAGCAGTTGCGGCGTATGGATATTGAGCTTGAGGCTCAGATACGCTCTCAGATTGAGGATCACGTCTTACAAGCCGATCAAAGCTTTGATCCGCTTGAGATGGATCAGTACTCAGCGCTTAATCAGTTGTCCAAGTCTTTATCCGAATCGGCATCAGACTTATTGGAGATTAGAACCAGTTTGCGCAGCAAGACCCGTGAGACGGAGAGCTTATTGCTGCAGCTGTCACAGACTCAGACCCAGATGCAAGAGGGGCTGATGAGCTCAAGGATGGTGCCTTTTTCGCGGCTACTGCCCAGATTGCAGCGTACGCTTCGACAGACCGCAAATGAGGTGGGTAAAGAGGCCAAGCTTGAGCTCATCACCGATATAGATGAGATAGATAGAACTGTGCTTGAGCGCCTCACTGCACCACTTGAGCATATGGTTCGCAACGCCATAGATCATGGCTTAGAGACGCCAGATCAGCGCGAAGCGTTAGGCAAGCCGCGCACAGGTCATATCATCATTGAGATGGGCCGAAAAGGCAGCGAAATTGTCATTCGTGTTAAAGATGACGGTCAAGGTATTGATGTCAATTCTGTGCGTAAAAAAGCAATCGCTTGCAGGCTTATGGATGCCCAAGACAATACCTTAAGTGATCTGGAAGTGATGCAATATATCTTCCATGCAGGGCTGTCGACCGCCAGTAGCCTCACTCAGATATCAGGGCGCGGTGTGGGCATGGATGTGGTGCTCAATGAAGTACGCCAGCTGGGGGGTAACGTCACCGTGCACTCCAGTGCTAATCAAGGGACAGAGTTCACCCTCACATTACCACTGACCCTTGCGGTGATTGAGGCTCTGGTGGTTCGGGCAGGGGATCAAACTTATGCCGTGCCTTTATTACAAATTGAACGGATTGAGCGAATAGCGGCACAACGTTTGCGCAGTTTGTATGATTCTAAGCGTAATCGCAATCAAAATGGATCGCCAAATACCGTGGGCGGTCATGAGTCGGCACAGCTTAATGTGGGGGGTAAACCGTATCGAGTGCGCTATCTGACCCAGCTGCTATCCGGTGAGACGGTGGATGTTAAAGTATTCGATACGCAAGACAGCTTACCGGTGCTGTTAATTAAACATCACGCTGGACAAAGCTTTGCGCTACATGTCGATGAGATTATAGGCTCACGCTCTGAGGTGGTGGTTAAGCCATTAGGCCGTCCGCTATCAAGCATCACTGGCTTATCGGCTGCCACCATTACGGCTGAAGGCTCGGTCATGCTTATTTTAGATGTGCAGGCCTTGATACGTAAAGCATCGCTTCCCATAAGTGCTCAGAGTCGATTAAGTGGCAGTACACAACCTGAGCGGGTCATTCAAAATCCAGCGCCTGCTACCAAATCCCTTAAACCACAAATCTTGATTGTTGATGACTCGGTAACGGTGCGCAAGGTAACCGCACGCATGCTACAGCGACAGGGTTATCAAGCTCATGTTGCTCGTGACGGGGTAGAGGCAGTCGAGATGCTACAAACCTTGCGCCCTGATTTGATGCTACTTGATATTGAGATGCCACGTATGGATGGCTTTGAAGTGGATACCCATGTGCGTCACAATCAGGCTATCAGTCATCTGCCAATCATTATGATTACTTCGCGTAGCGGTGATAAGCACCGTCAGCGGGCGCTAAAAATAGGGGTTAATGCCTACCTGGGCAAGCCATTCCAAGAAGCGAAACTGGTGGCGCTTATTCAAAATCTCATCAGCTAATTTATCAGTGATGACCAAGCAAAGGGGATGGATAATCAGCAGCTACCAGCAATGCTCCTCACCAAACACTCCCAGTAGTCGCCAAGCCTCATGTCATACACTCTCTTAATAAGGCACAGTAGTCGTGAAAAACAGCCCATCCTCCCTGAAAATTAGCCCCCTATTAATGCTCAATCAAGGTGGCCTAAATATCACTATCATTCCACGTGGCACTCAGCCCGACTGGATAGTGCCGAGCGCACTTATCTTGGACAGTATGGTCTGTTCTGAGCGAGTAAGCAGTTACGAATGGCAGCAGCAACCGCTGGCTGTATATTCTTTGCTCTTGACCAATGCGGCCCCAACAACAGTGGTTATTTTAGAGGGCAGTAGTGAGCAACAACGGCTCGGCTTATTGATTGAGGGGGCGCTAACCGAGCGTTATATCCAAGTATCGGATATCAAAGACCTTGATACCAGCCCTATATCCACAGCCAGTACGGCGCCTAACTTTGTGTTTCAAGAGGTGATACTAGACCAACAGGTCTTTGTGGTACCAGACTTAGCCAAGCTTGCTAAGATGCTGTATAAAACAAAGTAATTGCCCCCATAAAAAAATGCGATAACTCAAAATAATCACAGGTTACCATAATAGCGTTCAGTCCCTTATAATACTCAGTTATTATCTAAACGTTTTTTGGTATTTATTGATTTGAGTTCCACTCAATATAGGTAACCTATGTCTGTTAACACAAATGCAGTAACCCCTTTAAGACCCACTATGTGGTCGCGTGCCGTTAAGCTGTTTCATTGGGGCAGTGCTTTATTACTGGTCATTACTTGGGCGATGATTACCTTACATCAAAACTCAGATGGCAATACGTTTATAGACCTGCATAGATCCTTTGGCTTAAGCCTACTGCTTTGGATGATTTTTCGTGTCATTGTCAGGGTGATTAGTCCGACACCAGCGCCTGTGGTCATGCCAAAGTGGCAGACCGCGTTGTCACACATTAGCCATTTAGTGCTTTATGTGCTGTTATTTGCTATGCCACTTTCAGGTATTTTGATGACTTGGTATGGGGGACGTGGTATTGAGGTGTTTGGCTTATTTGATTTACCCAGTGTTTTGACCACTGATCGCAGCCAGGCGCGCTTTATCAATGAATTACATACTGATGTGTTCTGGCCGGCCTTGTTGGCGTTCACAGCATTACACATTTTAGCCGCGCTGCAGCATCAATTTATCAAAAAAGACAATATCTTAGCGCGCATCAAATAGCTTCAGCCTAAAATTAAAAAAGCCGCCCTCATTGAGGGCGGCTTTTTAGGTATAGCTTGAGATAAGCGGCTTTTTAGTAAAAATTACCTGTCATACCTCAATAACACCATTATTTGGCGTCAGGTAAGTTGATGTTCATCTCTAACACGTCAAGGTTGTCCTCATGACGGTGATTGATGTTTACATCGTTGATTTGCACCCCATTAACGTACTTGTTCACCACTTCAAGAATTTCACGTTTCATTTTCTCGATACGGTCAGCAGTTAAGCGTGAATTGAGACGATTTTCACTGGCAACGATAACTTTCAGTCGCTCAGTAGCTGTATTGGCGCTGCCTGATGATTTGGTTTCTGTCCCAAACAGAGCGCTCCAAAATCCTTTCTTCCGTGTTGACATCCTTAACCCCCAAACCAGCGTTGCAAGAAGCTCTTCTTCTTAACATCAATGTGACGTAATGGTCTTTCTTCCCCTAAGAAACGCGCCACGATATCTTCATAACATTGACCCGCAATTGAGTCTGGGTTATGAATGACTGGTTCACCATGGTTTGAGGCTTCTAGTACACTATTGCTCTCAGGCACCACACCTAATAAAGGCACTTTTAGGATGTCATTAGAGATGGTGTCGATATCCATCATCTCTTTGGCAGCCGCACGTTCAGGATTATAGCGATTGATTACCAAGTGCTCACGAACGGTACCTGTGCCTTCTTCTACCTTTTTGGTACGGCTTTGCAGAACACCGATAATGCGGTCCGAATCGCGTACAGAGGAGATTTCAGGGTTGGTGACGATGATGGCTTCATCTGCATGATACATGGCCAACTGAGCACCGCGCTCAATACCGGCCGGAGAGTCACAGATAATATAGTCAAACTGTTTAGACAACTCATCGATAACTTCAGCCACCCCTTCATCGGTTAGGGCGTCTTTGTCACGGGTTTGGCTGGCAGGCAAGATGTACAGATTCTCTAGCTGTTTATCTTTTACCAAGGCTTGTGACAAACGGGCATTGCCTGAGATAACATCAACGAAATCATAGACGATACGGTTTTCGCAGCCCATAAGTAAGTCAAGGTTACGTAAGCCCACATCGAAGTCGATGACAACAGTTTTGTAACCCCGCAATGCTAGACCTGCGGCAAATGAAGCACTGGTCGTAGTTTTTCCGACACCGCCTTTACCTGAGGTAATTACAACGATTTTTGCCACTATGGCATACTCCTATGAATATGAAAATGGGCAGAATGTGCCCATAACTGTTATAAGATTAGGCGCACTTTTTAGGGACAGTGTTGACTTACCCTGTGAGCGACATTTTGTAGTCGACAACACAAAATACAAATGCACCAAAAAGTCAAATTTTGTGGCTCTAGATTATCACAGATAACCTTAAAGTCATAGCATTCGCTTGATTATAAAGGCTTTGAGTGCTTATTACGTGTAAGTTTAATACAGAGTTTTATTTCTATTTTATTACTATTAAAGGTAAATTTTTGCTATCAAGGCTTTAGGTATAATCGATTAAAATGGACACAAGCGGCATTCAACCGATTATGCCCCAGATGTCTGCTCCACTGTTATCAGTTATCGGTAATCATCTCAAACACCAAGCCTTGTCCCTCAACGTATCTAACTTGGACCGGCTTATCAATCATCTCTTGAGGAATATTATCATTTAAGCAATAGGTTCCGGCCACAGATACCAGTGAGGGGTTAAAGCGCTGACAGAAGATACGTGCATCTTTGTCCCCTGTGGCACCGGCTACCAAGCGACCTTGCGCTCGGCCATAGACATGTAAGCTGTTGTCGGTAATGGCTTCAGCACCGTTATTAACACTGTTGGTCAATACCAAGTCGCCGCCCACATGATTGATGCTTTGGCCTGAGCGCAGCATCTGATCATAAAACAAGGTGGTCATGGCATCCACACTGCCAAAGTCGCTATGGCTTTCGGAGATGATGTCGCTGTTAATATTGGCCGCCTGCACAGTAGCCGATGTAGTATCGGCAGAAGGCTCAGTGACGAGATCTTGACCTTGAGTGGGACTGATGCTCTGTGAGCCATCCATGTTCTGGGTGGCCTGAGTGGCATTTACTGCTGCTTGCGGCTCATTGACCACTGCCTTTTTGATTGGACGGATGCGCTCAATACGCTTCCCATCGCCTGGGAATATTGCCAAGCGCTTGGCCTTGGCTGCGTCATCTAACACCCCTGTGACCACGCCAATAGGCTGAAGTCCCCAAGACCAAAATAGCTCAACCAAAGCGTCTAAATCTTGCTCAATGTCACTGTCAATAATTACTGGGATTTGACTGTCTTTATTACTTAGTTGGCCCGATAGATAAGCTTCAATTTCTGTTAAATTATCGGTTTCTAACTTGATACGGGTAAAGGTGAGCATTTTGCCAAACATTTTTAATGCAGGGGTAACCTCAGTGGCGGCGGTCATAGTAAATCCTTAAAGATCAAAACAGCAAAGTTTTTTTAATTAGGGTTATTGGTGAAAAAAGCTCTGTCCTATAAGCCGGCTTAGATAGGGGGGATAAAGAGCATTAACTTGGATCTGATTTTATGAGCGTCAGCCTACGATTATTATAATTATAGGCTACAGATGCAAGTATTCTTGGTGTTTCCATTGTTGTACTTTTACTTGAGCTTCAAAAGCGCTCAAAGCGTCATTGATGATACCTGATAGTAAGGCATCTAGCTCAGGATTACTGAGGTCAATATAGGCGATAGTTCGGGCCACCTCATCGATAATGGCTTCAGTAATATGCGGCTGAGTTAAATGAGTGAATAGGGTTTGAGTGATGTTCTCACCTATGTTTTGGCTGACACTGTGCAACTGGCCTTCAATAAGGGTGCCGGCAATAGGAATCAAGCGCAAATAACGACGCAGCTCAGGGGTGTTGTTAAGTGCCTCTTGTACGGCTATACCCACTTGCTCGGACAACTCGCGGGTGGCTTGGCTGCGTGCCATGTGTTGTAGCTGCGGTGCCAACTGCTGCTTGAGCAAAGAGGCAAGCATAGACTGGATGTGAGGCCGGTTCTTATTTAGAGTGTCTTCGATAAAGCGCTGATGCGCTTTTTCGTCAGCGAACTGTTGACGCAAGTTATCAGTGGCGGTCAAAATCACTCGATCAGAGAGCTCTTCAAATACCACGTCATAATAGAACTTACCGGTGGCTATCCATTTTTTGGGTAGAACCTGATAGCCTAGTTGATAAAGCTTACGCCCGATAAAAAATGCCCGCAGCAGACGTAACGCCCGAAATTGGGGAAAACAGCCGAGTACTTCATACCAGTGAGCGAAAGGAAAAAAGAACCACCGAGTGTACTGTTTGCTGATAATGGCTAACAGCCAACGTAGCCCCAATTCTGCCATTAAAAAAATGGTAAAAAACCCACCCAAAACCCTGAGTGGATGGTGGATGTTATCGACATAGATGCCTAAAGATTCAGATAAACTGAGCCATTCAGCCACTTGAGCGGCAAACTTACTCATAAGCAGCAAATCTAGGCTGATGATGGCTAAGTCAATAATGATAACAACCAGCATAGCGATGTCATACAGCAGCGCCAGCTTGGTGGCTGTCTTACCTTTTAAAGGGGAGACAGGCTCAGTAGAGGGTCTCATAGAGTCAGTGGGTGACAAGTTGGCGTCGTTTTTTAAATCAGTCATGCAGGGGGGATGCCTCTAGGTTGAATCGTCCTGCAATATCATTCCATAACTTACGCTAAGTGTCACCCTTATTATGAGATGAGTACACTGATAACCGCTAATAGCCGATTAGCTTGCTGCCTTTTCTACTGACTCTACTGACTTGGGATTATCAATAAAATCCGCTTTCATGCGTGAGATTTGCTCATCTTTATTGCGCCAAATCTCATCCAACCACGTGTACATGGTCTCGCGCATGGCCTTATCGTTATTATAATCACCCTCTTCAATGGCGGTAAATAAAGCTTGCGGGATATCGATGCGCTGCACATGTACCCCAAGGCGTTTGACATTGCCTTTCCACAAGTCTGCATAAGAGGGGCTACCATCAGGATAAACAATTGTCATGTCCAAGATGCCATCAATTTGAGGGCCTAACGCCTGAATCGCCAAAGAAATACCCCCCGCTTTTGGGCGAAGTAGGTTTTTGTAAGGTGATTTTTGAGCATCACGCTTAGCAGGCGTGAAGCGGGTACCTTCAAGATAATTGAGTAGCGCAAAGGGTTTGTCTTTTAAGAGTTCACAAGCGCGTTTGGCTTCTAATATGTCACGATCTTTTAGACTCGGGTTTTTGGCAATCTCTTCTTTACTGTGCCGCTTCATCATCGGGAAGTCTAAGAAGTAAAAAGCTTGTCCGATAAAGGGGATATAAATAAGGTTATACTTGGTAAAAAAGCGGGTCAAAGGCAGTCTGTCTTGACTGATATATTGCACGATGCTGGTATCTACCCAAGACAAATGGTTACTAATTAATAGATACTGTTTGTCTTGTTCTAAATCATCAGGCAGCTCAATACGCCAATCTCTCTCAGGCAGCACATTATCGATGAGGCGATTGTTAGTGGTAATCCAGTGTTTGGCAATTTTAATGACCGTATTGTCAGCAACGCTTGAGCCGGTGGCAATTTTGGTGGCACCCAGTAGCCATAAAGGCAATCCATAAGATAAGGTGTTGGCCCCAATCACGCCCACAGCGGTGGTGAAAGATGCCACCTTACCCACAACAGGCGATTTTGCATGTAGGTTTTGGTAGATATTCTTTATTCTATGTTTCATAAGACAGACCAAGTCAAGTAGAGTATTCAAAAACCATGAAGTAACAGCGCCGTTCACTTGTTTTAAGCTTGTTCAACCCCTACTTTATTTCTAAAGGCGTTTTGATCAACTAAAGTAGGCTGCCCCCAATGGCATTGAGCAAAAGCCCACATTAGCATAAAACAGGCTCAGCGACAGGCTTAATACGCCTAATATATATAGGCATATGCCTAGTCTGGCCATGTCTAATCAATAGCAGGCTAACAAGCTAAGCCAAAATTAACCACAAGGCCGGCTAAAGAGTAGGGTGGGGATGCAGACCCAATGTCTGATTAGCAAGACAAGGTAGTTTACGATTGTAAACCAAGCTTGAGCATAATGACAATGGCTATCCTCAAACTGCTCATTCACACCAAAGCGCTAAAGACAATGACTGCTTGAAATCTAATCTACCGATTACCCGTTTAAAATATTGGACTATCAGATGACACAGTTCTGATAGCTTAAAGTGATAAAAATCCGAGTTGTTGTATAGATGTAATACAGCAAAACGACAAATTATTACATTAAGGTAGGCTTGAAACGTCATAATAATCCATGAAACATTTGCTAACTATATTAACCAAAGCTTTCTATTATAATAACTGCTATATCATTAGTGTCTAAAACGCGTATAACGTGATGTACTAATGAGAAGAGGTTAATTCTCTGTCATAAAACCTCTGTCATCAACAGAGAAGGCAGTTTAGCAAAGACATATAAAACTAACGGATAATTTTGAGGAACATACTATGAAAAATAAACTAATGATTGGCGCTTTAGCCTCTACACTAGCTCTAGCTGGCTGTGCTACTGATCCAGTAACTGGCCAACAGTCTATCAATAAAGGGGTATTGGGTGCTCTAGGTGGTGCCGCTGCTGGTGCCGGTATCTCTAAAGTAACTGGCGGCGAAAAAACTGGCCGTGATGCTGCTATCGGTGCCGCTTTAGGTGGTGCAGTTGGTCTATACATGGAAAACCAAGAAAAACAGCTAAAACAGCAGATGGCAGGGACGGGTGTTGAAGTAAACCGCAACCCAAATACCGGTAACATTGACCTAGTAATGCCAGGCAATATTACCTTTGCTCACGACAGCACTAACATTAATGGGTCTTTTTACAATACTCTAGATAAGCTTGCCTCAACTATGGTTCAGTACGGTGATACCACAGTAAATGTCATGGGCCACACTGATAGCGTAGGTAACCCTTCTTACAACCAAGGTTTATCAGAGCGTCGTGCGCAAGCGGTAGCAAGTTACCTAATCCAGCGCGGTGTATCAAGCAACCGTATCCGCACCATGGGTTATGGTCAAAACCAACCAGTTGCTTCTAACAGCACTGAAAGTGGTCGCCTACAAAACCGCCGTGTTGAGATTCAAATTGTTGCCCCAAAAAGCGTAAACTAATTTAATCTTACCTCGCCCTAAGGTACAGTTAAGGGCAAATAGCTAAACCATAAGCCAGTGATTATTCACTGGCTTATTTTTTTGTCTGCCATGCCCTTTCAAGTGTTTATTTTCAAGGTTAGTTAAGTTTTTATATAATATTATTGATAATGGTTATCGATACCATTATAATTCATTAACAAATAGCGCACTTTGTGCAACAATTCTTTTAAAAATTCTAATCTGAGAATACTCTATGGCTTTAGCTACTTCGAATCACTTGATCAAATCAAAACTAACCACAGCGCTAATGGCAACCCTTATTGGTGCTTTAACTTTATCAGGCTGTTCAAAAGAGGCAGATAATGCAAGTGGTGCAGAAAACAGCGCTGAAGTTACCAATGAAACCACAGAGACCAAAAATACTCAGACGCTCGCTGGTGATGAGGCTTCTGTTAATAAGCTATTAACCAGTTATGCCGATATGGCTCAAGCCGCTTATGAAGACTCTTTAAGTGAAGCCAAAAAATTACAAGCCGCAGTAGATGCCTTAGTGGCCAACCCTACTCAGCAGAATTTAGAGGCAGCTCAAGCCGCTTATAAAGCTGCTCGCCAGCCTTATTCACAGACCGAAGTTTTTCGTTTTGATGAAGGTTTTGTGGGCAAAGACGACAAGCGCGCTATCGGCAGCATCGATGGCTGGGAAGGTCAGGTGAACGCATGGCCATTAGATGAGGCCTTAATTGATTATGTTGCAGACGGCTATGCCGGCGAGTACAACAGCAAAGACAATATCATTAATTCAGACAAAATCACTGTGGGCAGCACAAGCCAAGACACCAAGACCATTACCCCTGAGCTCTTGGCTGAGATGAATGAGATTGGTGGCAGTGAAGCCAATGTCACCACAGGCTACCATGCCATTGAGTTTTTACTTTGGGGTCAGGATTTAAATGGCGTGGGTGAAGGGGCAGGTCAGCGCCCAGTTACCGATTATATGGCCAATGACAGCTGCACCAGTGGCGAGGGCAATTCTGCTGAAGCGGCAGTATGTGCTAAGCGCGGTGAGTACCTAAAAGCAGCCACCCAGCTGTTGGTTAATGATTTAACAGATATGGTGGCTCAGTGGCA
>Ga0098067_1000890_pt1 | contig 10567 bp, 12 predicted proteins | sample 26_taG_FD_92578 | JGI IMG/M metagenome (GOLD analysis project Ga0098067, IMG submission 92578) | Marine viral communities from Cariaco Basin, Caribbean Sea - 26_WHOI_OMZ | ecosystem: Environmental > Aquatic > Marine > Oceanic | place: Caribbean Sea: Cariaco Basin | collected 2014-11-09
AAAGCGTTTTGATAAAGATGATGACCTGCAAAAAAAGCTTTCGCTTACAAAAAAGCTTGAAGACGTTGACGCTAAAGAATTTGACGCAGTATTTTATCCAGGTGGCCACGGTCCACTTTGGGACCTGGCAAATGATCTAAAGTCGATTGCCCTTATTGAAGCTTTTAACGAGCAAATGAAACCAATGGCTTTTGTTTGTCATGCACCCGGTGTACTGGCAAATGTTGAGGATCACAAAAAGCCTTTAGTAAGAGGTAAAAAAGTTACCGGGTTTGCAAATTCTGAAGAAGATGCAGTGGGGCTTACCAATGTGGTACCTTTTCTTGTTGAAGATAAAATGAACCAGTTGGGAGCAGACTACAGCAAGGGTGACGACTGGAGTTCTTACGTGCTTGTAGACGGTAAACTAATAACCGGACAAAACCCCGCTTCTTCTGAAAAAGCGGCCCGCGAACTCCTGAACATGCTTCAAAAATAAAAGCAGCCTATGGCTCAAAAAGAAAAATCTGTTGCCGAAGTAATCAAAGAGCATGAAGCTTCCGGAAAGTATTTTAATGTAGACGGAATTAAAACCTTTGCATTAAAATACGGCCGGGGCGAACCTGTGCTTTGTCTTCACGGAGTTCCTACTTCATCTTTTTTGTATAGAAAGGTACTAAGGTCTCTGGAGAAGAAAGGTTACAAAGGAGTAAGCATAGACATGCCGGGACTGGGACTAACAGATCGGCCTGATAATTTTGATTACTCTTTTTCTAACCTGGCCGATTTTCTTTATAAAGCTGCTAAAGTCCTTAAGCTTAAAAAGTTTCATCTCGTGGTTCACGACGTGGGAGGGCCAATAGGTTTTGCACTTGCTGCAAGACATGCCAATCGCATCATGTCCCTCACTGTTCTCAATACCTGGGTAGATGTGGTGAACTTCAAGAAACCGGTAGTAATGAGGCCTTTTGAAAAAAGGGTACTGGGAGAAGCAGAACTTAAAATGATAAGCCATGTCACCTGGCCTGTAATGTTTAAACAAATGGGCGTGGTGAATGCTTCACGCATAAGTACTTCTGAAATAAACGCCTATGTAGAACTTCTAAAAAGGGAGGACAATGGAAAAGCCTTTTTAAAGATCATGAGGAACTTTGATCATTCCAAGGAGTTTCGTGACCTGTGCTATAAAGCTGTTCAGACTAAAGAATATCCTGTACAGGCTATTTGGGGTGCTAAAGACCCGGCGTTGCAGCTGGAAACCTATGGCGAGGAAATCAAAAAAGTGGCGGGGCTAAAAGAGGTCCATACCTTAAGATCCCGGCACTTTCTACAGGAAGAAGCCTGGCTGGGAATTGCCGATAAGGTGATAGACCTGGCACAATCAGTACAACTTAAGACAGCAAAAAAGGAGGTTTAAACCTCCTTTTTTTATACTTATATTTTTCTTCCTGTTATTTTTTAGGTGGCGTTGTTGGCCTAATCTCTATTTTACTAGGTAAAGCCCTTTGGTTCATTTTCAACAGGTCTACAACTAATTCACCAATATCTTCTTTCTGAATTTTCCAGGCATCTTCGTCACCCGGATTGTGATCATTAAAATATGTAGCTACAGAACCAGGCATAATGGTAGTTACCTTGATTTCGTAATTCCGAAGATCGAGCATAGCAGCCTGAGTGAATCCTGTTACCCCAAATTTACTTGCATTGTAGGCAGAACCCCCGGCAAAGAAATTTGTTCCCGCCAGGCTGGAGATCGTAAAAACGTATCCCTTGCTTTTCTTGAGTTCGGGAATAGAAGCTTTTAAGCTGTAGAAGACCCCGGTTAAATTTGTATCAATAGTTTGTTGCCACTGCTCGGGAGTGAGATCTTCTATAGAGCCAAAATGTCCTACTCCGGCATTAGCTACCACAACGTCCAGTTGCCCCCATTTGTCGGTTACCTGTTTTATGGCCACTTGCTGACTCTCAAAGCTTCGTACATCGGCTTCAATTCCAATCACTTCTGCTTTTCCGTTTTTGGTAATCTCTTTTGCAGCCGATTCTGCTTCTTCTTTATGCCTGCTGGTAATCCCTACTCTTACGCCCATAGCAGAAAGAGCAGCTGCAATCCCGTATCCAATTCCTTTACTTCCGCCAGTAACGAAAGCTACTTTATTTTCTAAATTATTCATTGTATTTAATTTTATTCAGCCTAAAGCTACCAAATATGTGAAGTAAATGAGAACACAAAGCTTTTAAGACTTTGTTAATTCTTCCGAAGAAGCGCAGAAAAACAAATTTTAACTTCTAAGAGAAAAATCTTTAAAATTACTAACACAAATTACACGCAGAATCAATTATCTTTGCCACCTTTCCAAAGAGACCTAAAATAGCGGCTTTTTGGAAAATTTAGTTTAATTATTCATAAAATACTGTAATCATTGGAAAATCCTAAGGCACAAAAACTTCTGAATAAAATACAGCGCGACCTTATGCGCAATGGTATTATTACTAATACTATAGTAGAAGATTTAAAGGAGTTGCGGCCATATGCTGTTGAGGAAAAAAGCCCGCTACTGGCTAAGGTGATAAGGCTTACTTATGAGCACATTGAAGCGCACAACACCTTTGACATTCCAATTCCTGATGACGAACCTGTTGAAGGTTTTGAAGAAGAAACTCCCAGCAACGAAAGTTTCGATCCTGCCGAGAGCCTGGATTACCTGTTGTCTCTAATGGCAGAAGCCAAGAATAAAATTAACGCTATTGAATTGCGGGAATACAGTAATAGTTTGATTGCCTACGCTGAAGAGAATTAACCTTTCGTTTTGTTGGATTGGCTCAATAATTGAAAAGATTATCAATAAAGAGCTATTTAATGAAGAAGTTGAATATGAAAAAGAAAAATGAGGTTGTCTTGAATAAAAAACCACGCTGGAAATTACTTCACCAATATTATAGTTACACAGGATTCTACAAGTTTGTAGGCAATAGTCTCAAAAAGGCCATTTTACCGGTCCTACTTTTTCTTGCTGCTCTTTTTGCAATAAACGAGTATGTAATCAACATCAACAGCATTTTGGTTACGGTTACCGAAACCTATTCTCCTGTTGGGATACTGGCGGTTTTTTTGGCTTCTGAATCTATTTTTCTTGGACTGGTTCCCCCTGAACTTTTTATAGCATGGTCAGGAAAATCGGCTATGCCAATTACTTATCTCAGTTTGTTGGCCCTGGCTTCTTATTTAGGCGGAATCATTTCTTACTGGATGGGTAAGGCAATCACCAAGATCCCGGCAGTACATGAGGCCATGGAGACTAAAATGTCTAAACACATCAAGAATACAGAAAAATGGGGCGGATTTCTTATTGTAGTAGGAGCTCTTTTACCCATTCCATTTTCTATCACCAGTGTGGCCGCAGGGATTATTAATTACAAATTCAGGTACTACTTATTATTTGGCCTCTTGAGATTCATAAGATTTTACGGTTATGCGCTTGTGATCTTTAAGATTGTATAAAATATAAGGAGCAACGCTCCAAAATCCTTTTAAAATCCCGTATTTTTGAGAGACAAAACGGGATTTTTTTATGGGTCACGATCACCACCACGGATCAAGTAAGAATATAAAATTCGCTTTTTTTCTCAATGCCGCCTTTACTGTTTTTGAACTCATTGGAGGATTTTACGTAAACAGTGTGGCCATTATCTCAGATGCTGTCCACGATCTTGGGGACACTATTTCCCTTGGCAGCTCCTGGTATCTGCAAAACAAATCGAGACAGGGACGAAATAATAGGTTCAGTTTTGGCTATAAGCGCTTTTCACTCTTAGGTGCATTAATTAACAGCCTTGTACTCATTGGTGGTTCAATATATGTAATATCTGAAGCTATTGACCGCCTTATAAATCCTGAATATTCTGATGCTACCGGGATGCTGGTCTTTGCCCTCGTTGGAGTTGCTGTTAACGGCCTTGCAGCCTGGAAACTTTCAAAAGGTTCTTCTATGAATGAGAAAGTGGTTTCCTGGCACCTCATAGAAGATGTACTGGGGTGGGTAGCAGTTCTTATTGTATCTATAGTACTGCATTTTTACGAGACCCCTTATCTTGATCCTGCCCTATCGCTGCTAATAACCGTTTTCATTCTGTACAACGTTTTTAAGCGACTTAAGGAGACCCTATTTATCTTTTTACAGGGTGTTCCAAAAGAGATCAATCTTGAGGAAATTGAAAATAAAATCCAGGCTATTCCACATATTGCTTCCCTGCACCACATGCATGTATGGTCGCTTGAAGGCACAGATCATGTATTTACCACCCACATAAAGCTGGAAGATATCAGTAAGTTCCAGCAGTTACTGGATGTGAAGCGGGCGGTGAAAAATGTGCTCCAGGAGTATCATTTTGACCATTACACCATAGAGACCGAACTTGATAAAGAAAGCTGCGACCTTCTCTAATTAGCGAATCTGGGTGAATTTTATATTTAAATCCCTTTCCATCTGGCGGAGCTTTTTAAGCTCATATTGATTAACAAGAGCAAGGGATAACCCGGTATTTCCAGCTCTTGCAGTACGGCCACTACGGTGAGTGTAGTAATCGGTTTGATCTGGCAGTTGATAGTGCACCACAAAAGCAAGATTTGCAACATCAATACCCCTGGCAGCAACATCGGTAGAAACCAATAGCCGCAGGTTTTTTCCCTTAAAAGCTCTCATTACTTTATCCCGGTCTTTCTGAAGCATATCGCCTTCAAGTAATCCGACTTCGTAATTTTTAGCAGCCAATTGTTTTGAGAGCGTTCTTGCCGCGGTTTTTGTTTTCGTGAAAATAATTCCACGCTTTTTCCCCTGACTTTTAAGAAAGTAAGCAAGTGTGTCAAGTTTACTGTTGTCATCACCGGTCACAAACTGGTGTTCAATTCCGGTGTTTACAGCATCCTCTTTATCAATGCTCACTTTACGGGCATTCTTTTTGACGTATTTATTAATGATCTCATTAAGCTCATGCGGCATGGTAGCCGAGAAAAGCCATACATTTCTTTCCTGTGAATAAGTGCCTTCTAATATTTCGGTAAGATCTTTTTTAAAGCCCATGCTCAGCATTTCATCTGCCTCATCAAGTACCAGGGTCTTTACCTTTCTAATATCAATAGCTTTACGCTTCATGAGGTCAATCAACCTTCCGGGTGTAGCCACTACAATTTGAGTGGGGCGGTTAAGCCTTGAGATTTGAATATCTATTTTCTCCCCACCGTAAACAGCTTCAGTAAAAACTTTATCGGAGTACTTGGTGAATTTAAAAAGCTGTCTGGCAATTTGCTGCCCCAATTCTCTGGTTGGTGCAAGAATTAAAGCCTGTATTTCATCTTTGGCAGGATCAACCTGTGCAAGAATAGGCAAACCAAAGGCTGCTGTTTTCCCGGTACCTGTCTGTGCCTGCCCCACAAAATCTACCTCTCCTTCGGTTAATATTGGGATTGCAGCTTCCTGAATCTTAGTTGGGTTTATAATCCCCATCTCGTTCAAGCCTTTGATAATGTCTTCTGATACTCCCAGGTCCTTAAATGTCATTGCACTAATTTTTTGCGAAGATAGCCTTTTCCCAATGAACTTTTTAGTTAGGGCTACTGAATGAAGTCAGCAGCTCTCTGTTTTTAAATATTGATTTTATAGAGGTCTTAAGATATTAATTATCTGCATGTTAAATTGAAGCTAAACCAAAAATATGCAGAGAAACTTTAATAATTTATCATTAATTTGGTTGTATAACCACTAAAAAAAGAAACATGCTGACAATCATATTGAATATCCTTTTACCTCCTTTAGCAGTTTATTTAAACCATGGAGTAGGAACAACTCTCTTGATAAGCATTATCCTAACATTAATAGGTTGGTTACCCGGAGTTATTCATGCGTTTATTGTAAACTAACTGAAGCATATAAAACTGTCTAAAATGTAAATCCCTTACGAGCTCAATGTGAGAGATTGGGTTCTAGAACTTTCCTTCAGGAAAGTACACACAAAGTTTGAATTAGCCTTTAAGCTTATATTTTAGACAGTTTACTTTTTCTAATTTTTCTCCTCTAGCTTCTGCTGCCATTTCCAGGCACTTTCCATAGCATCTTCAATATTAAATTCTGCTGTCCAGTTTAGCACTCCGTTGGCTTTGGTAGTATCGGCATAAGCAGCAACAATATCCCCTTCCCTTCTGTCAACAAAGGTATAGGGCAGTTTTTTTCCTGATACCTTTTCAAAAGCCTTTACGGCTTCTAAAACAGAATTTCCTTTTCCGGTTCCTAGATTAAAGACCTCGTAATTTTCGGCCTGCTCATCGTCCAGTAGGCGCTCTAAGGCAATTACATGGGCACGGGCGAGATCCATTACATGAATATAATCCCTGATACAGGTACCATCTGGTGTTGGATAATCATCACCAAAAATGGAAAGCTGTTCTCTTTTTCCGGCTGCAGTTTGAGTGATATACGGCACCAGGTTTTGAGGTGTTCCTATAGGCAGTTCTCCAATATTGGCAGAATGATGGGCTCCTATGGGATTGAAATATCGCAAAGAAATTGCTTTTAAATGCGGTACCGCACTACAGGTGTCAAAAATGATCTCTTCGCCAATTTGTTTTGTATTTCCGTAAGGGGATTCTGCTTTCTTAACAGGGGCATTTTCAGTAATAGGTAATTCATCTGCCTGCCCGTAAACAGTACAGGAAGAACTAAAGATGAATTTTGGCGCCTCCTTTTCCTTTAGCTGTTGTAACAGATAGATAAGCGTATTGAGATTATTTTCATAGTAGAGCAACGGATTCTGAACACTTTCTCCCACAGCCTTAGAAGCAGCGAAATGTATGACGCCGTCTATATCCTGATGTTTTTCAAAAAAATTATTAACTGCCTGTTTGTCCCGCAGATCCAGATTTTCAAATTCCGGAGAAATTCGGGTGATCTTCGTTATGCCAACCAGGACCTCGATTGAGGAGTTTGAAAGATTATCTATAATTACCACATCAAAACCTCTTTCCTGAAGTGCAACCACCGTATGGGATCCTATAAAACCCAATCCACCTGTGACCAGTATTTTTTTATTCATTTTTACTATTTCTGAGTATCCCGCAAATTAAGAAATTAACCACTAAAATTGAGAGGCCACGACCTAAAATGTTATGTCTTTTACATACTGCTAATATGTGATTAACAATCAAAGAACAAGAGCTTCAGCAGGAGCCTATAGGCAAAGAAAATAAGATTTTTCAGCCTTATCTTAAGACCTTTTAAGGTATATTTGCAACTTGAAAAAAGCACAGCTATGTCATTAGAATCACAAGTAAAAATATTTAAGTGGATAAGCATTTTTGAAGGGATTTCCTTTCTGGTCCTTTTACTCATCGCCATGCCTTTAAAGTACATTTGGGAAGCGCCAGAAATGGTGCGTATTGTGGGAATGGCCCACGGTTTATTATTTGTAGCCTATATCTTTGGAGCTTTACTCCTATTCAAACCTTTACAGTGGAAGACAAAGACTTTGCTCATTGTTTGTCTTAGTTCTGTGTTGCCCCTGGGCCCTTTTTATGTAGAGAAGAAATATCTCTAGAGGATGAAGGAACAAACAAGGGAACTGGGTAACTTTTTAGCGAACTACTTTATTGAACAGGGAATGGACGTAGATGTCGCTCATTTCCTGAACATGCTTATCAACATTGCCATAGTAGGTGTTCTTTGGTATGTTATGCATTACATCACCAAGAAGCTGGTGCTTACCTCATTTCAAAGATTTACGAATAAGACCGTAACCACATTTGATGATTATCTTGTAAAAAGCAATTTTCCGAGGTATATAAGCAACATCTTCCCGCTTTTGTTGCTCCTCCTAACGGTGCCTGTAGTATTTGAAGATTACCCCAAGCTGCTCTCTGTATTCGAAAAGCTGGTAGACATCTATATTATTTTTCTTACTGTATTTATTGGAAGAAGCCTGGTTCGTACCACTACGAATTATATGAAAAGGCATGAGCGTTACCACGACAAGCCTATAGAGAGTTACGCACAGATTCTTATCATATTTTTCTGGTCTATAGGGATTATATTCATGTTCTCGGAACTTACCGGAAAATCTGTTGTCGGTTTTCTTATTTCGTTAGGAGCTGCTTCAGCCATTATCCTGTTTATTTTCAAAGACACCATTCTTGGATTTATCGCCTCCATACAGGTTTCGGTAAACGATATAGTACGCATTGGGGACTGGATAACCTTCAGTAAATATGGAGCCGATGGTTTTGTGACCGAAATCAACCTCGCCACCGTTAGAGTCCAAAATTGGGACAATACTTACACCACCATTCCTACCTATAACCTGATTTCTGATTCTTTCCACAACTGGCGGGGAATGCAGGAGTCTCCCGGGCGGCGCATCAAACGTTCCCTTAATATTAAACAAAACTCCATACGGTTTATTAATGATGAAGATCTGGCTAGGTTCCAGGAGTTTGATTTGATTGCCTCATACATACACGAAAAGCAGGAAGAGATCAACACTTATAATAGCAAGTTGGGAGTAGATAAAAAGCACCTTATCAATGGAAGACATCAAACCAACCTGGGTGTTTTCAGGCAATACGCCCTCTCTTATTTAAAAGCGCATCCCAAGATACACAAGGAAATGACCATGATGGTAAGGCATCTTCCACCCACAACTCAGGGAATTCCTATTGAAATTTACTGCTTTAGCGAAGACAAGAGATGGGAATATTATGAAGCTATTACAGCCGATATCTTTGATCACCTAATAGCTGCCATTCCTTATTTTGATTTGCAACTATTCGAATCTCCTTCAGGTGACGATATTCTGAAAGCTCTTAACCCCCTGCATTCTAAGTAAGTTTTACATTACACTTCTCTTCGGAAGGATTTGTTTAAAAAGTGGGAGTTTAGAAAATCTTGGAAATAAAGCAAAAAAAACAGCACCAGCAACAGTTTTAAAAACTCCTGAAGCTTGTGCTGTTTTAGTTTTATGCCAGAATCGGCTAATCTTTCAGTCGGTCTTTCACGTATTCGATCTTTGTCTTACCGTGAGGTTTTGCCTTTCCGTTTTCATCAAGGGAAACCATAACAATTCGGTCTATAGTAATGATCACTTCGCGGGTCATTTTATTACGGACTTCCGAACGAAGGGTTATGGAAGCATTTCCAAACTTCACCACATCCATTCCTATTTCAATAATATCCCCTTCCCTGGCAGAGCTTTTGAAATCGATCTCACTCATAAATTTCGTAACGGTGCGGGAATTCTCCAGCTGTATGATAGCGTAAAGCGCAGCTTCCTCGTCTATCCATTCTAACAAGCGGCCGCCAAAAAGCGTACCATTGGGGTTAAGGTCTTGTGGTTTAATCCATTTTCGGGTGTGAAATCTCATAGGGAACTCATTTTTAAGGGCAATAAAGTTAATCATTTTGCCCCAGAAATGCCTCCCGTGCAAGCTCAAGAATTTCGGAATGATCAAAAGCCAATTCGGGTAGATCATTTAGAAAAAACCAGCGTGCATCGGCGGCATCATCGCTTCCCTCAACTTTTTCTTCGGAAGTTACCTCGCCCCAAAACGGAATACTAATCGTTCTGCCCCTGGGATCTCTTCCGGGGGTTCCAAAAGCCTTAAGCTGTTTCAGATTTCCCACTTTTAGGCCTGTCTCTTCTGCAAGCTCTCTTTTGGCACCAACATCCAGGGGTTCCTCATCTTCAAGAAAGCCTCCCGGAAGCGCCCACTGGTCCTTAAAAGGATCTTTTTTCCGCTTAACCAGCAGTACTTTCAGCTGATTATTATTTCTGAAAAAAATCACACTATCTGTTGTAACTGATATATTCTGCCTTGCCATATTTCTTACTTAAAATATACTGTCTGGATATTCATAAACTCTCTGATGCCAAATTTTGACAGTTCCCGGCCATAACCTGACTTTTTGGTGCCTCCAAAAGGTAAACGCGGATCACTTTTCACCAGCTCATTGACAAATACTGCCCCATCCTCTATTTTCGGAATAAGATTTTCAGCTTTTTCCCGGCTCTCGGTAAAAAGGGACACGCCCAGGCCAAATTGAGTCGAATTTATAAGTTTTACGGCTTCTTCATCAGATCTAAAAGTGGTAATCCCTATGGCTGGCCCAAAAGTTTCCTCTTTAAAAACCGGCATTTCAGGAGTCACATCTTTCAAAACAGTAGGTGCGTAAAATGCCTTTTTTCGCACCCCACCCGTGAGGATCTTCGCGCCCATTTCAACGGAATCATTTACCTGCTTTTCAAGGTCTTTCGCCAGGTCTTCCCGGGCCTGTACCCCTATAAAAGTATCTTCATCTATAGGATCTCCCGCTTTTAATTCCTTAACCTCTTTCAGGAACATTTTAGTGAACTTTTCAGCAATATTATTATGCAGCAAAAGGCGTTTTCCAGCTATACAGCTCTGCCCGGTATTTTGAAACCTTGCCTGTACGCAGGTTTTAACGGTTTCTCCCAAATCGGCATCATCAAAAACTACCAGGGCATTGCTCCCACCCAGTTCGAGCACCGATTTTTTAATCTCTTTTCCAGCTGTCGCTGCAACACTGCC
>Ga0098067_1000892_pt1 | contig 10557 bp, 13 predicted proteins | sample 26_taG_FD_92578 | JGI IMG/M metagenome (GOLD analysis project Ga0098067, IMG submission 92578) | Marine viral communities from Cariaco Basin, Caribbean Sea - 26_WHOI_OMZ | ecosystem: Environmental > Aquatic > Marine > Oceanic | place: Caribbean Sea: Cariaco Basin | collected 2014-11-09
GGCGAATCAGCCTGGACCGTTACAACCGCTTGGTGGACGCCATCCGCGAAACCCTGAGCGCCGCGATCCTGATGGGGGGAACCACCCTGAGGGACTTCGTGAACAGTGACGGTAAGCCCGGTTATTTTGCCCAGTCGCTGCTGGTCTACGGCCGTACCGGTGAGGCCTGTCAGGAATGCGGGCAGACGCTGAAGGAAATACGCATGAACCAGCGTTCCACGGTTTACTGTGGCAAATGCCAGCGCTAGACCGCGTTCAGACAACTATTGAAACAGAAAAATCGTTTGAAAATGCGCAAATATGATTCATAGTTAACAGAGTGTTCATAATTGCAAGCTACAATAAGCTGTAGATTTATCGCCAGGAGTAACAAGAAATGACCGGTAAAATTTTCCACCTCGTTATTACAGCCGTAGCGGTTTGCCTGCTGGCGTTTTCCTCTGTCGGCCACGCTCAGGCCATTGATGAAGAGCCCTCTGCGCTGGCAATGACCGGTGATGCCCTGTTTGTTCGTCCGGCCCTGTTTGCCACCACCATTATCGGAAGCGCCGTTTACCTGGTATCGCTGCCCTTCTCCGCACTCGGTGGCAATGCCGCTGAAGCCGGCGAAGTCCTGGTTGTTGCCCCGGCCAAAGCCACATTCGTGCGCTGCCTCGGCTGCACCCGCTCCGGCAGAAAGCCAGACACCATCGAGCAGGACTGATCCGTAGAATCCCGCCTTGCCAATTCACGCATTCTTCGGCAGCCTGAAGTTCAACCAACTTCAGGCTGTTTTTGTTTATGGTGAACTGGCACTCCCTTGATACCGTGTTCCTGGATATGGACGGAACGCTGCTCGACCTGCATTTTGACAACCATTTCTGGCTCGAGCACCTGCCCAGGCGCTACGCCGAATACAACAATCTCAGCCCTCAAGAAGCGCGCGACACCGTTATCCCCATGATCATGGCAGAGCGCGGATCCCTCAACTGGTACTGCACCGACTACTGGAGCGAGCGGCTGGAACTGGACATTACCGGCCTCAAGGCTGAAGTGGGTGAACGCATCGGCTACCGCCCTCATGTGACGGATTTTCTCGATGCGGTGAGAAGCAGCGGCCTGCGCTCCGTTATCGTCACCAATTGCCACCCCGATCCGCTCAGCCTGAAGCTGCAGCGCACCGGTCTCGACAGCCGGGTGGACAACATCATCTCCAGCCACCAGTTAGGCAAACCCAAGGAGGATCCGGCCTTCTGGCGTGATCTGGCCAAACTCGAAACCTATCGGCCCGCAGCCACCCTGATGGTGGACGACAGTTTTCCGGTGCTGGAGAGCGCCCGTACCGCCGGCATAGCCCAGTGCCTGGCCATCCTTGCACCGGACAGCAAGCAGGCAGCCCGGGACAAACACCCGGATATCCCCTCAATTCACCACTTCGATGAAGTCCTGCCTGGCCTGCGTCAGCGCCAGGCCCTGCCATACGACCAGTGAGCCAGCTATACTATGGCTATACGCTCATCAGGTGAGGAGACATGACGGCAACCACCACTGACGACAATCGCGTAAGACTCGACAAATGGCTATGGGCGGCACGCTTCTATAAAACCCGCAACCTCGCCAAACAGGCCATAGAAGGGGGCAAGGTTCACTACAACAGCCAGCGAACCAAACCCGGAAAGCTGGTGGAGCCCGGTGCCAAAGTCACTCTGCGGCAGGGATGGCAGGAGCGCATTGTCATCGTGGATGACATCAGCGAACGTCGTCGGGGTGCTCCGGAAGCCCAGAAGCTCTACCACGAAACCGACGACAGCGTGAAACGCCGGGAAGAGCTCTCGTGGCAGCGTAAAACAATGCAGGCAGCGCAGTTACCACCTGCCCGACGGCCCTCCAAGAAAGACCGCCGGGATATCCAGCGCTTCCGCGAACAGAACGGGCTTTGATCTCCCGCCCCACAGATTACCAATTCCGACTTTAACGCTCAGGAGAAAACACCATGGCATCCCGGGACCAGTTCCAGCGATTTATTTTTGAAGACAGCCAGGTCCGGGGAGCCTGGGTGAAGCTCAACGACAGCTACAGTGAAATTGGTAACCAGGCGCCGTATCCCGACTCTGTGAGGCGCATTCTCGGGGAGTCTCTGGCCGCCAGCGTACTGATGAGCAGCACCCTCAAGTTTGAAGGCACCCTTTCTTTACAGGCCCAGGGCAAAGGGCCGCTGCGCACCCTGATGGCCGAATGCAGCCACGACCATTTCATCCGTGGCCTGGCCCGATACGACGAACACGCTGTTACCGACGAATCCCTGGACGCGTTGCTGGGTGAAGGCAGCATGGCCATCACCATCTCGCCAGACAAAGGTCAGCGCTATCAGGGCGTGGTGCCCAGAGAAGAAGAAAACCTGGCCGGCTGCCTGGAAGAATACTTCGAGCGCTCCGAGCAGATCCCCACCAGTTTCTTCCTGTTTGCCGACGACACCTGCAGTGCCGGCCTGATGCTGCAGAAAATGCCCGGCACTACCGAGCAGGATTCCGACCTCTGGGTCCGCCTGAACCATCTGGCCAGCACCGTGGAAGCCGAGGAACTGCTCGAGCTGGACAGCGAAACATTGCTCCACCGCCTGTTCCACGAAGAAACCGTGCGCCTGTTTGACGCCGAGACAGTCGCCTTCCGCTGCAGCTGCTCACGGGAACGAACCCTGGGCGCGCTGGAGGCCATCGGCCAGGCAGAGTGCTACAGCATCCTGGAGGAACAGGGATCCATCGAGATGGATTGCCAGTTCTGCCACGCCCACTATCGCTTCGATAGAAATGATATTGATCACCTTTTCACCGGCCATACGTTACACTGAACACCCGGCTGAATGGCCCGGAAGCCAGTGATAGAGCGGCTTTCGGGGCAGTCGTTTTTTACCGGCGTCTCTGGCATAATAGCGCGCCTGAACTGACCCGATAGCTCAGATTTCCGTCAATTTTCAGGGGGGACGGCCTGAGCAGTCACGATCACATCCCGAGGGCGAGGTCGAAGTGAGTAACACTTATAATGATCTATGTGCAGCACGACTGGTCGAGTTAGCACTGGAAAGACACGAGGGCCAGCTGGCCGCAAACGGTTCACTGGTGGTAAAAACCGGCGAACGCACCGGCCGGTCCCCGATGGACCGCTACATCGTGGAGGAGCCAAGCACCTCTGACGACATCCACTGGGGCCCCATCAACCGCCCGTTCGATGCGGAAAAGTTTGATGCCCTCTGGGACCGCGTGGAAGCCTACATCGCCGAGAAAGACAGCTTTGTAAGCCATGTGCACGTCGGCTCTGACCCGGAACACTATCTCCCGGTACGCATGACCACCGAGACTGCCTGGCAGAATCTGTTCGGCCAGAACCTGTTCATTCGCCCGGATACCTTCAACCCGGCCGACAAGCAGGAATGGCAGATCCTCAATGTTGCCAATTTCGAATGCGTGCCCGAGCGTGACGGCACCAACAGCAACGGCACCGTGATCATCAACTTTGCCAAGCGCAAGGTACTGCTGGCGGGCATGCACTACGCGGGCGAGATGAAAAAGGCCATGTTCGCGGTACAGAACTTCCTGCTGCCGGAAAAAGACGTGCTGCCCATGCACTGCTCTGCCAACGTGGGCGAAGATGGCGAAACCTGTCTGTTCTTCGGTCTCTCCGGCACCGGAAAAACCACCCTGTCCGCCGACCCGGAGCGCTTCCTGATCGGCGATGACGAGCACGGCTGGGGCCCCGGCACCGTCTTCAACATCGAAGGTGGCTGCTACGCCAAGTGCATCGACCTGAGCCGGAAGAACGAACCTATTATCTGGGACGCGATCCGTTTCGGAGCTCTCGTTGAAAACGTCACGATAGACCCGCAGACCCGCGAGCCGGACTACACCGATGTGTCCCTCACCGAAAATTCTCGCTGCGCCTACCCGCTGGAACACGTGGAGAAGCGAGTGATTGAGAACCGCGCCGGCGAGCCGTCACACATCGTATTCCTGACCTGCGACATGACCGGCGTACTGCCGCCCGTGTCCATCCTCAGCAAGGAAGCCGCCGCCTATCACTTCCTCAGTGGCTACACCGCCCTGGTGGGTTCTACGGAAATGGGCTCCTCTTCCAAACTGAAAGCCACCTTCTCCACCTGCTTCGGCGCACCCTTCTTCCCGCGCCCGGCCGGCGTATACGCCGAGCTGCTGATGAAGCGTATGGACGAATTTGGCAGCAAGGTCTTCCTGGTAAACACCGGCTGGACCGGTGGCCCCTACGGCGTGGGCGAGCGCTTCAGCATTCCCACCACCCGAGGCATTATCGCCGCCATCCAGAATGGCGACCTGGACGACGCCGAAACCGAGCACCTCCCCACCCTGAACCTGGAGGTGCCAGTAGACGTACCTGGCGTAGACAACAACCTGCTGAATCCACGCAACACCTGGGCCAGCAAGGAAGACTACGATGCCAAGGCCGCCGAACTGATCGGCCAGTTTGTTGAGAACTTCAAGAAGTTTGATGTTTCCGACGCCATTGTAAAGGCCGGGCCGAAAGCATAAGCCCGCCTTTACTGAAAAAAGCGCCCTGCTCTTTGAGCACGGCGCTTTTTTTGTGCGTTTCTCGCACGACGCGTCGGTAAAAATGGAAGAATGGTCGGGGCGACCGTGATTTCTGCCGGTTTCGAGGATTCATATTGGTGGCAGGAGCGCACGCAAGACGAGAAGGAGGGCCCCACGGGCATGATCGTGGGCTCGCTCCTGGCCCTTATGGCGTTCCTGCCCGCGGCTGAGCTTCGCGTTAGCTGTGATTGCCTCATTCGTAAAGTGACACTATAGTATCACTGCTAGTCTGATTGAGGGTGAATCCATGAAAGTTGAGCTTGTTACGAACCTCAAGCGCAAAGCCACAAAGATTCTGGCAGATCTGCACTTGTCTAAAGAGCCGATACTGATCACGGAGCATGGTCAGCCATCCGCATACCTTGTCGATGTGCAGGATTACGAGTTTATGCAGCGCCGACTTGAGCTGCTTGAGGGGCTCTCACGGGGAGAGCGTGCTGTACTTGAGGGAAGAACGTTCAGCCAAAGTGAGGCCAGGGAAAAAATGAATAAATGGCTGAAGTAATCTGGACGGAGGCCGCCCTTCAAGAACTGGAGGCCATCGCTGAGTACATTGCTCTGGATAATCCTGTTGCCGCAAGTCATCTGGTCCAAGAGGTGTTCGATAAGACCGAGCGTTTAGAGGGTTTTCCCCAATCCGGACGGATTCCTCCAGAGCTCCCAAATTCGGTATACAGGGAGTTAGTGATTCCACCGTGTCGCATTTTCTATCGTGAGGAGAAGAAGCGGGTTCTCGTCCTCTATGTCATGCGAGAGGAGCGGCAGCTTCGTGCGTACATGCTTGGGAACAGCTAACCAGGCGCGTCACTCGGATGTCTTTGTCTCCGCTTCGCTACGTCGGCTGGCTCTTGGAAAGCGGAGGGTTTGCTGCTTTGACCCGGCGGGCTACTACAGCAAAGCCATCAGTGCTCCCAAGGCGGCCAGTTAAGCTACCCGGTGTGGCCCAAAGACACAATGCGCCGCCACGACGAGCATGATCTTTAGCCAGACCTCTCGAGAGGGGAATAAAACAGTGCATAAAATTCTTATGGTGTGTGTCGTCTTTTCGATAGCAGGATGTAGCAATAAGGCTGTATACGACAATATCCAGCACAACAATCGGCAGGAATGTCGTTCTGTCCCCCCGGCTCAGTACGAAGAGTGTATAGAGCGCTCCAATAAATCCTATGATGAGTACCAGAGAGAACGCGAAGCCATCACGAAATGAGCCGAAAAAGGAGCAGCGATTGACCTGGAGCGTGCTTGAGCGCTAACTTGGTAAGAGCCCCGAGTAATGTGGAAGGAACCAACATGCCAAGGAAAACATCACTCACTATCAGGGCAATCATTACGTTTGCACTATGCGCTCTCCCCGGCCTGAGCCTCGCCGAAAAGCCTGCACCGCAAGACTACATTGCCAACAAACCTTTGCTTCTCGAAGTCCGCTACTGCCAGTGTCAGGCCACAAACCCCGAGAGCTCTACCTCCGAGCTGTTGCCCGGATTTCTGGAGGAATCAGAAATGCTGCGGGTGGGTGTGGCCGCCGAAGACAAGGGGTTCGTCTCCTCGCAGGAGTTCTCCCTGGGCTATGAAGTCAGGCCAGTGGATGATTCGCTGGGCCCCTTCCGGTTCACCTACCTTGGCGAATACAAAACGAGGGATAACAGCAATGCTGGCCAAGGCACCCTTATACTGGAAGAGGGGAAATGGGTAAGCCTCTTCGGAACAGATCACCAAACTGAATCGGGGAAACAACACATTAGTGTCACGGTCCGGTTAACCATAGCAGAAGATTTCTGAGGGCGGTTCACCACTGCTCCCTGTCCTCCGCGCTCTCCTCGGCTTCAATTTCCGCCTTGCGCTCCTGAATTTTTTTCATCTTTTCCTTCGATATCGGCGTCTTGGTACTATCGCGGAGCATGAACAGTCCGCCAAGTATCAGAGCAAAGGAAGCAAGAAGAAAGACCCATCCTATCGTTGGCATTAGCATGACTCCCTGGCCCGACTGGTTTCCTTTATAGTGGACCACACACCGTCAATCCTACAACCAGATTTCGGGTATTGCTCCATGTCCTTTGGCAGAATCTACCATCAGGCGGCCACCCGCAAAGGCGGAGAAGTGGAATTACGTGCACTCTTGCCCCGAGTCGCTGAGCCTGGCGAACTGGAAGCGCTGGGCGACGATCGCTACCTGTCGGAGGTTACCCGCTGCGTATTCAAGGCAGGTTTCGTGTGGAGAGTAATCGAGAACAAATGGCCGGATTTCGAAATGGCGTTCAAGGGGTTTGTGCCACTTTACTGGCAGCAGGTGCCACCGAACGTGCTGGAGGATCTGGCCCGTGATGAGCGTATTGTGCGGAACATGCAGAAGATCCGCACCGTCCCGGAAAACGCCCGGATGATTGTGGATGGTGCCAGGGAACGTGGAAGTTTCGGGGCTTTCCTCAGCCACTGGTCATCGGACGACCAGGTGGGGTTGCTGATGTGGCTTAAGCGTAACGGCGCTCGGCTGGGCGGGAACACTGCCCAGTATTTTCTGCGACGGGTAGGCTGGGATGGCTTTATCCTGTCATCAGATGTGGTCGCTGGACTTCATCGTGAAGAGCGCCTGGATGCAACCCCCGGCAGCAAGAAAGCCCTGGTCCAGGCGCAGCAGGCCTTCAACGACTGGCATCGGGAAACCGGCCTGCCCTACAGTCACCTCTCCCGGATTCTGTCGTACTCGGTGGGGGACTGACTTCCGTAACCGAGCCACGACATGCTATAAAACGGGCTTTGCGAATTCTGCAAAGCGATGGCAGGATATTTAATTCCTCAGGATGAGATAGAGGGTAGCATGAACCCGACGATTGAACTGCTCAAGTCACACCGTTCGATACGTAAGTTCCACGACTGGAAGATTCGCGACGAGCTTTTCGAAGAGCTGATTCGTGCCGGCCAGAGCGCTGCCACTTCCAGTCACGTTCAGGCCTATTCCATTATTCATGTGGCCAACAAAAAAAACCGCAAAGCCCTGGCGGAGCTGAGTGGCGGCCAACGTTATGTGGCGGAGTGCTCGCATTTTCTGGTGTTCTGCGCTGATATGAAGCGGCCCACGGATGCTGCCGAACGTACTGGTACCGAGGTGGTCAGAGGCACGACGGAGCAATTACTCGTGGCGAGCGTCGATACTGCGTTGGTTGCCCAAAACGTCGCCACAGCGGCGGAAGCTGAGGGACTGGGCGTCTGTTATATTGGCGGCATTCGCAATGACCCTGCCGAAGTGAGCAAACTGCTTCGCCTGCCAGACCATGTTTACCCGGTGTTTGGTATGTGCATTGGCTATCCTGACCAGAAGCCGGAAATCAAACCGCGCCTACCCATGGCGTCGATCCTGAAGCAGGACTTTTACGATGATGAACATGACGTGGCGCTGGTGGCGGAATACGACAACACCATGCACGCCTATTACCAGGCACGCACCGCCGGCAAAAAAGACACTACCTGGTCAAAACAACTCACGCAGCTATTCTCCACCAAACTTCGCCCCCATATGCGCGACTTCCTGCGCGACAGGGGCTTCGAGATGAAATAGCGGCTCGGAGGGGGGGGGGTCTAACTAACCCGGCGCTCCTACAAGGGAGCGGTAGACGTCCACCATCGCCAGAGTCACTGCTGTACGGCTACGCACGGCTTCGTCCCGGGTGGCAGTGAATTCCTGTTCAGCCGTCAGTACCTCGAAATAGCCGATGAACCCCTCTTCATAGCGGGCCCGGGCCAGCTCGACGGCTTTTTCGGCGTTATTCATGGCCTGCTCAAGTCGCTTTTCCCGTTGCTGGGCATGCTGGTAACGCACCAGCCGTGTCTCTGCTTCTTCCAGTGCTTCCAGTACGGTTTGCTGGTAATTGGCCAGTGCCGCACGGCTGTCGGCTCCCGCGGCCTCTATGCGCGCCTTGACCCTGCCATGGTCCAGGAAGGTCCAATCGATCCCCAGGGCCACACGCCTGCTTTCCGCAGAGCCACTGAACAGGTCGCTGGTGTCGGCGGCAACGGTTCCGATCAGCCCACTGAGGGTAAAGCGGGGAAACAGGTCCGCAGTGGCAATGCCAATGCGGGCAGTAGCAGCAGCCAGGCGGCGTTCCGCTGCCGCAATGTCCGGCCGGCGGCGCAGTACATCCCCCGGGCTGTCCACGGGAATCTCTGGCAGGGTTTCTGGCAGTGCACGCTGGAGTGACAGCGTTTCCACCAGCGCCATCGGAGGCTGGCCGGTCAGTATGGCAATGCGGTGCATGGCTGCCCGGATCCCTGCCTGTAGCGTGGGCAGTTCGGCGCGGGTTCGTTCCAGTTGAGCACGCGCACGCACCTGGTCAAACTCGGTGCCTCGCCCGGCTCCTACCCGGGCTTCCACAATATCCAGGGATTGCTGTTGCAACGCCACACTTTGCTGTGCCACCTGATACTGCTGTTGCAGCCCACGCAGCTCAAAGTAGCTGCTTGCCAGTTGCCCCACCATCGCCACCTGCACGGTGCCAATATCAGCACCGGCGGCTTCCAGCTCCGCCCTTTGGGCTTCTGTCGCACGCCGCAGGCGCCCGAACAGGTCCAGCTCCCAGTTGGCGGCAAGGCCAGCCTGGTAGCGCTGCACCCGTTCCGGCCCGGCACCCGGCGGTGACTGCTCAATGTCGGCCAGGTACTGCTCAGCCGCCGTCGCATTCGCGGTTACGCTGGGCCACTGATCCCGTTCGGCCCCGTAGAGCAGCGCAGCCGCGCGCTCGTACCGTGCTACCGCGCTTTCCAGGGTATGGTTGGCCGTCAAGGTCTGGTCAATCAGCCGCTCCAGCAAAGGGTCGTCAAACCCCTGCCAGAATCGTTGCTGATCACTGATGCCCGCTACCATCGTCCGCCCCTCCGAGAAGGCCTCCGGCTCCGGTGTGGCCGGGGCCTGGTAATCCGGCCCCACAGCGCATCCGGTCAACAGCACCAGTGCCCCGGTCATCGCAATTACTTTATGCATGGCTACCTCCCGGAAGTGCATCGTCGTTCGTCTCGTCTTCGCAGGTCAGTGTGGATGTGTGATGGCTCTTCAGGCGATGGCTGCCTGACAGCTTGCGCAGGGCCACATAGAACACCGGCGTGAGGAAAAGCCCGAACAGGGTGACACCGACCATGCCGGCAAACACGGCGGTGCCAAGGGCCTGGCGAACCTCGGCGCCAGCTCCGGTGGCCAGCACCAGCGGTACCACGGCTGCGGTAAAGGTAATGGAGGTCATGATGATGGGTCGTAGCCGCAACCGGCAGGCCTCCAGTGCCGCCTCCACAACGCCCCGGCCCTGTAACTCCAGCTCACGGGCGAATTCCACGATCAGGATCGCGTTCTTGCAGGCCAGGCCAATCAACACCACCAGTCCTACCTGGACGAAGATGTTGTTGTCCCCGCCCCCAAACCACACGCCGATCAGTGCCGAGAGCATGCACATGGGCACAATGAGGATTACCGCAAGGGGCAGGGTCCAGCTCTCGTACAGCGCCGCCAGCACCAGGAACACCAGCAGGATGGCGAGCGGAAATACCACCAGGGCGGCATTGCTCTGGTTAGCCTGCTGGTAGCTGAGGTCAGTCCACTCGAAATCCAGGCCGGCCGGAAGAGTCTGCTCCGCCAGCGCCGTCAGTGCATCCATGGCCTGGGCTGAGGACAGTATCCGTGGGTCTGCCTCGCCGGCGATGTCGGCGGCGGGGTAACCGTTGTAACGCAATACCGGGTCCGGCCCGAAGCTCTGGCGGATATCCACCATGGAGCCGATGGGCACCATCTCGCCCTGGTTATTGCGGGTACGCAGGCGGGCAATATCCTCCACGCTGTCCCGGTAGGGGGCATCGGCCTGGGCAATCACCTGCCAGGTACGGCCAAAGCGGTTGAAGTCATTGACGTAGGTGGACCCGAGATAGGTCTGCAGCGTGTCAAACAACTCCGTCAGCGGCACGCCCTGGGCCTTGGCCTTGAGCC
>Ga0098067_1000894_pt1 | contig 10529 bp, 5 predicted proteins | sample 26_taG_FD_92578 | JGI IMG/M metagenome (GOLD analysis project Ga0098067, IMG submission 92578) | Marine viral communities from Cariaco Basin, Caribbean Sea - 26_WHOI_OMZ | ecosystem: Environmental > Aquatic > Marine > Oceanic | place: Caribbean Sea: Cariaco Basin | collected 2014-11-09
CAGCTGTGAACGTTTTAGATTACTTTCAGAAAACCTGGAAGACAGAGAACTGGCGGAGTTCTACCGCAGCTTAATGGTAAGCGAAGCCAATCATTACACTATGTTTCTCAATTTTGCCCGGAAATATGGAGACCGCAAAGAAGTGGACCAAAAATGGCAAAATCTGCTTGAATTTGAGGCCGAAATCATGAAAGAGCTTGGCAAAAAGGAAACTATGCACGGTTAGCCTCTTCCAGCGCCTCCTGGTACAGAGATTTAATAATCCCATCTGAAAGTCCTATTTTAGGTACATAGATCCTTCGGGCGCGTGTCCATTTCATAGCCGAGAGATATATTTTTGCAGCCGGCACTATCACATCTGCCCTATCCTGGTTCAGGTTAAGCTCGGTGATGCGTTCTTCGTAGGTAAAAGATTGCAAAAGTTGATAATAAGAGCTCAGATATAAAAAACTAAGAGGTTTCCCATTGGCCTTACCGCTACTTTTAAAGATATTGTTGATGTTTCCACCTGAGCCTATAAGATCAATCTTCGTGTAGTTACGGGTAATCTTCTTGATCCACTCTTCTACCTCATCCCATACTTCCTGCGAAACCATGTTTTCAAGTAATCTTACTGTTCCCAGTTTGAATGAACGGGAAGCAACGGTCTTTCCTTTTGAATAAAGCGTAAACTCGGTACTCCCACCCCCTACATCTACATAAAGATAAGTTTTGTCTGTCTGGATGAGCGCATGAAGATCGGTCGCGGCAATGATCGCAGCTTCATCGCTACCATCTATAATATTGATCTCTACTCCTGTTTTTTCCAAAATAAGCTGCGCCACTTCTTCCCCATTCTCAGATTCCCGCATGGCCGAGGTGGCACAGGCCTTGAACTTCTCTATCTTATGCGACTGCATTAACAATTTGAAAGCCTGCATGGTATCAACCATACGTTTGATATTCTCTTCGGAAATATTTTTGGTAAGAAACACATCAGCTCCCAGCCTTATTGGCACCCGCACAAGGGAGGTTTTCTTGAAGATGGGTTCTCTGTGCTCCTGCTCGGTGATTGTCATTATTAACAATCTCACTGCGTTAGATCCAATATCTATGGCTGCAAACTTTCTTTGGTTGATCAAACTTTCTCTTTTTCGGTTTCCAGTTTTTTTAAATAATAATCATATAATGCAAATTGCGACCTTAGGGCCGGCTTGTTATTGCGCCGGTAAGCATTATCCTGCTTAATAGAAATCACCCTGGCCTTGACATTATCGCTCCAGCAAATTTCAAAAGTTTCTATTAACTCTTTTTGAATAGTCTTATCATAAATAGGGCAGCTTATTTCAACCCTGTAATCCATATTCCGCGTCATCCAGTCTGCGGATGAAATGTAAACCTTAGGATTTCCTTCGTTTTCAAAAATATAGATCCTTGGGTGCTCCAGGTATTTATCTACAATGCTAATCACCTTAATATTCTCACTCATCCCTTCTACGCCGGGCACGAGACAACAGATCCCACGTATAATAAGTTTCATTTTCACCCCTGCCCTGCTGGCTTCATATAACTTATCAATAAGAGAATAATCAGATAAACTATTTAATTTTAACCTGATTCCCGATGGTTTTCCTTCTTTGGCGTTGTCAATTTCTGTCTGAATTAACTTAACAAGACCACTACGGGTATAATGTGGCGAGACCAGTAAATGTTTGTACCGGCTCACCTTGTAATTTACCTCAAAAAAGTCGAACACCTTATTGACTTCTTTGAGTATACTTTGATTACTTGTAAAAAGTGTGAGATCGGAATATACCCGCGCAGTAGATTCATTCAGGTTTCCTGTGCTTATAAAGCCGTAGCGCATCATTTTCTCATTTTCAAGTCTCTCTATAACACATCCTTTAGAATGCACTTTAAGACCTTTAACCCCAAAAATGAGGTTGATACCTTCCTGCTGTAGTTGCTCGGCATATTTAATGTTGGCCACTTCATCAAATCTCGCTCTAAGTTCGATTTGTACAGTTACTTTTTTCCCATTTTTGACGGCATTGACCAATGAACTTGCAATGTGAGAGATCTTAGCCAGGCGATAAATGGTGATCTTGATTGATTTTACTGCCGGATCAAGTGCTGCTTCCCTCAGGAATTTTACGGTATAAGAAAAAGACTGGTAAGGAGTGTGCAACAAGAAATCCTTTTTTGCGATCTCTTTAAACAAGCTACCCTGTAAGATCAACCCCGGAATTGGCAGGGGTTCATACGGTTTATACTGCAGCTCTTCTCCCCCCAGGCTGGGAAAATTCATGTAATCACGCCTGTTGTGGTAACGCCCGCCGGGTATAATACTGTCGGTCGCATCAATGCCCATCTTGCTCATAAGATACTGAAGGGTGTCCTGATCAATATTCATATCGTACACAAATCTCACCGGCTCCCCTTCAATACGGTCTTTTACACTTTCCGAAATTTTTTCAATAAAGGATTTACTAAGATCGCTGTCAATATCAAGTTCTGCATCGCGGGTAATTTTGATCATATGAGCAGTGACACTCTCATATTCGAAAATGTTGAAAATGGAATGCAAATGATAGCGGATAAGATCATCGAGCAGAATAATGTACTGCCTGTCTCCATCTTTTGGGAGCACAACAAAGCGTTCAATACTCCTGGGAATTTCTATAAGTACATATTTCTTCTCTTTCGCCTGATTTGGAAGCACGCCCGAATTTGCCCTTTTTGGAACGGGATCTTTCATGGTCATCTTTACGGCAAGGTATGCCGCGCTATCCTTTAACCGTGGTAATTCATCAAGATCGTTCAGGATGATGGTTACCAGGGCAGGGCTCACCTTTTGAAGGAAGAAATTTTTAAGAAAAGCCTGTTGAGGTTTAGCAACCTGCTTCTCGTTTATAATAAAGATATTGTGATCTTTCAGCTTATTTTGAATGGCATCCAGGATCTTTAAACTTTGGCTTTGCTGCTCAATTACAATTTCGGTGATCTCTTCAAGAAGCTGGTTGGCTTTTATTCCTCCCAAAACATTCTTTCCGCCTTTTCCGGCGAGATCAATCCGTTTAATTGTAGCATACCGTACCTTGAAGAACTCATCGAGGTTGTTTGAAAAGATTCCAAGAAATCTCAGCCTCTCAATCAATGGCACTGTTTTGTCTGCAGCTTCCTGCAACACCCTTGCATTAAACTGCAACCAACTCAACTCCCTGTTGATGTACTGATTTTCTTCCATTTATCTTAAATTCTTTGGGAACAGGTATAAAATTGTTTGCCCGTCTTCTATCTCCTGCCATTTTTCAGCTTCAAATGTTATCACGCATAGTCCTGTAGTGGGCACATTAGAGAAATGCTGATCTCCTAATTGATTTGCAACCCCCGTAATCGCCGGGTTATGACCAAACACCATAAGAGAATCCACATCATCTTCACATGAAGTAATAATGTTTAGAAGTGTTTTGGCATCAAAAGTATAAAGCTCCTTCTTAACTGTAAAATCTTTGTCTTCAACCTCCAGTCTTTTCTGAAAGATCCTGGCGGTATCTAGTGCACGCGTTGCATAACTGCTCCATATCTTCAATGGTTTTTCCCGGAAACCTGAAAAGGCATTTAAAACCAGGCCGGCATCTTTGAAGGCCCGCTTTTTTAAAGTGCGTTCAGCATCGGGTAAATCTTCTTTCCATGAAGATTTACCATGTCTAACAAGAATCAGTTTTTTCATAATTATGGTGCTAATCTATCCATTTTCCATACCTCTCCTTCCTTACTGTAATAGATACGGTCATGCAGGCGGTTTGGCCTGCCCTGCCAAAATTCGAATTCCGAAGGTATGACTTTATAACCTCCCCAATATACAGGTTTTGGAATATCTTTTCCGTCAAACTCCTCTTCAAGAAGCTCCAGTTTTTTCTGAAGGTATTCGCGGGAAGGAATTACAGAACTTTGCTGCGAAGCCCAGGCTCCCAGTTGGCTGCCACGTGGCCTCGAATGAAAGTAGGTAGTCGATTCTTCTTCAGAAGTTCTTTCAGCCAGCCCTTTTATCATCACCTGTCGTTCAGATTTTGGCCAAAAAAAAGAAAGACAAACCCGGGGATTTTTCGCTATAGACCTACCTTTTTCAGATTCATAGTTGGTGTAGAACACAAATCCTTCGTCATCATATTCCTTAAGAAGCACTACGCGTGACATGGGAAAACCATCCAGCCCAACGGTAGAGAGGTTCATTGTATTGACTTCGTCAACTTCTTTGTTTTTTTCAATTTCCCTAATCCAAACATGAAATAATTCAAAGGGATCTTTAGGGATTTCCTCTTCCAGTAACTCATGTTTCTGATAGAGTTTACGGTAATCGTGAAGCTTATTTTTCATATTGCCAATTTACAAAATATAGGTTTTACAACGCCAGTACACAGGGTCAAAAATGGCAAATCCTGTAAGAATTATTTGACTCTAAAACCTGGCTTCAATTTTACTTTCATCCCATTAATTTCATGGGATAACCCCCTAAAAATATAAGATGTTTTTAATATTATTTTTCTTACTTATTTCATAGTTATATTAAAGATAACGCAGTCTTAAATATAATCAACACCCCTCTTAATCCCTGCTATAATTTACTGTCCGTGTGCAGTTTGTCCGTAAAACCTCACACTACATCTAAAACATTTGAATTTTCTTTTTTTAACAGAAATTAGAAAATACATTTACCTTAGAAATAAGATTCCTCCCCCCCCCATATCTATTTCAAAACTTATTTATAACCTCAAAAAACCTACAAGCTTTGGCTACCGCCTACAGGAGATATTCACTCCTTCCTTTCAACCTATGGCTCCCTTTTTCTTTTCAATTATAACATACAATTCTATGATCAAGAATATGACCTTTAGTAAAATTATCGGACTCACCATCCTTTGTTTTTCGGCATCCTTTAGTGCCTTAAGTCAAAATACAGCAGTAAACTTTGGTGAACTCTTAAATTCACCTGTTACCTCTTCGGGCCAGTTTAGCAAAAATGATATCGAAGAGCTTTCAGGCTTGATCTACGACCTAAACCCTACCATTTTTATTGGAAGTTCGGGGTACAAAATTTTAGGGGAAGAAGCTCCTGTGAAAGCAGAATTAAGTGCAGGCAACTTCAACAGGCTTTCTACTGCCAATCCCGGTTTTAATAATGTGAAGCTTTTGAAAATGAAAATAGAAAGTGAAGCAGACTTCAATGCATCTTTTGACTTAAGCAGGTTGCAGGGTTTTGAAAACCTTGAATATGTTTTTGTGGAGTGCACTTTTGAATGTAGTACAACAAGGATTGAAAACATGTTCTTGAATATTGGGAACCTGAAGGTCCTGTATATAATCTCAACCCCCGAATAAGACGACGCTGGCACCAAAATTTGGCATTATGAAACAAAACTACGCAAAACAATTTTCTGCAATAAACCTCGGGAACCTTTTTACCCTGTTCCTTGTTTTATTTGGTTCAGTACTTCAAATGAGTGCCCAGGTAAGACAGCCTTTTATTCAGACAACTTCGGAAGACTCTCCCAACAGGAAGATCTACAACATCAAGGGAGATTTTACCATGATTGGTAATACCAACATGACGTTGTGGGATTACTCTAATGAGAGGATGAATAGTAACAACTATATGGTAGAAGTAGATACCGATGGTGTTTCTTCTACTTCAAACTCATCTAGTGCCACTCTTACATTTTCTAACGAAAATGGCGCCAGTCCCGAATGCTCAAACGTACTTTTTGCAGGACTATATTGGACCGGAAGAACCAGTGATGATGTACCAAACTACAAAAAAAGCAAAGTAAAGTTCAGGGGGCCTGGCACTTCTTATCAAGACATACAGGCAATTACCTATAATGTTCCGGGAGACAATAATATGTATGCCGCTTATGCCGAAGTAACCGACATTGTCAAAGCAGGAGGTACCGGTGAGTACTGGGTGGCCGATATGGCTGTTTCTGAAGGTAACGGTGGTTCTACTGGCTATTACGGCGGTTGGGGAATGATCGTGATCTATGAGAACCAGCAAATGAACTTGCGGGACGTTACTGTTTTTAATGGGTATGCTTATGTGCAGGGTAATGCGACCCGCCAGTATGAAATTCCTGTATCAGGCTTTAATACTGCCCAGGCCGGGGATATTAACATGAAGCTTGGGATGATGGCCGGTGAAGGCGATAGAGGAATTAGCGGGGATTACTTCAGCATAAAAAAGAGAAATGGAAATTCATGGCAGTCGCTAAGTCACAGTTTGAACTCTACCGATAACTTCTTTAATTCTTCCATACAAACCAGCGGTGCCAGAAATCCAAATCGCCTTAACAATACCGGTGTTGACATCAGCATGTTTAATATCAACAACCAGAACAACCAGGTGATTGGAAACAACCAGACTTCTACTACTTTCCGATATGGTTCTACACAAGACACTTACATCATTCTTAACATGGCGATGTCTGTAGACGCTTACACGCCCGATTTTGAAGCTGTTACCTCTATTGGCCAGACAACTGCAGTACCTGGTGAAGAAATTACTTATAATATAGACCTTTACAACAAGGGTTCCGAAGAAATTGAAAACGCGACAATTATCATTCCGGTACCTTTCAACCTGGAATATGTGGGCAACGAAACCCATTTTAACGGGCAGGCTCCGTCTCCCAACAATGTAACCTATGACCCTTCACTTGGGGCAAATGGTTCTATAATATGGAGTATTGGTACGCTTCAACTTCCCGCCGACAGGAGTAACATACTGGGGAACCTAAACCTCAATTTTAAGGTTACTGAAGATTGTGCCATTCTTAAAAACTCTAGCTGCGGGCATCAATTCCAGATTCCTTTTACAGGTACTTTAAGTGGAAAAGGGGCAATTACGGGTGCCACCTTTACAGATAAAGGCCTAATTCAGGGGTACCAGAACAACGGCACCTGTGAAATGCAACCCATTACCAGTCCGTTGCTTATCGACATTGATGCATCAAATTTCATTCAAAATAACTGTCAGGCGACCCCCGACGAGCTGAGTTTCTCAACCTGCGATACCCAAAACGGATTTTCGGTGAGTGACATTCAGTCGTATTTTCCTCAGGGCAGCAGGTTTTACGATAGCTATCCTGTGACTTCAGGCTCTACTCAAATTACAGGAAATTTCCCTGCTACTGCTGGAACTACAGAATACTACGCCATTTTAAAAGGCTCAAATTTCTGTTACATTCCATTCAGTATTACCATTGACGAAATCACTTCAATCCCTGCAGCCGAAGATATCTCCTATTGTATTAACGAAGAAGCGGTTGCGCTCACTGCCACGCCAAGTAAATCTAATTATTCGCTCTTCTATTATACTTCGGAAGATGGTGAGCCTCAAAGCTCTATCACTCCATCTACTTTAGAAGTTGGAGAATTTACCTATTACGTAGCCGAAGGGGAATCTTTAAGCTGTATAAGCCCTAACAAAACCACAATTACTGTAAGTATTTCCGGTAAACCTGAAGCAACTCCACCCTCCAATATAGAGATTGAAGGCTGCGGAACTGAATTTGAAAGCTCCACAATTCCCGGATATTCCACTCAGCTGACTGCAATAACTCAAAATGTTTTTGAAAGCCTTGGTGGTACAATTACTTCGGAAAAAGATATCCAAAAAGTTGAATATTTTGACAATCTGGAAAGTACTTTACCTGCTGTTATTACAAGGACCTTCAGAATAACTTCTGAATGCGGAAGCGTTGAAGTACAACAGGTCATTAAGGTCGAAGACACTACTGCGCCTGAAGCCATAAGCCTACAGGACGTGACTGCACAATGTGCTGCCGATGTTGAAGCTCCCGTGACTACCGATAATTGCGACGGGGACCTTACTGCAACCACAACAGATCCTGTTTCTTACACTGAACAGGGAATACATAGTATAACCTGGACCTTCACAGATAAAAGTGGAAACAAAACCACTGCAATTCAAAAAGTGATTATTGAAGACACTATCGCTCCCGAAATCACATGTACAAATGACATTTTTGACACCGTAGGAGAAAATGGAACTACTGCCGTGGTTACTTACGATGCGCCTGTTGCTTCAGATAATTGCTCTTTCACAGTTGAACAAACAGCAGGTTTAGCTTCAGGTTCTGAGTTCCCGCTTGGAACAACAACCAATACTTTTGTTGTGACTGATGGTGCCGGGAATACTGCTACCTGTAGCTTTACCGTAACCATCACCGATGATGAAGATCCAACCCTTGAGTGTCCTGCTCCTATCAATGTAAATGTTGATGCAGGAATTTGCGGTGCTGTTGTAGAATTTGAAACTCCGGAAGGTTTTGACAACTCAGGAGCCGTGACTGTAACCCAGATCGCTGGTCCGGTGTCAGGAGAAACTTTCCCAGTGGGAACCACAACTGTGACTTTCCAGGTGGAAGATGCTTCAGGAAACACTGCTACCTGTAGCTTTGATGTGACTGTAAAAGATAACGAAGCTCCTGAAATTACTTCAGTTGCAAATATCACTCAGAATGTTGATGTAGATTCCTGTTCAGCTACTGTGGAATACGAACTACCGACTGCCACTGATAATTGCGAAGGTGTGGAAGTTACTTTAACTGAAGGATTAGCTTCAGGATCTGAATTCCCACTGGGTGAAACTAAAGTGACTTACACTGCGACCGATGCTTCAGGAAATGAAGTGACTACTACTTTCACTGTGACTGTAGTTGACAACATCGCTCCGGAAATTGTTTGTACAAATGACATTTTTGACACTGTAGCTTCAGGCTCTACAACTGCTGTTGTGACTTACGATGCGCCTGTGGCTTCAGATAATTGTTCCTTCACAGTTGAACAAACAGCAGGTTTAGCTTCAGGAAGTGCGTTCCCGCTTGGAACTACAACAAATACATTTGTTGTGACTGACGGTGCAGGAAACACTGCTACCTGTAGCTTTGATGTAGTGATCACCGATGATGAAGATCCGACGCTTGAGTGCCCTGAGCCGATCAATGTAAATGTTGATGCAGGTATCTGTGGCGCCGTGGTTGAATTTACAACTCCGGAAGGTTTTGACAACTCTAATGATGTAACTGTTACCCAAATCGCTGGTCCGGTTTCAGGTTCTGTTTTCCCTGTGGGAACTACAACTGTAACTTTCCAGGTGGAAGATGCTTCAGGAAACACTACAACTTGCAGCTTTGATGTAACTGTAAAAGACAACGAAGCTCCTGAAATTTCTTCAGTGACCAACATCATTCAGAATGTAGATGTAGATTCCTGTTCAGCTACTGTTGAGTACAATCTACCAACTGCCACTGATAATTGTGAAGGAGTTGAAGTTACTTTAACTGAAGGTTTAGCTTCAGGATCTGAGTTCCCATTAGGTGAAACTACCGTTACTTACACTGCAACTGATGCTTCAGGAAACGAAGTAACCACTACTTTCACTGTGACTGTAGTTGACAATATCGCTCCGGAAATCTCTTGTATAAATGACATTTTTGACACCGTAGGAGAAAATGGAACTACTGCCGTGGTAACTTACGATGCTCCTGTGGCTTCTGATAACTGCTCTTTCACTGTGGAACAAACTGCAGGTTTAGCTTCCGGTTCTGAATTCCCACTTGGAATTACAACAAACACTTTTGTTGTGACCGATGGTACAGGAAATACTGCTACCTGTAGCTTCACTGTAACTATTACCGATGATGAAGATCCGAGCCTTGAGTGTCCTGCTCCTATCAATGTAAATGTTGATGCCGGGATCTGTGGCGCTGTGGTGGAATTTTCAACTCCGGAAGGTTTTGATAATTCTGGTGACGTGACTGTGACCCAGATTGCAGGTCCGGCGTCAGGAGAAACTTTCCCTGTCGGAACTACAACTGTGACTTTCAAGGTGGAAGACACTTCAGGAAACACTGCAACTTGTAGCTTTGATGTGACTGTAAAAGATAACGAAGCTCCTGAAATTACTTCAGTTGCCAATATCACTCAAAATGTAGATGTAGATTCCTGTTCAGCTACTGTTGAGTACAATCTACCAACTGCCACTGATAATTGTGAAGGAGTTGAAGTTACTTTAACTGAAGGTTTAGCCTCAGGATCTGAGTTCCCGTTAGGAGAAACTATCGTGACTTACACTGCAACTGACGCTTCAGAAAATACTGTCACTACTACTTTCACTGTGACTGTAGTGGACAATATCGCTCCGGAAATTGTTTGTGTAAATGACATTTCTGACACTGTAGGCGAGAATGGAACTACTGCCGTTGTGACTTACGACGCACCTGTTGCTTCAGATAATTGTGAGTTCACTGTGGAACAAACTGCAGGATTAGCTTCTGGTTCTGAGTTCCCGCTTGGAACTACAACAAATACTTTTGTTGTGACTGATGGTGCCGGAAATACTGCTAACTGTAGCTTTGATGTAGTGATCACCGATGATGAAGATCCAACGCTTGAGTGCCCTGCTCCTATCAACGTAAATGTTGATGCAGGAATCTGCGGCGCTGTTGTGGAATTCTCAACTCCTGAAG
>Ga0098067_1000897_pt1 | contig 10503 bp, 9 predicted proteins | sample 26_taG_FD_92578 | JGI IMG/M metagenome (GOLD analysis project Ga0098067, IMG submission 92578) | Marine viral communities from Cariaco Basin, Caribbean Sea - 26_WHOI_OMZ | ecosystem: Environmental > Aquatic > Marine > Oceanic | place: Caribbean Sea: Cariaco Basin | collected 2014-11-09
CAATCAGTTCGTCGGGGGCAGGCGTCAATTCTTCGTGGTGACGAACCTGCTCAAACATCGCGTTGACATGGTCCAGAGCTTCCAGCACCACGTCCATCAGTTCCGAGTCAACCTTGCGCTTGTGGTTGCGCAGAATATCGAACACGTTCTCCGCGGAATGACAGCAGCGGACCAGCGGGTCCAGCTGAAGAAAGCCGGCCCCGCCTTTTACAGTGTGGAACCCACGGAAAATGGCGTTGAGCAGATCACTGTCGTCAGGATGTTGCTCAAGGTCGACAAGCTGTTCAGACAACTTTTCGAGTATCTCGCCTGCTTCAACAAGGAAGTCCTGCAGGATCTCTTCATCGGCATCAAACGCCATGGGTTACCCTCTTTTCCTCAGAAACCGAGACTGGACAGAAGATCATCAACATCGTCCTGGCCCGATACAACATCTTCGCGCTCTTCGGCTTTTATCTGCGGGCCGACACCCTGCTCCGCCGATACTTTCTCTTTTTCTTCCAGTTCGTGCACGGTGCCCGTCATCTGGTCCACATGGCTGGCCATAACCACCAGGCTAAGCAGGTGCTCTTCTACCTCTTTGACCAGTGTGGTGACCTTCTGGATGACCTGGCCGGTCAGGTCCTGAAAATCCTGCGCCAGCAATATTTCCGACAGGTTCTCGTACATGGCGCTGGCGTCGGTATTGAGGCTGACAAAAAACGTATCTATCCGGGCATAGAGCTCGCGGAACTCTGCCGGCGCCATCTCACGTCGACGCAGCCTCTGCCACTCATCCCGCAGTTCCGCCGCCTCATCGCGAATGGCGCTGGCCCGGGGCATGGCCTCTTCTACCAGGTCCATGGTGCGGTTCGCGGCCTTTCCGGTCATCTGTACAACGTATTCCAGACGATCCGATGCGTCGGTCATTTTCGACAGCGCCTCGGACTGTTCGGCATTACGCGGATCAATCTGGAAGTTGCGGATTGCCTCATGGAGGCTGCGGGTCAGCCGGCCCACCTCGCGATACAGACTCTGGTCCCGGACCTCACTGAGTTCATTGATCAGGGTCATGGCCCGGCCATACTCTCCGGCATTTACCTGCTCAACCAGCTCAGCGGCCTGGCTGCGAAGCTTGTCCGTAATCTCCGGGTCGAGGCCCTGTTGGTTCTTGTCACTTTCGCTCATGGGAGCCCGTCCGACCTCTGATTACTGGATTCGCTCGAAGATTTTCTCAATCTTCTCCTTGAGAACCGCTGCGGTGAACGGCTTGACTACGTAGCCATTCACCCCGGCCTGAGCCGCCGCTACGATCTGATCCCGTTTGGCTTCCGCGGTTACCATCAGCACCGGCAAAGTCTTGAGGTTCTCATCGGCCCTGACTTCCTTGAGAAGGTCCAGCCCGGACATCCCCGGCATGTTCCAGTCTGTCACCAGGAAATCGTATTTGCCGCTGCGCAGCATCGGCAGTGCGGTATTGCCGTCATCCGCTTCATCGGTGTTGGTAAAGCCCAGATCGCGAAGCAGGTTCTTGATGATCCGTCGCATGGTGGAAAAATCATCCACGATCAGGATTTTCATATTCTTGTCCAATGGGACCTCCAGTATAAAACGCCCGGAATTCGTTTTCGGCCTCCGGCTTTCAGTCCGGCAAGCCGGCAGATTTACCGCTTATTGTGTTGCCTTTGGCACGGTTGTAAAGCGCCGGTTACCAAAAGGCTACAGTAAAGAATGCTTTGCAACGCTGCCCCACGACTGTGACGCGACAGGACCTACTGTCGCCAATCGGAGAGCCGGCCCCGCAATCGAAGCGCCGCCTGGCTGTGGATCTGGCTCACCCGGCTCTCACTGACCCCAAGCACTGCGCCAATTTCCTTCAGGTTCAGTTCTTCCTGGTAATACAGACTAAGCACCAGTTTCTCGCGTTCCGGCAGGTCGCCAATCGCCGTGGCCAGGTTCTTCCGGAAGTTCTCCGACGCCAGGCCGTCCAGCGGATTATCACTGGCCTCTGTTTCTTCTATCGGCAGGTCTCCGGATTCATTGAGCTCATCGAGACTAAAAAGTCGGCCACTGTTGGCATCGCTCAATGCGGAGTGATACTCATCGAGGCTCTGGCCGAGTTCTTCGGCAATTTCCCAGTCCAGGGCTTCGCGCCCCAGGCGGTCCTCAACGGCCTTGATGGCCTTGGCAATACGGCGGGAGTTTCTATGGACAGAGCGGGGAACCCAGTCGCCCTTGCGGATCTCATCCACCATGGCCCCGCGGATGCGGATACCGGCATAGGTCTCGAAGGTAGCACCTTTGCTGGAGCTGTATCGTTGGGCCGCTTCCAGCAGGCCAATCATGCCGGCCTGCATGAGGTCTTCCAACTGGACCGAGGCCGGCAGCCGGGCCATCAGATGCAGTGCTATTTTCTTGACCAGCGGCGCCTGCTCCTCAACAAGTTGCGAGGGGCCCTGCATGCCGGTCCGGTGGTAAATTCCAAGTTCTTTCGCCAATGTCATGTATCCGGCTTTTCGGTGACGGGATCAAATTCAGACTTCGACGAGCCGCTCCACAAAGAACTCCAGGTGCCCGCGTGGCGACTGCGGCAACGGCCAGCTGTCGACTTTTTCCGCCAGGCTCTTGATGGCAAGCGATGCCTTGGCTCGGGGATAGGCATCCAGCACAGCGCGCTGACGCTGAACCGCCTTTTTCACGGCCTCGTCGTAAGGCACTATACCAACATATTGTAGTGCCACATCCAGAAACCGCTCGGTCACTCTGGTCAGTTTTTCAAAAAGATGACGGCCTTCCTGCTCATTACGCACCTGATTTGCAAGTATACGGAAACGGCTGGTGCCGTAATCGCGGTTCATCAGTTTGATGAGGGCGTAAGCGTCGGTGATGGAAGTGGGTTCGTCGCACACAACCAGCAACAGCTCCTGGGAAGCCCGGAGGAAGCTGACCACCGAATCGGAAATGCCGGCTGCGGTATCTACAATCAGAACATCAATCTGATCGCCCAGCTCACTGAAGGCGTTAATCAGACCGGCGTGCTCAAGCGTGGACAGCTGCGTCATCCGCTGGGTGCCGGAAGAGGCCGGCACGATCTTGATTCCACCCGGGCCGCTGACCAGCACATCGCGCAGGTCGCATTCCCCGGTGATAACATCCTGGATATTACGACTGGCGGTAATACCCAGCAATACATCTATATTGCCAAGGCCAAGATCGGCATCAAGAAGTACCACCCGCCGTCCTTTCTGTGAAAGGGCAATGCCAAGGTTTACCGCAACGTTACTTTTACCAACGCCACCCTTCCCGCCGGAAATCGCAATCACCTGTACCGGATGTGGTTTGCTCATACTGATCCTGATCTCTTGCCACGTTTAACCGCAGGCTGTGTTGTTATTAAACAGCGACTGCCTCTTGCTGCTGGAGTTTTCTGAGCCTCTCCACGGCCAGCCGCACCAACGGAACAGGCTCGGCGTGGTGCAGGTCTTCCGGGATCTTCTGGCCGTCGGTGTAATAGGCCACCGGCAACCCTGTCTCCATTACAAATCCCAGCGATTCACCCAGGGTCAGTGCTTCATCGATTTTGGTCATCACACAACCCGTCAGATTTGCCATCTTATAGCAATGCCAGACGGATTTCATGATGCGCGGTTGGCTCGTTGCGGAAACCACCAGATGGGTACGAATCTGGTGGTGACTGCGTGCCAGCTCCGTCAGTTGCTCCTCGTAGCCCTTGTCGCTGCTGGTAAGGCCTGCAGTATCAATCAGCACCAGGTGCCGGTCCGATAGCTCATCCAGAATATCATCCAGGGAATGGCTCTCATCCACCACCCTGACCGGTACATTCAGAATGCGTCCGAATACGAACAATTGCTCATGGGCGGCCACCCGATAGCGATCCGTGGTCACCAGTGCCAGGGAGTCGGCACCATGGCGCAGTACATAATGCGCCGCAAGTTTACCGATGGTGGTGGTCTTGCCGGATCCGGTAGGCCCTACCAGGGCATAAACGCCGCCCTCTTCCGCCCACTCGGTGCGGGCGGTTTTTACACCGGCCGCCAACATCTTCAGCGACTGCTTCCAGCCATCCTCCAGGCGTCCGGCACGGTGACGACGGGACAGGGAGCCAGCAAGCTCATGGCCCAGACCAAATTCCTGCAGCCGTTCTGCCAGGCGTTGCTGCACGGCATTCACCGCTGTTTTCTCAGGCTCGGGGCCACGGTTCGCACTGACCAGATCTCTGAGCGAGCTGATCTCAGCACGCATCTGGGCCAACTCGCCGGAATATCCGGATTCTGCATGGGCGGGGCCTTCCTGCGTGCTTTCGCTGCCGCCAAAAGTGCTGGCCTCCAGGCTGGCAAACCCCTGATCCGCGAAATTATTCCGGGCGCCCTGGGCAGACCGCTTCTCTCTGACTTCGCGAATGCGCTCCCGCGAACGGCCAAGTTCATCCTCCAGGCGGCGGTGCTGTTCCGCCTGGAGCTCCGCCAGCCGCGAGCCGTTGGTCGCTTCCCGCGCGGCGTCACCCAGCCGTTGGCGCGCCATGTTTTCGTCATAATCCAGCGCTGTCACTATTTCGACGCCACCATCCACACGACGATTGGACAGAATCACCGCATCAGGTCCCATCTGGTCACGCACCTGGCGCAGCGCTTCTGCCATGCTCTGGGCAAAAAACCTTTTTACTTTCATGATGACTTTTCCTCCCCGGTCAGCGCTCTGTGGCGCCTTCCGCCTTGCTGTCCGCGGCCGTTACTGGCCTACGGATGCCACAATGGTGATCTGTTTGTTATGCGGAATTTCCTGGTAGGACAACACGTGCAATCGCTCTACCCCGAAACTTGCAAACTTTGCCAGAACCGGCCGTAGTGGCCCGGAGACCAGCAGTATTGCCGGCTTGCCCAGCATCTCCTGACGCTGGACACTGTCCTGGAGCGAGCGCTGGAGTTTCTCGACCATATTGGGCTCCAGTACCAGCCCGATGTCTTCCTGACCGCCGGATTGTTGACTCTGTTGCATAGACTTTAGCAATAACTGTTCCAGGTCGGGGTCCAGAGTGATTACCGGGATCTCGGCATCGTTGCCACAGATGCTCTGGACAATCATGCGGCGCAGTGACTGGCGGGCCACTGTGGTCAGCAGTTTCGGGTCCTGGCTCTTCGGATGCACGTTGACGATGGCTTCGGCAATGGAGCGCATATCCCGCACCGGCACTTCTTCTTTCAGCAGGTTCTGCAGCACTTTCAGCAACAGGCTGATGGAAACAGTGGTGGGGACGAGCTCTTCAGCCAGCTTCGGTGAGACCTTTTCCAACTGATCCAGCCATTTCTGCACCTCTTCATGGCCCAATAACTCATGGGCATGCTTCTGCAGGATCTGGTTGAGGTGTGTGGCCACCACGGTGCTGGCATCCACGACGGTGTAACCCAATGTCTGTGCCTGATCCTTCTTGTCCGGCTCAATCCAGCTGGCGTCAAGACCGAACGCCGGGTCCTTACCCGCAATACCTTCAATTTTGCCGAACACCTGCCCGGGGTCGATGGCCAGTTCCCGGTCCGGATGGATTTCCGCCTCAGCGATGGTGACGCCCATCAGGGTAATGCGGTACACATTAGGCATCAGGTCGAGGTTGTCCCGAATGTGAACCGACGGCATCAGGAACCCCAGATCCTGGGAAAGCTTCTTGCGCACACCCTTGATGCGGCTCAGCAGCTGGCCACCCTGGGACTTGTCCACCAGGGGAATCAGACGATAGCCGACTTCCAGGCCGACGATATCCACCGTGGCCACGTCATCCCAGCCCAGCTCACGGGTCTCACCCGGCGCAGGAAGCTGGGCACCCTGGTCCCCACCATCACCACCGGACGGGATATCCCGGCCAGCCGGCCTAGGGCCGCCCCCTCTGGTCGGAAACACACCCTCCTCTTCAACGGTCTGGCGCTCTTCCTGCCAGATGTACCAGGCAATGGCACCTGAGATGGCGCCAAGACCAAGGAAAGCTACGTGGGGCATGCCCGGAATCAGGCCGAGAATAATCAGAATGACCGCCGCAATGGCCAGCGCCTTGGGCGCGTTAAACATCTGCTGCAGGATCTGCCCGCCCATATCCTGACTTGAAGTGACCCGCGTAACCATGATGGCGGCAGAGGTAGACAGCAGCAGTGAGGGGATCTGGGCGACCAGACCGTCACCTATGGTCAACAGTGCGTAGTTCTGGGTGGCAGTGCCGAAATCCAGTCCGTGCTGGAGCATGCCAATGGCAATACCCCCGATAAGGTTGATCGCCAGTATCAAAAGACCGGCAACGGCATCGCCCTTGACGAATTTGCTGGCACCGTCCATCGAGCCATAGAAATCTGCTTCCTGGGCAATTTCAGAACGACGGTACTTGGCCTCATCCTGGTTAATCAGGCCGGCATTGAGGTCTGCGTCAATGGCCATCTGCTTACCGGGCATAGCATCCAGAGTGAAGCGTGCACTGACTTCGGAAACCCGGCCAGCGCCTTTGGTGACCACCAGGAAGTTGATAATCATGAGAATGGCGAACACCACCAGGCCGACCGCGTAGTTACCGCCGATCAGTACCGCGCCGAAGGATTCGATGACTTTACCGGCGGCATCTCCGCCTTCATGGCCGTTAAGCAGTACAATCCGGGTCGAGGCAACGTTGAGTGCCAGCCGCAGCAGCGTAGCCACCAGCAATACCGTGGGAAAGGACGCAAACTCCATGGGGCGCAGGGCGTAGACACACACCAGCAGGATCACGATGGAAAGCGTGATATTGAAGGTAAAAAACACGTCCAGCATGAACGCCGGCATGGGCAGAATCATCATGCCCAGCAACCCCATCAGCATAATGGGCACGCCCAGATTTCCCCGCGTCAGGGATTTGACATTATTGAGGACTAACGCTCGGTCCATGCCGGAAAACTCTCCGATAAGCGGTTGACCGCGGCTATCCGCGGGTGGTTTTTTGACGCCTGCGCATCGATACGAAGGGTATTCGCAAGATCCGTACCAGCCTTCGGATTTTTTCTCCCCGCCATGCCTGACGGACCCGTCGATATACGGTATCCTTGCGCCATTTGCCGGCCTTTGCGCCGCGCGACACAGCCTCAGACACAGACAGAACGCAAATAAAGGTGAGCCCATGCCAATCCACGAGGTGAAACACCCGCTGATCCGCCACAAACTTGGCCTGATGCGCCGTGCCGACATCAGTACCAAGAATTTCCGGGAACTGGCCCAGGAAGTGGGGGCCCTGCTGACCTACGAGGCCACCAAGGATTTCTCCCTGCAAAAAAAGACCATTGAGGGGTGGGCCGGTCCGGTGGAAATCGAACAGATCCAGGGCAAGAAGATCACCATTGTCCCCATCCTGCGGGCGGGCCTGGGCATGCTTGACGGCGTACTGACACTGATCCCCGGTGCCCGTGTAAGCGTTGTTGGCCAGGTGAGAAACGAAGAAACCCTGGAAGCCAGCACCTACCTTGAAAAACTGGTGGGCGAGCTGGACCAGCGCATGGCAATGATTATTGACCCTATGCTGGCTACGGGCGGCTCGCTGATTTCAACCATTGACCTGCTCAAGAAAGCGGGAAGCCATGAAATCCGCGCCCTGGTACTGGTGGCTGCGCCGGAAGGCATCAAAAAAGTGCTGGAAAAGCACCCGGATGTCTCCATCTATACCGCCTCCATTGACGAGAGGCTGAACGACAAAGGCTATATCCTTCCCGGCCTTGGCGATGCAGGCGACAAGATTTTCGGCACCAAGCAGAAGGACGTGTGACCATGCAGGACCACCTTAACGACCCGGTATGGAAACAGGCCCTTGCCGGCTCGCAGATGCTACTGGTCGCCTTTGGCGCGCTGGTGCTGATGCCACTGATAACCGGCCTGGACCCCAATGTTGCACTCTTCACGGCCGGCATTGGCACCCTGATTTTCCATATCGTCACCGGCGGCCAGATTCCCATCTTCCTGGCATCTTCCTTTGCGTTTATAGCGCCCATCATTGCCGCCAAGGGCCGCTTTGGCCTTGAGGAAACCCTGGGCGGCCTGATGGCCGCGGGTATTCTCTACATTGTTCTCAGTGGCGCGGTTCGCTTGCGCGGCACCGGTTTCATCACCCGGCTGCTGCCCCCGGTAGTGATCGGACCGGTGATAATGGTGATCGGCCTTGGCCTGGCACCCGTTGCCGTGCACATGGCCTCCGGCCGCACCGGTGACGGCGCTGAGCAACTGATACCCTACGACACCGCCATCTGGATCGCGATGATTTCCCTGACCGTGACGGTGATCATGGCGGTCTGGTCCAGCGGTATCTTCCGCCTGATTCCGATCATGTTCGGCATTGTGGTCGGGTATATTCTCTCCGCCATTACCGGAATTGTGGATCTATCGCCTATCAGCGAAGCGCCCTGGTTCGCCGTCCCCAATTTCGTGACCCCGGAATTCAGTTGGGCAGCTATCCTGTTCATGATCCCGGTCGCCATAGCGCCTGCCATCGAGCACATCGGCGACATCCTGGCCATTGGCACCGTTACCCGCAAAAATTACCTGAAAAAGCCGGGCCTGCACCGCACCCTGCTGGGGGACGGCCTGGCAACCAGTGCCGCCTCCGCGCTTGGCGGCCCGCCCAATACCACCTATTCCGAAGTAACCGGCGCCGTGGTGCTGACCAAGAACTTCAACCCGAAAGTAATGATCTGGGCCGCGTGTATCGCCATTGTACTGGCCTTCGTGGGAAAGTTCGGCGCAGCCCTGCAGACCATCCCAGCGCCAGTGATGGGTGGCATCCTGTGCCTTCTGTTCGGCTCGATTGCGGTTGTTGGTCTGAACACCCTTATCCGTCATCAGGTGGACCTGTCACAGGCCCGTAACCTGGTCATCGTAGCCATCACCCTGGTGTTCGGCATCGGCGGCATGGCCCTGGGCAACATTGAAGGCATCGCCCTGTGCGCAGTGGTTGCCATTGCGCTGAACCTGATACTACCGGGTAGCGGTGAGGCCTGGGGAACCCGTATCCATGAGAAAGACACCCTCTGACAGCTCCGGCATCAGCTTTACTGCCCTCTACACCGGTGCCGTCTGGCACCGGCACGGGCTCTCGGACGATGTGCTCGCCACCAGCCATGGCCGCTGGCTTTACCACCTGATGACGCCGTTTGAGGCTGGCAGTAAGGCCCTCATCGGCGGCAACATCCGTACTTTCCTGCTGCAACGCCACCTCATCATCAACCACCTGATCGAACAGGCCCTTGACCGTGGCGTCACCCAGGTGCTGGAAATCGCCTGCGGCATGTCTCCGAGGGGCATCCGCTTGCGGGAAAAATATCCACACATCCACATGGTGGAAGCCGACCTCCCCGACATGGCCACCCGTAAAGCGGCACGTTTGCTGGTAGCCGGTCGGCTGGGTGCCAACCACCAGGTCATGCCCATCGATATTCTGGCAGAATCCGGTGAGCAGGCCCTGGAGGTGGTCGTCAAGAGGGCTTTCGACAACAACGAACCCATGGTTGTAATTACCGAGGGCCTGACCAGTTACTTCTCGCTGCCGGTCATTTCAGAGTTTTGGAACCGCATGGCCCGGCTGATGCAGCCGCGCCCAGGCTCGGTCTACCTGTCCGAAAGCTACTTGATGCCAGAACAGCCGCTGCTCCGGGGAACACTGAAGTCTCTTGGCGGTTTACTGGGGGCGGTGACGCGGAGTGATGTCAGCTTTCATTTCCTGAATGACCAACAGGCCGCTGAGCATTTTACGGTTTGCGGGTTCCCTTCTGTGGCGGTCCACAATCCTGCGGACTCTTATGGTCGCCTTCCGATTCCCGAAAGCCGGCATGACCCCATGGTTCGGGTTATTGAAGCTCGGTCCTGACCTACGTTTGGAGTTAACCGAAAGGTCAGAAGTGGTTCGTCGGGTGGGCTTTCCAAAACTGTGCGGAGCCATGGATGGCGGAGCTCAAGCGCCACAGGGATGTGCTTGAGCGTGTTTTGGAAAGCCCACCCGACGAATCACCTCCCCCATAATCAGCAGGCTACGAGCAGACAAACTCCAAACTCAAACATCCCGCCGCAAATCCGAAGGAATCGGAAAATCCGGAATATGGGGTTTCTGGCCACGCCCTTTACGGAATTGGCGGAGCTGGAATACGTAGGCGAGAACCTGCGCTATCGCCATATACAGGCCATCCGGGATTTCCCCTCCCACCTCGGTATTGTGGTAAACCGCCCGGGTCAGAGGTGGCGTACGGAGGATGTCCACCTTGTGTTCGCGGGCGATCTCCATGATTTTGAAGGCCGTCTCGTCAGAACCCTTTGCCACCACAATGGGCGCGGCCATTTTCTTCTGGTCGTACTTCAACGCCACCGCATAATGCGTCGGGTTGGTGATCACCACGTCTGCCCCAGGCACGTCCTGCATCATCCGTCGCTGAGCCATTTCGCGCTGCAGCTGGCGGATCTTGCCTTTCACTTCCGGTTTGCCTTCGGTGTCCTTGTACTCGTCTTTCACTTCCTGCTTGG
>Ga0098067_1000898_pt1 | contig 10491 bp, 6 predicted proteins | sample 26_taG_FD_92578 | JGI IMG/M metagenome (GOLD analysis project Ga0098067, IMG submission 92578) | Marine viral communities from Cariaco Basin, Caribbean Sea - 26_WHOI_OMZ | ecosystem: Environmental > Aquatic > Marine > Oceanic | place: Caribbean Sea: Cariaco Basin | collected 2014-11-09
CAATGCTTTGCATCTACAGCAATCCAAGGTGTGTCAGGCGATGGCCTGATAAGGAAATCAAACGTTTCATAAACAGGACTAGGGAGGTCGGAGACCTCAAAGCCGAAATGGCGGAGTATGACTTTGATCCCCTCTTCGCCGAGAGCACCTTTGTATAAGTTAAAAAATGCCGCTGGATTCATAATGTGGGGATGCGGTTGCCATTCTGTCGCAAAGCCTTGTTCTTCAAAATGCTTGCGCACCTGTGCATTTCTCATCAGTTCTGAAAGGCCGCTCTCGCCCTCGCTTACCCAGCGTCCGCGGTCAGCTCGGTCGAAAAACCTGAGTTCGCCCTCAGAGTTGAGAGCCTCCGTCTTCGTCTCAAGGCTTCCGGTGAAGAGGTAACCATCCGGGGTTGGCGATTTAATATAAACACGAGGATAGGTTCCGGCAGCAGTTTCGCGTGTTGGCTCAGTTAGAAGCTGCCTTCGTAAGGCTTCCCAATCTCGAATGGCCGCTTCGGGATCGTTTCCCCGAAAACCGGACATCAGTTCCTTTATTAGTGAGAGTGTATCTGCAGTGTAGAAAGCAGCGCGATTGTGTAGGCGTGTCGTTTCCCTATCTTTAAAGGTATCGGTTCCCAGGGCTTGTGCTGCCTTTACAAGAGCCACATATTCAATTGAAAGTCCTTCTTCAGGCCGGTGGTCTGAGGCCAGAGCTTCCCGTAGGTCTCCATCAGCTAGGAGTTCAATATTTGGTCTTTTAAAGGCTGTTCGGGCGGTGCGGCCAACCGCCTGCTCGACAATTTTACGAACAAGCCAAATGTAATCGCCGGTCTGATGATAGCGACTAAGGTTTTGCTCGTGCCGGGAGCCCAGAAGCGAACTCTTTATCCATTGCCTGGCCTCTCTAAATGGAATCCAGTTTGATTCCTGTAAAGCCATAATCTGGTGGAAAAGCAGCAACTGGTTGATTTGATAATCGTCCGTGTCCGAAAGCCATTGATGAGATGGCTTCTCTAGATATAGGGTATCGATGTCAGTTTTTACCACCTCTGCTCTAGGACCATCACCGACCCAAATTAGATTATCCTGATCTTTAGGATGCATCACGTGGTAGTCAGGATTCTTGCCCTCGCCCATTGATGCGTAAGTTGACAAAAGAATGACCTTGTCATCGGTATTGCTCAGTTGAGTGAGCACCTCATTGAACTCTCCGAGCTTCATCGACTGCGCATCCATACCTGGAAATAGCCGAACTCGTTTCTTCCCCGACAAGTTCTTATCATCGAGGAATTGCTGGAGAAAGCGAACAAAGTCTGGGTAACGGGCGGAATCAATCGTGCGGTTCAACATCACAAGCATGTATCGATTATGTTGAGCAGCCATGAAGTGCTCCAAAGCTTTGAGAAGCTTGGATACCCAGTTCAAGACGTACTCTCCATCTTGGTCCAGTTGCAGCCATGTATTAAGGACCATTGCTGGCTTCCGCACGGATTTCCCGGATTGAGAAAAAAGCTCCTCGGCAACTAACGCGCGATCTGCCGTCAAAAAGCTTGAATTCACGCTGACTCCACACGAGCTATATCTCCGCCGAGAATGGTAGTAGTCGCTTATTTTTTTTGTCTGCGCTGGGGATAACTCGATGAACCTGGAGCCGAGCCTGGTTTTCATATACTCCAGATCGAAGTTCTTGATGACAGTTCGGGAGGTGGCGGTCGCACTGATACCGAGGATCTTGGCGCCTGATTCAACCAAGCGTGCCATAAGCCCAGAAGGCGTAATTGTGAAACCTGTATAGAAACAGCTAACCGTGTCACTCGTGCCTTCGTTTCGACGAACATCGGTGAGTTTCAGGCCGTTATCATGGTAAGTACGAGAGGCCATACGGGTGGGGGATTGCAGGAATTTTGAGCGCCTGCCTGCAAAGCTGACTTGAGCGTCGAAAGCAGCGAACACTGCCGAACTCAGGTCTTGTAAGTTGAAGTGTCGCAAAATAGACATCACAGCTTCTTGATAGGTAGAACTCTGCGACCCAGAATCGCCGAAGTGTGAAGAGGCGTTATTACTGAGATAACGCCATACTGATGCCCGCATCGTCCAGATGAAGCGTCGGAATTGCCAATCCGCTTCATTGACGAATCGACTCAGCCGGTTTGAGAGCTGCTCTGGAGGCATCCCATCGGCGGGAAGGGACTCACTGTGAATGAAGTTTTTGCGTCGCTCGCTATCTGTGCGCAGTCTTAGCATGTGCTCTGCACTGTGCGCATGTGTAATGGTTCGATCCGAAAATAGCCGGACCTTTTCCGTCTCCAGCGTTGTTCCTTCAGTGTTGAAGGCAAACTGAATATGCCAGCGATCAGCAAATTCTTTGAGGCTTTGTTTTAGGTCGTCGAATATTTCCTCAATGCCTTCGTAGCGTCCTGAGCGTTCCAGCTCATGTTGTTGAAGATTTGCATGTATCGTCCGGGTCACTTGGATTAAGTCCAAGGCCGTTTGTTCGGCCATGTGCTGAAGAATAACTTCGTTCTGGCGATCAAATTCATCGATAATGAGCACGGCGCCATCGAGCTCCCGAATGGGATGAACTCTTGATCTCAGCGTTTGATAGCCTGAGAGAAACTTACGAGTGGTCATGAAGCAAACGTTGGCCACCTTCCGTTGAAGGCGATCGCCTGGGACCAATTGATCTAGGTTCTGATAATCGGATGCCGATAGTTGTATCCCTTTTTCGCTGCGCAGAATGCTGTGAATTCTGTTGAGCATGAGCCGATAGGTCTCTGCCGCCTTCTCTTTTATGACCTCTTGCACGCCGGGGCGCATCGAAGGGTGCGCGGCTACCGACTGCCTGAGTTTTTGTAAGGATTTCCAGCAGTTTTGAATTCTTGGGTCGGAATGCAGACCAAATCGATCCATAACCGACTCAACAACGGATTCGTTCACGTCGAGCAGTTGAGAGTCTTGGCCTGGTAAATAGACGATTTGTTGCTTTAGCTGCTCTTTTTCGTACTCAGATAGGCGCGGTTTTCCGTCGACGGCTTGTGAATCAATTAATTGCAGAAGTTCTTCATAGGTATGACGAACGTTATCCACGGAGTTGGTAATGTAGTAGATCGTGCGACGGCGGTTTGGATCTAGATGTTGGGATTGGATGAGCTCTTCCAGGATGGCGACTTTGATGCTGTGGGTCTTCCCTAGACCCGTTGGTGCTGGTATCGGAACCAGGCAGCCTTGATCATTTCCTGCCCCCAGCACGTCTTGAAGATCGCGTTGCAGGATCTCATCCAACGGCGAGAGAGGTGGCTTGGAGTCACCTGCAATCCCATGCTCTGTTATCATTCCCAACTCCTTTTAATACAAAGATGGATAGCAGGTTGCCGGGTTTCGTTAGAAATCTCGATACTGGATAGGTCTACAATGCGTCCACTTTTTGAACAGGTGTAATAGGGAGAGCCATGTCAGCGGATGATGTCGCGTGGGAAAAGAAGAGTAAGTTCCACCTAATCGAAGTTGTTGCCTATTGGGAGGGGCGCGTGACGAACGATCACTTGAAGCGCGCTTTCAAAATAAACAGCCGCACTACCGGCTCTCGACTCTTCCAAGCGTATAACAGCATTACACGTGGCAACCTGAGCTACTCTGCTAGCCATAGAGGTTATGTTCCGAGCGACAGTTTTGACTTCCGGTTCAGCATCGGTGATCTGGGCGAGTACCTGTCGCTTATGACCCAACACAATACTTTGAACCCGTCTTTTTCCGGCATTAAAGATCTACCTGCACCCACAGAGGCAATCTCGATTCCTCATAGGGCTGTTTCGCCTTCTGTTGTCAGACAAGTCGTTGTTGCAACTCAACAAAGATCAAGACTGGAGTTAGTTTATCGATCACATTCAAGCCCAGATGGGGAAGATCGCATTATTGCACCTCACACTTTGGTTTATTCAGGACTGCGCTGGCATGCACGTGCATGGTGCGAGAAGCATAAGAACTTTCGGGATTTTGTCCTCACACGTATTGAACCCGGTGCCGAAGTGATCGGTGAAGCCCTGCCGGAGGCTGATCCAGCATTGGATGAAAACTGGAATCGCCAGATTGACCTTAGGTTAATTCCCAATCCGGAACTAAGTGAAGCGCAGCAGCGCATGGTGGCTTTGGACTATGGTATGGGTGGTGAGCGATGCCTGAATGTCCGTGTAAGGGCGGCCATGGTGCATTACCTGATGCTCTCGCTGAATGTGTTCTTGGGCAGGGAAAGGTTTAAGCCGGAGGAGCAGCCTTTGGTGGTGGCGAATATAGATGAGATCGAACCGTTCGTATTTGGTTAAGATGTTGATGGACCTGTTGGCGTGGAGTGAGGTGGTTCAGATTGGCAGGACGTGGTCTCAGAGACGGAAACGCATAAAATGGCCTTTGTATAGGAGGGCCTGAATGAGATTAGACCATTTTTGCCGTAGGATTAGCACTCCGTAGGGCAAGAGGCTTACTACTTTAGGAAAACTGGGATCTCTATCGAGGAACTGGCGAAGAATCCGAGGATCAACTATACATATTTGAAATATCCGGATTCCTTGCGTTCCGCGCTTTAATAGATTACTGAGGAGCCGGTCTGCGAGCCAAGTACTATCGAGTTTGAAGTGTATAAAAATAAATAAGATGGCGGACATTATGGTTGAGTACGCAAAAGACTGTGAACTGGTTATTGGCCTAGCAAGCCCGGTAGGTGTAAATCATGATGACGTAGAGAGTAGGCTAAGAGATATTTTTGGTCAATTTAATTATGAAGTTAATTATATACATTTAAGCGAGCTTGTTTCAAAGCATTTTGGTAAGCGCCCACCTAAAGGTCTAAAAGAAAATGATAGACTTGACTGGGCGATGGAGACTGGAACAGAGCTTCGTAACAAGTATGGTCGCGGCGATTTATATGCGTTGATGGCTATGGATGAAATAAATTTAAATCGAGCTTCTGACCGTCAAACAGTCTTGCCAAGAAAGCGCACTGTCCATGTTATTCGATCTTTGAAACATGCCGAAGAGGTTAATACGTTAAGACAAGTATATGGTCAAGGGTTTTTCTTGTTGGGCGTATCGGCAAGTACAGAAAGCAAGAAGCATTATTTGCGAGAGTTAAAAGGTGTAGAGGACGAAGATGAGCTGGATAGACTTATTCAGCGAGATGACAAGGAAGTTGATAAACTTGGACAACAAACAAGAAATGTATTTCAATTGGCAGATGCATTCGCAACAACGGATGATAACACTCGGTTATCGAAGCAGTTGGGGAGAATAGTTGATCTGATATTTTCGCATCCATATCAGCCACCTACAGAGGAGGAGTACGCCATGTTTATGGCCTATGCAGCGTCATTAAGGTCGGCAGATCTGTCTAGACAAGTAGGAGCTGTGCTGACAAATGATATGGGTGACATTGTTTCTACTGGTGCTAACGATGTCCCCAAGTTTGGTGGGGGACTATATTGGCCGGGCGAGGATGATTGTAGAGACTATGTTCGTAAAGAAGATTCAAATGAAATGCAACGAAATAGAATTATGGAGGAAGTAATAGAGTCCATTGTTGGGAAAGGCGTTGATAAAGCGGAAATCGAAAATTATAAGAGTAAGCTTTCAAAAACAAGAATTGGTGATTTAACTGAGTTTGGCCGAGCAGTACATGCGGAAATGGAGGCATTATTACAAGCCTCAAGGAACGGGATATCTATACGAGGGGCTAGGTTATATACTACCACTTTCCCATGTCACAACTGCGCAAAGCATATTGTTGTATCTGGGGCAAAAGAGGTTGTTTACATAGAGCCTTACCCAAAAAGTTTCGCTACAACGTTGCACGATGACTCTATTAATGACTTGGAAGAGCCAGTATTAAATAAGGTGAACTTTAGACAGTTTGTTGGGATTGGTCCTAGGAAATTTATCGACTTGTTTTCTATGAACTTAGGAAATGGGAGAAAGATAAAAAGAAAGGAAAATGGAGTAGTGGTGAGTTGGAGTAGAGGGACTGCGGAACTCAGAGTGCCAATGTCACCGCTCTCTTATCTAGAGTCTGAAACAGATAGCGTGAATCTATTTTCCAGTTTAGTAGGGGGCAGAAATGAATGAACACGAATTGATAAAGAAGAACCACGAAAGAGCTCAGGAGATTGTGAACTCCTGGCCCTCCTGGAAGCGCGAATTCTCAAAAGTACATTGTTCTTCTGATGTAAAAAGCTTTAGTGATCAAGGGCCTAAAGAAAAGCGAACTCGATAACAGTTGTGATAGGAGAGACTGTCGTTTCCCCGCAATTGATATTGAATGCTAAAGATGGTCTTTTAAGGATTTATTGAACCTTAGTAAGGCTGTGTTGGGTAAACGACCCTGAGCCTTAGCACACGTTGGGATTACTAAATCCTGAGTGTTCGAACTAATGAAAGGATCTTCTCACATTGAAAAAATATCAAAGTTTAATGTCAACCTTGTGGCTTGTTTGTATTCACTGTAAGCAATAAAACTATCAAACTTTACAGCGACCGACCTCTGAAAGTGCGCGAAAATGAGGCCGGTTTTTATCAAACATTATTGTTCACTGACAGCTGTCGTACCGATCAATTATTTGCTACTTTCTCAACCAGACAGGTATCAATTGATACCAGACGTGCCAGCGGGAGAGACCGAGTCGCACACAGGTGGACTCGGCGCCGAAGGAGCAACTGCCCCGGAAACTCTCAGGCAAAAGGACCGCTGGCGTGAAGACTTTCCGAAGAGCTGCCGACGAATGCGTCCGTTGGCACACCGAAGGAGCAAGCGGCCGGTAACGGCGCGTGAATCTCTCAGGTCCAGAGACGGAAGGGGTGCTTTCTACCATGCTGTGGAGAAAGGTAACCCTGGACGCCCCTGGAGATTGCTATGAAGCGAATTGCAGTAATTGGTGGTGGAATCACTGGTATCACCACTGCTTATACCCTTGCCAAGCGCGGCCTTGATGTTACTGTTTACGAAAAGCACCGCTATGCGGCGATGGAAACCTCCTTCGCCAACGGCGGCCAGTTGTCAGCGTCCAACGCCGAGGTGTGGAACAACTGGCAGACCATCATCAAGGGCCTCAAGTGGATGTCCCGCAGGGATGCTCCACTGCTGGTCAACCCCAAACCCTCCTGGCACAAACTGAGCTGGTTTGCTGAATTCATCGCCGCCATTCCCCAGTACGAAAAGAACACGACTGAAACCGCCCGCCTTGCCATAGCGGCCCGCGACCACCTGTTTGCGTGGGCCCAGGAGGAAGGCATCGACTTTGATCTGAAGAAGCAGGGTATCCTCCATATCTATCGGGACAAGGCCGGTTTTGACCACGCGGCCCATGTCTCGAAGCTTCTGGCTGCCGGTGGCCTTGATCGCCGACCGGTTACCCCCGAGGAAATGCGTGACATCGAACCCACGCTGGCTGGCCGCTATTACGGTGGTTTCTTCACCGAGAGTGATTCAACCGGGGATATCCACAAGTTTACCAATGGCCTGGCGGATGCGATTTTGCGGCTCGGGGTGAAGACCTGCTATGGCCACTCGGTAACCGAACTGAGCGCCGACGGCACCCATGCGTGGATTACCTCCCACGATGGTGACCAGCAGACCCGCGACACGTTTGATGGGGTGGTGATCTGCGCGGGCGTGGGCAGCCGGGACCTGGCGGCGAAGCTTGGCGACCGGGTCAATATTTACCCGGTCAAAGGTTACTCCATTACCGTTGAGCTGGACGATCAGGCTTCCCGGGAAGCTGCGCCGACCGTCAGCCTGCTGGACGACGCCACCAAAATAGTCACCAGCCGCCTGGGGGATGACCGTTTTCGCGTTGCCGGTACTGCGGAATTCAGTGGCTACAATCGCGACATCCGGGATGACCGGATTCGTCCGCTCACCCGCTGGGTAGAACAGTGCTTCCCGGGGGTCTGTACCCGTCGCGTGGTGCCCTGGGCCGGGCTTCGCCCGATGCTGCCCAACATGATGCCAAGGGTGGGCCCGGGCCGCCTACCCACGGTGTTCTATAACACCGGGCATGGCCATCTGGGCTGGACTCTCTCGGCGATCACGGCTGAGATGCTGGCCGAAGCGGTGACTAAAAAATAAAGTCGCTCCCGTCTCTACTTTTTAGTAATATTACGAAACTTTTTGGGGGTGGTCGTCCGGCCACTCTTCCTTGCAGCGTTTTAGACCAAATAGTGACACACCCGGTACCTTTGTCGGATTACCGGATACGCAAATATCAAGGAAGATAACGGCCGATAGCCACATACTGTTACTCGCCCGTTAACTCAGAAGATTCCTGCAATGCCCACGACTGTTCTTTCCGGCTTTATCCACAATTTCCTGGGTAATGCGCCAGCCTGGTACAAACAGGTCATCATCCTTTTTCTCATTGCTAACCCTCTCATTGTCTGGACCCTTGGGCCAGCGGTGGCCGGCTGGGTGCTGGTGGGTGAGTTCATTTTTACGCTCGCGATGGCCCTGAAATGCTATCCCCTGCTGCCAGGAGGGTTGCTTGCAATCGAGGCTTTGCTGGTAGGCATGACCACGGCAGATGCGGTGTATCACGAAGTTCTGGTGAACTTCCCGGTTATCCTGCTGTTGATGTTCATGGTGGCGGGCATCTACTTCATGAAAGAGCTATTGCTGGTGACCTTCACCCAGATTCTGGTGGGTGTGCGGTCAAAGTCGGCGCTGTCTCTGTTGTTCTGCGCAGCTGCTGCGTTACTTTCGGCCTTTCTGGATGCGTTGACGGTCACGGCAGTGATCATCAGTGTTGCGGTCGGCTTCTATTCGGTCTACCACAAGGTGGCATCGGGCAAGGGTTATCAGCATAAGGACCACAACGCCAACAGCGACGACCAGGTGATCGAACTGCACCGGGAAGACCTGGACAAGTTCCGGGCCTTCCTGCGCAGCCTGCTTATGCATGGTGCTATCGGTACTGCCCTGGGCGGGGTGGCCACCATGGTTGGCGAGCCCCAGAATCTGCTGATCGCCAAGGTGGTGGGCTGGGATTTCGCCGGTTTCTTCCTGCACATGGCGCCGGTGAGCCTGCCGGTACTGGCTGCGGGCCTGACCACCTGCTGGTTGCTGGAAAAGCTGCGCTGGTTCGGCTATGGCGCTCGCTTGCCAAAACCGGTACGTCGTGTCCTGGAGGACTTCGCTGATAACGAACGTACCAAACGGACCAAGGCCGACCAGGCTGCTTTATGGGTGCAGGCAGTGGCTGCCCTGATTCTTGTTATTGGCCTGGCGTTTCACTTGGCGGAGGTCGGGCTTATTGGATTGCTGGTGATCATCCTTATCACCTCGTTCACCGGCGTTACCGACGAGCACCAGATCGGCAAGGCGTTCCAGGAATCCCTGCCTTTCACCTCGCTGTTAGTGGTGTTCTTTGCCATTGTGGCAGTTATCCATGAACAACACCTGTTCAAGCCTATCATTGATTTTGTGCTCAGCCTGCCAAAGGATCAGCAGCCGGGCATGTTCTTTATTGCCAACGGCCTGCTGTCGATGATCAGCGATAACGTGTTTGTGGCAACCGTTTACATTAGTGAAATAAAACAGGCGCTGGACGCCGGCAGTATCGATTACGAGCATTTCCAGGAACTGGCCGTGGCCATCAATACGGGCACCAATCTACCCAGTGTTGCCACACCCAACGGCCAGGCGGCCTTCCTGTTCCTGCTGACCTCTGCCATCGCTCCGCTGGTGCGGTTGTCCTACGGGCGGATGGTGATCATGGCGTTTCCCTACACCATTGTGATGGGTGCTGTGGGTCTGTTCAGCGTGATCAATCTGGTGTAGAACGCTTCAGCCTTGGGGCTGCCTGGAATAGTTGTCTCGTGGGCAGTGCATTCCCGGCCAGGTCTGTTACTCTTTTTATAACGGTAAAAAGACAGTGGCCGGCGGCACCAATGATAATTACAGCCAGAATTTGGACCAGGTTTTCAAGGGGTATCCTGTGTGGCAGGAGGGGAGCGGTTACCCGCCAGTCAGCCTTGCCACTGCTCGTCTGCCTTTGCCTCGCCATTCTTTCCGGCCCTGCTCATGCCCAGCCAACTCCCGAGACTCTGATAGTGGGTTATGTGGATGTGCCACCCCTGGCCTACGAGGGCACTGACGGTCGGGCCGAGGGTGTCTTTATCGATCTGACTCGCCGAGTGGCAGAAGAAGCCGGGTACAATCTGAATTTTCGGTATCTCCCGGTGAGTCGAACCTATTATTACCTTCGCACGGGTGGCATCGATATATGGCCCGGGGTTACCGACGTGCCTGCCCTCGAAGGGGAGGTACTGGAGAGTTCTGTGAGTCCGCTGCCATTTCAGCTCAGCGCCTGGGGCATGCCGAAAATGCCGCCGGTGTTGCACTTCGATGATCTGAAGGACAGAAGACTGATACTTATTTCCGGCTACACGTATGGGGGCCTGGCTAAACATCTCGAAAGCACCCCGGGTATATCGATAACGGAAGCCCCCAATCACCTGGCTGCCTTAG
>Ga0098067_1000900_pt1 | contig 10488 bp, 2 predicted proteins | sample 26_taG_FD_92578 | JGI IMG/M metagenome (GOLD analysis project Ga0098067, IMG submission 92578) | Marine viral communities from Cariaco Basin, Caribbean Sea - 26_WHOI_OMZ | ecosystem: Environmental > Aquatic > Marine > Oceanic | place: Caribbean Sea: Cariaco Basin | collected 2014-11-09
TTCTTTTAAACTTCTAAGAATCTCCCAACCATTACTCAACGTAAAGTTGACCTTTTCACTAAATAAGCGATAGGCTTGATCAAATTTATATATATTATCCACATATTCGGTATACATCTCTTTGGCACTCTCGAAATGAAAGCCACCCGCATACTTACTACGTAATTGCATTAATTCTTTAGCATTGCCAAGCGCACTATAGATTGATTCATAGTCTGTTTTAAGCTTGGCCCAATAGCCATATGAGCGCCGTGACACAATGGCATCAAATTGTGCTGAATCAATATCACTACTATTTTCAATTAAGCTATTCACTAAGCCAACAATAATGTTTTGCTCTATTTCTTCGAATGTCTGACAATCCACCATTTGGGCAGGTTGATAGCTAGAAGTCTTAGCTTTGATCTCCAGTTTATGGGCTAATAAGCGTGCAATTTGTTCATAGCATTCTGCGTGTTTTCTACTGTCTCGCCAACTACTCATAAAAGCCATAGCATTCGCTTGACCTGACATGGTCTGAAACAAATTATTATTTAACCAGTTTTTATCATCAGAATTTGTTTGACGCCAAAAATCAGTGCAAAAAAGCTTTAAAACGAAGTCTGCTAAGGATGGCTCCTCAGTAATATAACCATAAGCTCTTTCTAACAAAACCCACAACGAGTCACTGAGATCATATTTACTTAACATTTTCCATAAAGACGAATCATCGACTCCTTCATCAATATTTTGAGCGTATTCATTTAGCAGACTCAGCAACATACTATCCAGCTCTGCAGATTCTGAGCTCACTACTACGGCGATCATCTTACGATCCAGACTTAACTCATCCTCGTTTTCACTTACCCACTTCTTCAGACTTACAGTGCGTTTTTTACTTCCAAAAAAAGCATTACGCTGTCTAATATGCTCACGAAGTGACATTTTTGGAATACCCAGCTCATTAAGCAACATAGAGCTACGATCGGCAAAAAACGGCTCACTATATAAACGAATATCTAGCAACCAATCACGCTCTGGCGTTGGTTCGGCTTCAGAGAAATAAAGCAGAAAACTCTGCTGAGGCTCATCGATCTCTATGCGTTTTTTGACTGCTAATACAGATTCATCAGCCATTTTTAACACAGTAATACTATCAGGAAATATATTCGTATCTTTTAGTTTAACGCTATCACTCCCACTTAAAGAAGCAGCAATTTGATCAATATCTTCTTGAAAGCTGTGTTCTGGGTCATGCCAAAACACAATTCTACTTTGCTCAAGCTTAGATTTAATGCCTTCAATCAACTCATTAATTTGCATTAATCATCTCCGGTTTTTCACCTGTTATTTTTTTCACTTCAGCAAGTAGGTCGCCAAATTTGCCATAGTTTTCTTTAACACCATCGTCTAGGTCTATCGAAATACGCATGTCTGCAAAGTGCTTGAGCTTGTCGTCAAACTCACGTAATTCACTTTGCTTTTTATCCATACTTTTTAGCTCTCTTTCAAGTCGCTTTTTATCTTGTGTCGATTCAGCCATGTCAATATGTTTATCTAGCTGTTCAGCGTAAGCTTCATATTTACCCAATAATGGCGTGACGTACTCGGTACGCATACGAGATAGCGTGCTTTCGTTATAGCGATGCAAATATACCAAGCATTCAAAGGCTTTTTCTTTGCCTGAGCTAAATAACCAGTAGATAGGTCTATTTTTATAGGTCTGCATGTGATCTTTGTAGAACTGCGTCGATAGATAACGACGTATGGTAGCAACAGCTGTTTCTGAATTCTTAGGCTTAATAGCATCTAGGCACAGTGATTCAGCAATGAACTGCAGGTTCTCAGTCAGCTTATTTTCGCCCCACACCGTCTTAACGAATTCAACCACTCGGTTGCTGACATCGTCTTTAAACCATTCTTCATCCGTTATTGGGATAATACCGTCACTATCTGCTGGGAAGGTCTGGTATAAACTGGCGTCAAAACCTTCATTGCTCGCATGAGCGTACACCAAACCTTCTTGGTCTAGTGAGTAACGGCCCATCATGCAACCTATCGTATAAGAAACTAACTCGGTCATGGTGTCTGCTCTAAAGAGGGCGTTACGTTCTTGCTCGGTGCCTTTTATGCCGTAGCGATAGGCAGGGTTGACCGTAAGGGTGATTTGTTCAATCGGAACTTCAGGGGTGAGTTCGTCTTGCAAGCCATAAGCATCAATAAACAGGCGATTGTTTTCTTCTTCTAGGCGCTGCATCTCGGCGATGGTGGCTTGGTTTTGACTGATCCAAGTGGTGTAGCTGGATTCTAGCGTTGGGACCTGTTCAGATGCAGTTGATAGCAATGGGAAGGATTGAAAATCCCAAGAGTGTTCGTAGCTGTCCCAATCTAATCTAGCTGTTTCATACAAATCATGACTCAATATTTTCAATTTTGATTTAGATGAAATACCTATGCTTTTTAATGGCAAATTTTCCACTAATCCCGGTGATGTATTTAATGTTTGTTTCAAACAATCAAGTAGAAGATAGGCTAATACTGAATTTAAAAAACAGCCAACAACATTATAATCATTCTCATTGAAGGGAAAAAAAGAAGGGCTAGCGATATCAAAAATCATTCCCTTTGGATAAAATCTAACAGTAAATCTACCACTTGTAATTAAGTTCCAGGCTATCCCTCGCCGAAAATAGAATTGCGTGCTAGCTACTCCCATTGTTGATGCTTTTTTAGTATTTAAATAATCACAATGTTCAAATATTTCAGCACCATCGTTCTCCCAATTTACAAGAAATTCGTTATTTCCATACCATCGCCTTAACTTTCCACCTTTCTGATGTGGAAACCATTTTAGGCCAGTATTACTAGCCTCAGATCTTGATTCAGAATCAAATGCAATAGCATTTAATGAAACTTCCTGCCATCTTCGCAAAAACCTTGCTGTATCCCCTGACTGCATTCCCCCACGTGCTTCGCCATAGTTTTTTAGTGTAGGATAAATACTGAAAGATTTTATTAAATTTTTTGTCAGCCAATAAGCAACTGGGCTGCCGGGGATTTTTTTGAACTCGTCTTGCTTAAATTTAGAGTATTTATTACTCTGATTTAATAAAGCTCTCCTTTTCTGTTCTTCATTGCCATCTACTAATCTGTAGAATACCGGTTGATACATATCAATTGGAGAGTTTCTAAATACCCAAGCAGTAGTTTGTACTACCTCTCCACTTATTTGACTAAAAGCTCTTGCACCTAAGTGTGCCATCGTAACCATTGAATATCTTTGTAATAACTTTACCCTCATATCTTCATAACTGGATAAAAACATCCAAGAGTGCATATTAATCTGCGCATTAAAACCATTCTTAGTTAGTAAGCTAAAAGCTCTCTCCATGAACATAGCAAACAGATCTGACTTACTATCAGGGAAGTTTTTCTTAGCGAACTCTTTAAGATCCTTATTCATACCCTTACTTCCCATATAGGGAGGATTAGCTACTACAGCATCGTATCGAATAGATAATATTAAGGCTTGATGAACCACATCAATGATCTGACTGGCTGCTGCACGCTGTATCGAATCACCTGACTCTAGTAGCTCAAGTACAGTGTCATGTAGCTCCTTAAGTGCTTCATATTCTGCTGCCGGCACCTCAATCAAGGAGCCAAAGGTCTTAGCTTGTTTAAAGCGTTCAATGTTACGTTGCAATAGCTGATAACGGTTGTCTGCTTCAAATGAGCTTAGGTCTAAGTCACCACCAAACATGTCTTGAGTCGCACCACTTGTCCAATCACCCGATAGGTTTAGATCTTGCCACAGCTTTGGCAGGTCTAAATGACCGGTCTCTTGTAAGGACAATACGTTTAATTGAACGTCTCGGCTAAAGATACGTCTGTCGTCTTGACGTGCCATCATCATCAGTGAGAAGCCAGATAGCTGAGCTGCCCTATCATCGATGTCTAAGCCATATAGGTTGTTCTCTAATATAAGCTTGGGAATGTCTCTTGAGCGATAACCGCGCTCTTCATAGATGGCTTTAAGGACGTTATAAGCTTCAATGAGGATATGGCCAGAGCCACTTGCTGGGTCTAGTACTTTGATAGTCTCTGGATCTATAGACTCTGGGGTGATGTCTTTAAGCTGCTGATTCACTTCTTCTGTTTGTTCAGCAGGCTCAATGTAGTACTCCATTTCATCTTTAATTGGCGAGTCAGGATAGGTTTGCAGCCAGTGACGCCCTACGGAATTCTGTACTAAGTATTTTACAATCCAGTTGGGAGTAAATAACTGGGTTGCAGCAGGTATGTCTTCGCTTTTAACGACTTTGCCAATGACGTCTTCTTTTTTATCTGAGATGTAGAACTGATATAACCAACCTATGACTTCTACTTGCTGCCAGTCTTCTTCTGGAATGCTATCAACTAGACCACGTAGTATCGAGTCGGTGCGGGTTAGGTTGTCTGGTAACAACAGCTCTGTTTCATCATTCAAGGCTTCAAATAAGAACGGCATAGCTTCATGTAACTTATGGCACTGACCTAGTAGAAGCTCACGATATAACTCTTCGTTTTTATTACCTGCAAGTTTAAGATCAATGATGTGGTTTCGATCTAAGCCCAATTCTTCAGCCGCATCTTGGGCATGGTCTATAATCTCAAATTGCTTTTCGCCACTTGGGTGAGAGAGTACTCGAAAACCATGGCTTAGGTAGCCATGTATTTCCATGTAGCGAATGGCACTTAAGCGGTTGAACCAGGTATAGGCAACTTGTTCTACTAGCTGCTCATAGCCCAGTTGCTGACTTCTTTCAACCAGACGTTGCCTACGTTGGGCCAAGCTGCTATCAAAGTTGTTATCGCCAATTTGTAAGACTGAGCCCTGTGTTATGGCTTCAGTAACTTGGAGCTCCCCTTTTTTATTAATACTGATACCAAAGGTGTTAAGTCGTTTGGCGACTGCGTCCATAAACTCAAGACGGGCTTTAGGGGCATAACTCTTTATGTTACTGGTTTCCATGAAATATCTTCTTGTCTTTGTTATTTATTTGGGGATTGGATGTGGGAAAAAATTATAAGCTACAGGATATGTCTATAGTATTAGCCAGCATTAATAATTTCCGGTTTTTTACCTGTTATATTTTTAACATCAGCAAGTAGATCACCAAACCTACCATAGTTTTCTTTAACACCGTCATCTAGGTCTATTGAGATACGCATGTCTGCATAGTGCTTCAGCTTATCGTCAAATTCACGTAATTCACTTTGCTTCTTATCCATGCTTTTCAGATCTCTTTCAAGTCGCTTTTTATCTTGTGTCGACTCAGCCATTTCGATCTGTTTATCTAGCTGTTCGGCATAAGCTTCGTACTTACCCAATAGTGGCGTGACGTACTCTGTACGCATACGAGATAGTGTGCTTTCGTTATAGCGATGCAAGTAAACGAGACATTCAAAGGCTCTTTCTTTGCCTGAGCTGAATAGCCAGTAGATGGGTCTTTTTTTATAGGTCTGCATGTGATCTTTGTAGAACTTAGTCGATAGATAACGACGTATGGTTTCGACGGCAGTTTCTGATTTTCTAGGTGTGATCGCATCCAAACATAATGATTCAGCAATAAACTGTAGGTTGTCAGTTAGGTTCTCTTCACCCCACACGGTCTTAACGAATTCAACCACTCGGTTGCAGGCATCATCCTTGTACCACTCATCATCCATTATAGTAACGATACCATCGCTGTCTGCTGGGAAGGTCTTATATAGACTGGCATCAAACCCTTCGTTGCCTGCATGAGCATATACTAGGCCTTCTTGGTCTAGTGAATAACGTCCCATCATGCAGCCTATCGTATAAGAAACTAACTCGGTCATAGTGTCTGCTCTAAAGCGGGCGTTACGCTCTTGCTCGGTACCTTTTACGCCGTAACGATAAGCAGGGTTTACGGTGAGAGTAATTTGTTCAATCGGTACTTCTGCGGTGAGTTCATCTTGTAGGCCATAAGCGTCAATGAAGAGGCGGTTGTTTTCTTCTTCTAGGCGCTGCATCTCAGCGATGTTGTCGCGATTCTTTCTAACCCAGGCTATGTAACTAGATTCGAGTGTAGGCGCGGGGTCAGCGGAGGCCATCAGAAGGGGGGAAGATTGGAAGTCCCAGGAGCGTTCGTATGCATTCCAATCAGACGTCGACACATCAACGAGATGATTAACAATCGTCGTAGCCTGACAACTAACGATCGGAAGTGAATTTATACCAATCGAACTGTAATCAAGCGTGGGGCACAAAATATTTAGAAATTCCTGTGTCACAATTGAATTCATAAATCCAAGAAGTGAGGGTAGTCTCGAAGAATCTGTAAAAATACACGAACCTTTCGTGTCAAAAAGAAAACCAGGTTGATTATAGCGAGCACCAAAACGACCTGAACTTAAGGATGTATATGTAATGTTCTCGCGAAAATAATATTCTTGATTTTTGAGACGCCCCCCAGGTCTCAACTTATTGAGCTCCTCTACAAACAACTTTAACTCCCGACCATTGTTCTGCCAATTCACTACAAACTCATTGTTTCCCATCCACCGCCTAAATGAACCACCTTTACAGTATGGATACCATTTTTCAGTACTTGTCTCCGAACTGCTCATATCTGTGCAATTGAAACGTGTATTGTAAAATGAAACTTCGTGCCATTTTCGAAGGAATCGGTCATTATCTGAGGTAGCCATTCCCTGCTTTGCATCTGCTATAGAGCTCAATTTAGGATTTTCAAACGCATCAAGAACTTGATTAGAAGACCAGTAAGCCAGAGGACTTCCGGGGATTTTTTTAAATTCATCCGGTTTAGACTCAAAGAACCATCCGCAATCTGGATCAGCAATAGCTTCTAATGTTTTCTCTGGCTGACGTTCAGCTCCATAAAAATCTGTCAACTTAATAAAAGAAGCTTTGTAATTTGGTAGAATGCAATTTTGTATTATAAATGTGCAGATGGGTACAGCGGCCGACTCAAACATTGTGTGATACTGAGGCTGGATGAGAGATCGCATTACCTTATTTTCAATTATATGATTCCGAAGCGGCTCGTATGAATTTAGAAACATCCAAGTAAAAGGGGTCATCAATCCGGTATTACCTGTTGGATTTGCCAGAAGTAAAAAGCGTTCTGCTGAGACCGCAAACAGGTCAAGCTTCGATGTAGGAAAGTTCTCCTTTGCAAACTTCTTCACCAAAGCATTCATACTTTTACTCCCCATATACGGAGGGTTCGCCACCACTGCATCATACTGAGCTACCAATATTTCAGCCTGTTGTAACAAAGGCGCTAAATGCTCCAACACTTCTTTCACAAACATATCTTGGCTGTTGGTTTCGCTTAGCTGTTTTAGTGCGGGCAGTTTTTCTACAAGTAGTTGCGGCACTTGAATTAACGAACCAAAGGTTGTGGCGTGTTCAAATAATTCTTTTAGTGCGGTTAGGTCTTCTGCGGTTAAATCGTGCTGAGATAGCTCAATGCCGTGTACTAAGGTGTCGACTTCCAAGCTTGTGCTATCGACCATGGCCATAATATTCAGCTTTACGCCACGCTCGAATAAACGGCGATCATCTTCACGGCCTTTCATCATCAGGGCAAAGCCTGTTAGCTGGGCGGCACGTTGGTCGATATCTAAACCAAATAGGTTTTTCTCTAAAATAAGCTGCGCAATATCACGCTGGCGGTAACCGCGTTCTAGATAGATGGCTTTAAATAGATTGTAGGCTTCTACCAGTATGTGGCCCGAGCCACTGGCGGGGTCGATTAGGGTGAGTTCTTCTGGGTTAAGCTCGGTGGGTGTGATTTCTTTGAGCTGGGCGTTTACGGCATCGGTTTGCTCTGCTGGCTTGATATAATATTCCATTTGCGCTTTTAAGGGCGAATCTGGGTAGGTGGCTAGCCATTGTGCGCCAAGGGAGTTTTGCACCATGTATTTTACAATCCAGTTGGGGGTAAACAACTGGGTTGCAGCAGGGATGTCCTCGCTTTTGACTACTTTGCCGATCACTTGGTCTTTTTTCTCGGAGATATAAAACTGATACAGCCAACCAATGACTTCTACTTGCTGCCAGTCCTCTTCAGGAATGTTATCTACTAGCCCACGAAGGATAGAGTCGGTACGGGTTAGGTTGTCTGGTAATAGCAGCTCGGTCTCATCATTCAGAGACTCAAATAAAAACGGCATGGCTTCATGTAGCTTATGGCACTGACCAAGTAGAAGCTCACGATATAATTCTTCGTTTTTATTACCTGCAAGCTTAAGATCAATGATGTGGTTTCGATCTAAGCCTAACTCTTCAGCCGCATCTTGCGCATGATCGAGTATTTCAAATCGCTTGTCGCCATTTGGGTGAGAAAGGACTCTAAAGCCATGACCTAAGTAGCCATGAATCTCCATGTAGCGAATGGCACATAGACGGTTAAACCATGTATAGGCGACTTGTTCTACGAGCTGCTCATAGCCCAGTTGCTGACTTCTTTCAACCAGACGTTGCCTACGCTGCGCCAAGCTGCTATCAAAGTTATTATCGCCAATTTGTAAGACTGAACCTTGAACCAACGCATCAACAACTTGGAGCTCGCCTTTCTTGTTTGCGCTGATACCAAAAGTGTTTAGGCGTTTGGCAACGGCATCCATAAATGCCACACGTGCTTTAGGGGCATAACTCTTTATGTTACTGGTTTCCATGAAATATCTTCTTGTCTTTGTTATTTATTTGGGGATTGGATGTGGGAAAAAATTATAAGCTAGTAGATATTTATACCCTACTAGCTTACTTAACCGTTTTCCTGCTTAAATATCCTGATGCATAGGCACTTACAGTCATACTTTCTAAACTTATTTAATTCTTATCCTGTCACCAGCTTCTACCGACTTTATTAGCTGCTCTCTTAACAAGGACAAACAATCATCAACCTCTTGGACCGTTTCGATTATCCCATTTGAGACTGATTTTCTAATTAAGTCACTAGGACTAATAGGAACTGTTTTTCTAGGAATTACATTAGTTTGTTTATTGGTATCTATGTTGGTGTTGGTGGTAGCGTTATCAGTTATATCACTTACAGATTCAGACTCAATAATACTGCTTTTTTTCTCTAACGCTGCCTGCTTATGTTGCTCTTCGACATACGCATTTATCAAATCATAAGCCTTATCTTCAAAGCTCATAGACTCACCTTGCTCACTAAGTATTTGGTGAATGGAGTCTGTGTTTTCTATACGCTCACGACACTTCCTTAATGGATATAAGGCTTCGTTACTTATATTAGCGGGAGCAGATGCTACATCCAGAGCTTTTTGCACTCTTTCAACTTTCGAATCCACTTTACGAAGAGCATCTTCTTTTTTCTCTTTAACAATGCTGTCATTAACAGCTTTTATCTTCTCAATAAGTGGGTTTATGAAGCGAACTTTACTATAAGGATCTTCCATGCTGTGTATGGATTCAAGCTCTTCAAGCGCTTTGGCAGCTTCAGGATTCTCTATCAACTTTGATTTGTTCGCTTTAAACCTTTGGTTCAATGCCACATCAAGCTGCAACCAAGTATCCACTTGATTTTCATAAAAATCTTCTAAATCTTCGAAGTCTTCAGAAAAATCTTCCAAGCTTCCTTTTTCCTTCACAAAGCGTTCAATTAGCAAATAGCTAGTACTTTCCTCTAACACTCCACTGACTAAAACCAAACCTGCTTCAATTTTTTGCTTCCCAGGAAACTTTCCACTTTGTGATCTATTCTGGAACGCCTTTAAATCATCTCGCCAGCTTCTTAACTCAGAAACGATCAGTGCATACAATTCTTTTTCTTCAGATCCTGTAAAGGTTTTGCCAAATAAAGCCTTAACTAATGCAGATGCGTTTTTAATGTCTGACTCACCATGACGGCGAACGGTACTTATTCGAATATCAGGACGCTTACGCCCATTCGTAAATGAATCATAAGCTTTATTGAGCGGTAGGCTGTCATTGCCGATATCAAATGAAAGCTTGCCTGCCAGCCCAAGTCTAGCAACCACAAGTAATATTTCATTATCGGGCCAACCATAAGGACGCTTGCTAAAATGTGCCACTACGTCACGTAAGCTGACTGGGATATTACGTTCGAAATTGAGTGAAATATAATTATCCACTTCTTTTAACGCTGCTGGGTTATTTTCTTCAGTTTGAAGGTCCAAACCAGCTTGAGCCATATCATCTGCTGTCAGAACAGCCTTAAGCTCTCTTAGAACATCACTCTGCGAAGCTTTAAGCATGTTCAACTTTTCAAAAGTATTTTCAATAACATACTTATAAGACTCTTCTAAAACCGCGATTGGCATTGAAGGTTTTTTTGGCATTTTTGTACCAATTGCATATACCTCAGCCTCCAAAAACAAGTTCTCAAAATCAGTTTTTAGACGCTTTTCACGCTCAATATTTTCCATTTGCTTTTCTCTTAGCAAATGCTCTTGTTCACGTCGCTGACCTGAATTTTGTTTTAAAAA
>Ga0098067_1000902_pt1 | contig 10481 bp, 10 predicted proteins | sample 26_taG_FD_92578 | JGI IMG/M metagenome (GOLD analysis project Ga0098067, IMG submission 92578) | Marine viral communities from Cariaco Basin, Caribbean Sea - 26_WHOI_OMZ | ecosystem: Environmental > Aquatic > Marine > Oceanic | place: Caribbean Sea: Cariaco Basin | collected 2014-11-09
AAATTCAAAAGAAGAAGGAGAGCCGGCAAAGGCTACAGTTGATAAGGTCATCACTACAGCGGCTAAAAATGATTTACAACGTTTCATAATTGTTCGTTTTAAGGTTAATATTAAATGATTGATTGATGATTGTACTTTAGAGACTATTTGTCAATTTGATTGTTACAGTTATTTTTCACTCTAATGCTTCTTTTAAGCCAAAAAACCGCCTGTAATTTCTTTCCAGTATTTATATTATTACCTGATAAATTGAATGTTTTGAGAGCTTCAGGATGATTTCACCTTCATTATTCTTTGTTTTACATTTCAGAATAAAAATATTTAATTCCTGCTTCCGAAGAAAGATTCTGGGTTATGAAAATGTTGCAGAATGTTTATCAAATCTTCCCAGATGAAAATTCGAGGTAAATTATTTCCGAAGATATTATAAACGAGAAAACCCCGGGAAATTCCGGGGTTTTCTCTATTTAAATGTAAGTCTTATTAAGCCAGTACTTCCTGAACTTTATCTGCTGCTTCCTGGAATTCGACAGCACTGTATACATCAAGTCCGCTGTTGTCGATCAATTCCTTGGCAATATCGGCATTGGTTCCCTGTAGGCGAACAATGATAGGCACATTAATAGTGTCACCCATATTTTTGTAAGCATCTACAATTCCCTGTGCCACACGGTCACATCTTACAATACCTCCAAAGATGTTCACCAAAATAGCTTTTACTTTCTCATCCTTCAGGATAAGTCTAAAAGCTTCTTCTACTCTCTTTGCGTCGGCGGTACCACCTACATCAAGGAAGTTTGCAGGCTCTCCCCCGGCTTGTTTAATAAGATCCATGGTAGCCATTGCCAATCCGGCGCCGTTAACCATACATCCTACGTTTCCGTCAAGGTCTACGTAGTTAAGCCCAACTTCACGAGCTTCCACTTCAACAGGGCTTTCTTCCCGAATATCACGCATCTCTGCATAATCTTTATGACGAAAAAGTGCGTTATCATCAAGAGTCACCTTGGCATCTACGGCCATGATCTTATCATCACTCGTCTTAAGCACCGGGTTAATCTCAAAAAGGGAACTATCTGACTTTGTAAAGGCTTCGTAAAGCGACATTACAAATTTGGTCATTTCTTTAAAAGCATTTCCACTAAGACCAAGGTTGAAAGCAATCCTTCTTGCCTGGAAAGGCAGCAATCCTGTAGCAGGATCAATCTCTTCATTAAATATCAGGTGAGGAGTTTCTTCGGCCACTGTTTCAATGTCCATACCTCCTTCTGTAGAATACATGATCATATTCTTACCTGTAGCGCGATTTAGAAGAACAGACATATAGTATTCTTCTGGCTCGCTGTCGCCGGGATAATATACATCTTCGGCCACCAAAACCTGGTGTACTTTTTTACCTTCCGCAGAAGTTTGTGGAGTAACAAGGTTCATCCCAATGATTTGTCCTGCAATATCTTCCACTTCCTGTAGGTTCTTGGCAAGTTTTACTCCCCCGCCTTTTCCACGTCCACCTGCGTGCACCTGGGCTTTAATGACATGCCATCCAGTACCGGTTTGTTCGGTAAGTTTTTTTGCAGCCTCAACTGCCTCTTTTGCATCCTGGGCAACAATGCCGCGTTGAGTGCGGACACCAAAGCTGCTCAAGATTTCTTTTCCCTGATATTCGTGTATGTTCATAATAAGGTGTTTCTTCAGTGTTCGTTAAGGTGCACAAAAGTAACAAATGTTAGAGGAATCTGCCAATCTTTTTAAGTTCCACATAAAAGAGGTTGATTTTCTCTAATTTTTTGTCCGTAGCCTGAATTCCTGAAAATCCAGAGGATCGTAATTTCTGAAGTGCCCGTTGAGTTCTATCACCTGTTTTGCCCGGTTCATTTCCTGTAAAATAGGAATGGTAATGGTGAGGTGATTAATGAGGAATTCCTGTCTTTCTTTTTCTGAAGTTAACTTTAGTAAGGTATATTCCTGCTGAAGGGGAAGACCTATTTTGTGAGCCAGTGTGTAACTCCTGAAATTGGGGATATCTATTTTTGGCCGGGGTACTTCCAGATGTACATAGAGCTCAAAAATGAGGTTTAGTAACTGCTCTTTTAGGGTCTGCGAAGCATCATCTTTATCTGGTAAAAATTCCACATCACCACCCGCATACATCTTTCCAGCTTCATTATGAGCAAATTCCAAAACCCTGAAAACCCTGGTCCCTTTGCAAATTACATCTCTGGCACCAGATTCATAACGACGTACCGTTTCAATAAGTTCCATTTCGGTGCCGTACTCCAGGTTATTTTCTATGTAAGTGGGAATTCCAAACTTAATGCCGGTACTTTCGCAATCGTCTATAAGTTCCTTATAACGTGGCTCAAAAATATGCAGGGGTAAGACCTCTCCCGGAAACACTATACTCTTTAATGGAAAAAGGGCCAGCCTGGACTTCATAGATACCTGATTAACAACTTGAAATTACAAAAATTCTTTTATCTACCCCGACTGGGAACTGCTAAATTTGTAGCTTTCCTCCCTGTTATAAATAACATTTTGTTAGAATTGGTTAATTTTAGACAGGCTGTAGGCAAAAGCCAAAAATCCATTTTACTTTTGTGACCGTAATAATGAACTTATGAACAACCAGGACCTTTTAGAAATATCAGAAAAATTTGGCAGCCCCGTATACGTATATGATGCCGAAAAGATCATCTCCCAATACAATAGACTCACCAGTGCTTTTAGCGGGGTAAAGAACCTTAGAATACACTACGCTGTTAAGGCACTTTCCAATATTTCGGTGCTTGGGTTGTTTCAGCAATTGGGCGCCGGGCTTGACACCGTTTCTATACAGGAAGTGAAATTAGGGCTTGAAGCAGGCGTAGATCCAGCTAATATTATTTATACTCCAAACGGCGTTTCTCTTGAAGAAATAGAAGCAGTTGCCGCCCTTGGGGTACAAATCAATATTGATAACCTTTCTATCCTCGAGCAGTTTGGAACGCGAAATCCAGATGTTCCGGTTTGTATCAGGATAAATCCGCATGTTATGGCCGGCGGAAACACGAACATTTCTGTAGGCCATATCGATTCCAAATTTGGGGTTTCCATTCACCAGATACCGCACCTTCTGCGTATTGTTGAAAACACCGGCATGCACATAAACGGCATACACATGCACACCGGGAGCGACATCCTTGATATAGAAGTGTTTTTGTATGCTTCGGAAATTCTTTTTGAAACCGCCCGAAATTTCAAAGATCTTGAATTCATGGACTTTGGCAGTGGCTTTAAAGTACCTTATAAAGAAGGTGATATTGAGACCAATATTGAAGAACTGGGAGGAAAACTCACTGCAAAATTCAAATCTTTTTGTAAAGAATATGGCCGCGATCTCACCCTCGCTTTTGAACCAGGTAAGTACCTGGTGAGTGAAGCCGGAAAATTTGTGGCCCGTGTGAACGTGATCAAACAAACCACCTCTACTGTTTTTGCAGGAGTAGACAGTGGCTTTAACCACCTTATTCGCCCCATGTTCTACGGCTCAAGACATGAAATTCACAACCTTTCAAATCCCGAAGGCAAAGAAAGGTTCTACTCGGTAGTAGGATATATTTGCGAAACCGACACCTTTGCCAGCAACCGCCGAATCCCTGAGATCAAAGAAGGGGATCTTCTTGCTTTTAGCAATGCCGGCGCTTATTGCTACTCAATGGCCAGCAACTTCAATTCCCGCTACCGCCCACCTGAAGTTCTATGGTACAATGGAGAAGCCCATTTGATTAGAAAAAGAGAAACTTTTGAAGATATTTTGCGCGGACAGGTAAAACTTGATCTATCGGCATTAAAGGAAACCGTTTAAGCAGGACACAGAAAAAATAACTTCGTTTTTTACCATTTTTGAGAATAAAGAAGCGTATTCCTTTAGATTTAGGCAAAAAATCAGTCTTTTTTTGCCTTTTTGAATCATTAACTTTAGGTTTGTGCTAAACCTAACAGAAAAAATATGATTTTAAGTAAAATGAAGATCTTTGGCCTCTTATTTTTCATGATGATAGGCACCTCTACTTTAATGGCACAATCGGATGTTACAGATAAAGAAATTGAACAATTTTCGGTGACCTTTCAAAAGATGCGCATGATAAACCAGGAAGCCCAGAAGGATCTAAGCGAAATTATAACCAAGGAAGGTATGGAAATAGCCAGGTTCAATACCATCCACCAGGCGCAAATGAACCCTCAGGCAGAAGCCGATCTTACTAAAGAAGAAGAAAAGCAATATGATGCCATTATCGAGGCGCTCAACGAAATGCAATTAGAATTCCGCAAGGAAATGGAAAGCATGATCACAGAAAGCGGACTTTCAGTTAAGCGTTATGAAGAAATTGCAAATCAGTTGCAACAAGATGCACAACTCCAGGAGAGAGTAAAGCAGGAACTTACCAACTAAGCTTCCTAAGCTCCAAAAAAAGGCTGCTCAAAAATGGCATTTTTGAGCAGCCTTTTTTTATTCCTAATCCTCATCCTTCAGTTTGTACACTTCTTTCCAGTTCCAACCGGCATATTTAAGACTTGAAGAAAACTGCTTGTCTACAGCTATTTCATTTTTAAAATAATACCCGTGATTCATCCAGTGACTTCTGTAAGTTTTTAACTCCTCTTCATTATGACTGGCTGCATTGGCATCTTCAAGCCCCAGTTCCAGGTACTTTTTAATACCATTAATGATCGCAGTTAACTTCTTGTATTGAACAGTTTCCTCATTCCAGTCTAGCCGAATGATCATGATTACTTCATAAAGCCTGGCCAGCTGTAAAATAAGAGCCGACTCATGATTTTTGGAAAGAAAATAATTAGCCATGGGAAAAGCCAGGTAGCTACTGGCATTTTTCAAAATCTGCTGCCTAAGATCTCCTGCATTTGAGATCAAATTTTCTAGATCATCCTGTTGTTTATAGAAAATAAAGATCTCTTCAATATCTTTTCCCATAGTAGAAATAAGAAAGGAAAGTTGCTTTTTCGCAAGTACAGCATTGAGAACACTTAAAAGGTAGGTTAACCCGGTAGTGATAAGGATGAACCCCGAAAAAGCCAATATTCCGGTAAGTATCCTGCTGGTATCTGTTCCCGGAACAAAATCTCCAATACCCAGTGTTGACAGCACATATCCGGTGTAATAGAATCTTTCGGGATGTGTGGCTGGCAGGCCTGTAGTGCTATTCACCACCATTTCTTCTCCGGCACTAAACACAATATATGTTCCAATGAATAACAACAACATCCAAAGAAATGTTGTGATTAAAAGGTGAGTTATTCCAGAGAATTTAAAAATAGTACGGGTTCGGTTTTGGATCATTATCCGATTCAGGATCTGGTTTACTATTCTTGAGAATATACCAAACCCGTTTCCGGAGAGGGTAGTGTGAAAAAAATCCAAATAGGTAAATAGAATAATGGCGAGACCAATTACAATTTGAGCTGTTTGCATAATTTCTAAATTAATCAAAAGGGCCTTAAAAAGAATTAATTCCAACTTAAACTTTTCTAAAGACACACCTTAATTTTTCCATCAATGCTTCAGATTTTGTACATTATATTCTATAAAAACCACTGATATGCAACTGGATAAGGAAAAAGAATATATCAAACCTCTGGAGCATGTAAAAGACCTGGATCCGCTTCTGGAGAAAATAGGAGATTCAAAATATGTGCTGCTTGGGGAAGCCAGTCATGGCACACACGAATATTATACGTGGCGAGCCGAAATTTCCAAACGGCTTATAAAAGAGAAAGGCTTTTCATTCGTAGCTGTAGAAGGTGACTGGCCAGATTGTTTTGATATCAATCGCTGGGTGAAAGATCTTCCCGGCACCCCTGCAAACATTGCCGATGTGCTCAAAAATTTTAAGCGCTGGCCAACATGGATGTGGGCGAATTGGGAAGTTGCCGCTTTCGCCGAATGGATGAAGGGCTACAATAAAGACCTGGATACAAAGAATAAAATAGGATTTTACGGACTTGATGTGTACAGCCTCTGGGAATCTATGGAGATCATAGTGAACTACCTTGAAAAAGAAGATCCTGAAGTAGCCGCGCTGGCAAAGCGCACCGCCGATTGTTTTGAACCTTACCGACAAAACGATTCTTATGTTACAGCTTATCGAGGTCTCAAACAAAAGTGCCGCAACGAAGTGGTACAGCTGTTAAAGGAAGTAAGGCAAAAGACTTCTCAATATGAAAATGAACCGGAAGCAGGGCTCAATGCCGAACTAAATTCCCTGGTACTCAAAAATGCAGAAAAATACTACGAGGCCATGGCTCAGTTTGACCACTCTTCATGGAACGTACGCGACAGCCATATGGTAGAAACGCTCAACACGCTTAAAGATTATCATGGAGAAGACACCAAAGTGATCGTTTGGGAACACAATACCCACATAGGCGACGCCAGGGCGACAGATATGGCAGCACAGGGCCTTCACAATGTGGGGCAACTGATGAGGCAGCAACACAGCGATGACGGGGTCTACCTGGTGGGCTTTGGCTCGTATGAAGGTTCTGTGATCGCAGGAGATTTTTGGGGCGCACCCATGAAAAAAATGGATCTGCCCAAAGGCATTGATGGAAGTATTGAAAGAAAACTGCATACCGTTGGCGCCGAAAATAAACTACTGCTTTTTGAAGAAGGTACCGACTTGTACAAAAAACTACAGGACAGGATAGGTCACCGGGCGGTTGGTGTGGTTTACGATCCACACAGGGAGCGTGGCAATTATGTATCTTCAAAAATGTCAAAAAGATACGATGCCTTTTTATATATTGATAAGACCAAAGGTCTTCACCCATTACACCTGCAACCCGACGGCAGCAAAACTCCTGAAACTTATCCCTTCGGAATTTAAAATAAAATATGAAGATAAAGATCCTGGGCACCCGCGGAAAAATAGAACCCAAAGCTGAAGATCATGTTAATCACACCGGATTTTTAATAGATGATAAGATACTGATTGATGTAGGGGAAGAAAAATATATGGATAAACAACCAAAAGCTGTGGTCTTTACCCACTTTCATCCAGATCACGCTTTTTTTGTTCCGAATAAAGAAAAATTCATACCCAAAATTCCCCTTTTTGGGCCCGAAGCCCACGACCTCATTCCGCAGCTCAATGTGATTGCAGGAAAATTTGAAGTAGAAGGATATACCTTTACTCCTATTCCTGTTATTCATGCGCTCAGATTAAAATCCCTTGGCTATATCATCGAAAAAGCCGGAAAAAGGATCTTTATCACAGGAGATGTGGCATGGATAGAAAAAACAAACCTGGTGGATTTACCGCCCTTAGATCTCGTGATCACCGAAGCTACCTTTATAAAGAAAGGCGGACGAATTAACCGAAAGAAAGACAGGATCTTTGGACACACCGGTGTTCCCAATCTCATTCGCCTCTTATCTCCGCTCGCCAAAAAAATTGTTTTTTGTCACTATGGCGAGTGGTTCTTTGAAGACACTCCGCATAACAGTAAATTAAAGATCAAAGCCCTTGAAGAGGAAATCCCTCTGGTACCGGCACACGACGGGATGGAGCTTGAGGTTTAATTAGTCTGCCCAAAAAGCTCTTTTAGCTGCTGTGCATTTTTGGGGGTGTGAGCATGTATGTCATTATTGAAATAAATATAAATTTCCTTGAGCCCACTATCCATGATCTTTTTATGCCATTCCTTTAATTCATCTTTAGAATAAAGGTAATCATACCAGTCTTTACCTGTGCCGTGAAAACGGAGGTAGCCTGTTTTGCCGGTAGTAATGAGTTCTTCAGGAAATTCGGGACTTGAAATGGAGCAGAAGATGATGTTGTGCTCCTTCAGGATATCAAATACTCCTTCATCATACCATGAATCATGGCGGAATTCAAGCACATTTTTTAATGTTGGATCAAGCGTTTTACAAAACTCCCTAAGCTTCTCATCATTCCGGTGCAGGTTTGGCGGCAACTGCCATAAAATGCAGCCAAGGTTCTGCTTTAAAAGCCTGGCAAGACTTTCAAAATCCTTCACGCTTTGGGTAACATCCTTTAGCTTTTTGCGGTGGGTGATGTACCGGTGGCCTTTTAGAGTAAACTGGAAATTCTTCCCTACAGCCGCTTTCCATGTATGCAATCCTTTTTCCCGTGGAAACCTGTAAAATGTATTGTTGATCTCTACGGTGTCAAAAATGGCAGAATAATGCTCCAGCCACTTTCGCTGCGCCATTTTTTGCGGGTAAAAAGCTCCCCGCCAGTCTTTATAATTATACCCCGAACAACCTATATGCACCTTCATTTTTGCTCTTTTTGACAGGATGGGCAGAAATAAGTGCTACGGCCTGAGACCTTGATCTGTTTGATCTTGCCTTCACAAGCGGGGCAGTCATCACCTTCTTTTCGATGTTTAATGAGATAAGAATCGGGGAAATCCTTTCGTACTCCTTCCTTTTTTATAGCCATTTCAAGCACTTTTCGCATCTTTCTGAACAGCTGCTTCTTATGTTTTTCTGAAATTAAATTCGTCTTTGTCTTCGGATGTATCTTGCACTGGTACAGCATTTCATCGGAATACAAATTGCCAATTCCTGCCAGCACATGTTGATCTGTCAACACTCCTTTGATGCTTCCGGTTTTAGATTCAAGCAGTTCAAGGAATTCATCTTCCGAAAGATCTAGCGCATCATGGCCCAACTCTTTTCGCTGCCTGAATTCTTCCAGGCTTTCAGCAATAAAAAGTTTACCCAGTTTCCTTCTGCACACAAAAGCCAGGTGATCGTTATCCTCAAAAGAAAAAACCACTCCGGAATACTTAGGCGGATCCTGATTCTTGTAATACTCCAGCTTTCCTGTCATTCCAAAATGCAAAACCAAAGCTTTTTCTCCCGAGGTCTCGATAAAAAGATATTTCCCTAATCTACGGCTGCCTGTAAATTTATTTCCTTCAAAAGCTTTAATAAACCCTTCTTTTGGTGCCTGTAATCCGCTGGTATTCAAAAAATCTATAGACGTGATTTTTTTATCCAGTGCAGTAGCATCGAGATATTCTTTGTACAGCGTAATTTCGGGTAGTTCTGGCATAGTGGTTGATTTTTTATTCTCCTTTCAAATTAGCTAAAATCAGCCGAAGACCCTATTTTTTAAGAAATATTTCAAAGAATTTGGAGCTGGAAACTATATCTTATCTGGGCAGGATTAAAAAAAATTAATGCACAGATCCCTCAAAAAAATGTTCGCGATACTATTCCTGCTGCCGTTGCTGGGAGGATACTGGAGCTGTGCTGCAAAAAAAGACATGGAAGAAAAAAAGATCGTTTACCAGGGCAATAAATTCATTCCCGAAAGTCTACTACACGAGGCCAAAGTGGCTCTCTCCTACTACCCCGAACTCAAGGATGTAGAAATTGATTTTAAGTACAAGAAAGACATCAAGAAATCTTTCATGCAGGCCCAGCCCAACAAATCGAATTTGTTCAAGGGGAAAAATGACCGGTCTTATAACATTTTCATCAGCAGTAGATTTTTGATTGAAAAAGAAGAATTCACAATGTCCGATGTACCTTCAGAAGTTTTAATTGGCTGGCTGGGCCATGAACTGGGGCATGTTATGGACTATCGGGACAAATCGGCTATGGGCCTTATTATATTTGGATTCAGGTATATCACTTCGGAAAATTACATTAAACGGGCCGAACGTGCTGCCGATACCTACGCTGTAAATGCCGGAATGAGTGAATATATACTCGCTACCAAAAATTTTATCCTGAACAACTCTCATTTATCTGATACTTACAAGGAAAGAATCGCCCGCCTCTACCTCTCGCCCGAAGAGATCCTGGTGCTGGTAAATAAACTGGAAGAAGAACCGGAAGAAACACAGGAAGAACTCTTAAAGGAGTAAGGATTATTGAAAATTGTTTATTGTTTATTGACGAACTCTTCCCATTCTGTGAATTTTTCTTCATTCATCACCTTTTCCATTTTTACCTGGCCACCTTTCTTTTTATTGGCCGCGCTCCACGAGGTAAACGTATCGGGAGAAGTTTTCACGACCTCCACCCCTTTTAAAGCTTTACTGCGGGCCACACCATAGTTTTTATTGGCTTCCTGAAGGGCTTTATCGAGGGCTGCTGCCAGTTCTTCGTTATTGATATCAGCTTCTGTTCCCAGGTACCATTTATGGATGTATTCCCCGTCTTTTTTAATCGCGGCCACAGTAAACTCGGGGATGGTAGTATTGAATTTTTGTTCCATTTCTTTAATGGCATCATTCATTTTATTGACCGATAGCTGAGAACCTACCACATTCAGAAAAAATTTTGTTCTCCCCGTGATCCTTATCTCCAGCCGGTCTACGTCGGTGAATTTTATGGTATCGCCAATGACATATCTCCAGGCTCCCGAGACCGTACTAATTAACAGTACATAATCTTTTTCGGGCTCTACCTTTTCCAGTGGCAGCACAGGGGCATCGGGGGT
>Ga0098067_1000903_pt1 | contig 10468 bp, 13 predicted proteins | sample 26_taG_FD_92578 | JGI IMG/M metagenome (GOLD analysis project Ga0098067, IMG submission 92578) | Marine viral communities from Cariaco Basin, Caribbean Sea - 26_WHOI_OMZ | ecosystem: Environmental > Aquatic > Marine > Oceanic | place: Caribbean Sea: Cariaco Basin | collected 2014-11-09
AGAAATCATCAAGATTCTAAAAGCGCAAAATCAAATCGCCAATACTCGCATGGCGCGGGTGGCAAGTAACGCCGAACGCATTGCTCAGAGAAACACCACTGGGCGAACGCGTAATAGCGCCAACACTAGCCCATCAGGGCAGGGCCCTACTCGAACATCATCTAGCAACACATCAAATAGCGATAGCACCTTGCGAGGCGTCACACGTAGAGCGCCTAATCACAGGGCGTCCCCAAGTCCTACTACTACCAACACATCACCCAATAGCACTAGAGGTAATACCCCAAGGGAGCGTGACGAAAACGGACGCTTTGTGGGCGGTCGTAGCCGCTCTAGCGATGAGAGTCTATTAAAGAGCTTGCGTAGTCATGCTGGCGTGCATGGTGGAGGCGTGGGTAGTGCACAAGGCGTCGATCCATTAGTCGATAGCTTGAACGAAGCAAAAAGCCTTTTATCACCAGTCACCCGTGGGGCTGGCATGGCCGGTCGTGCTGTCAAATGGTCATGGAGTAAGTTTAAGTCCATGAAGAGGCGCGAACCATTGCCACGAGATGAGGAGCGTCATAACCGCAACAATGAAAAGCTACTAACCAAAATATTGCGTCAGTTAATGCGAGGCGGACGCTCGGGCGGAGGTATTGGGCTTGGTGGCTTGCTTGGGCGTGGTGCACTAGGCGCAGGCGCTGGACTCGCAGGCTTACTGGGTGCTGGCGCTGGATTGCTTGGCAAGGGTGGAAAGAGTCTGCTTGGCGGGCTTGGTAAGCTTAAAAGCATGAAATTCTTGGGTCCTATAGCGGCGCTTGCTGGCGTGGCTGACCTTGCTATGAATTGGGGCGATATGGACCATGCTGGCAAGTCGGGCGGAGTTGGTGCTCTGGCGGGCGGTGGTGGGGGTGCTTTGGCTGGTGCAGCCTTGGGTACTATGATATTCCCAGGCGTTGGTACTGTAGTTGGCGGTGCACTTGGAGCGTGGCTTGGTAGCGAGGGTGGTGAGTGGTTGGGCACGACCGCATCGCCTTATATTGAGAGTTGGACCACTTCGCTTAAAAACTATAATCTGGCTGACAAGATGAAGGGCGTCTGGGAAGGAGGCATGAAGCCCTTCTTTACCAAGCTTGGCGATATCGGTACTCAGATGGGGTCTTGGATTGAGCGGAAGCTAAGAGCAGCTGGTGACTTTTTGGGCATTACCAATGACGATGAAGGGCTAGGAGCGGGGGTTACGGCAAAAGCAAACAAGGCTGCTGACTTGATAACCCAGAACGCGCTTGAGAAATCATCTGGGTATTGCGCTAAGTTTGTCCGGAAGGGTCTGCAGGAAGCTGGGTATGACTTAAAGACTCAAGAGTTTGCTTATCAGTATGGCAATGGAGCTTTAGTGGATGCTGGTTTTACTAATATTGACCCTAATGCCGCACCTCAAAAGGGCGACATTATGGTTATGCCTGCGCAAGGAAAGCACTCGGCTGGACATATTCAGATGTATAACGGTGAACAATGGGTATCGGATTTCAAGCAAAAGAGTAGGAATCCGTGGGGCGATATTGCTGATGAAAATTTGCAATACAAGCTTTATAGGGATATTAAGCCGGCTGCTGTAGCTCCAAAAGGTGCTAGTAGTAATGCACGAACAGCACAGGCTATGAGCTTTTTCATGAAGAAGGGATGGACAAAGGAGCAGGCCGCTGGGCTTGTGGCTAATCTGCAGAGAGAGAGTGGTTATTTTGATGAGGATGTGATATCAGGGAGTCGCACTGGAGACGGCGGGAAGGCGGTTGGGATAGGTCAATGGCACCCACCCAGACAGAATGATTTCAAAAATCAGTATAAGAAAAACCTAAAAGGCTCTAGCTTTGAGGAGCAGTTAGAGTTTACGAACTTCGAGCTGACTAAAGGCAAGGAGAAGGCTGCGGGTGACAGGCTGAGAAAGGCAACAACTGCAGCACAGGCAGGCTCGATAGTATCAGAGTATTATGAAAGACCAGAAGACAAGTTTGGAGAAAGGGCGAAGCGAGCTGATATGGCGGAAGCGGTGAACTCTAATTATGTTATTAATACTGGGACAACAAGCAAGGCCAAGCCAACCAGCAGCGCCACAGGATTTAGCTTGGGGGGCATGGCTCAGCCTGGCAATAGCTTTGCACCTGCAGCGACCAACTTCAGCACGCCGCTACCTAACTTGCCAATAAGCAAGCTACTGCAGTTCCCAACGATGCCTAAGGTTTCTCAGCGACTCGACAGTGGTGGGCAAAAGCCTATCATCATTCAGGCAAATAATGATACGATTAGTCAAAATGTATCAGACAGAGGGATAGCACATGCAATTACGGGTGGTCTTGGCCAAGATAGGTATTGGGGTTAGTTTGGCGGCTGGGCTAATGGCTGGCAGCCAGGTCAGTGCAGCTACAACCAAGGGCGATATCGATCGTAGCTTTGCTCGGTGCTCAAGTTCTGCTAATTACGATGGCGAGGTCTACCTATGTATGACTGATGCTTATAGCGCCTATCATAAGCTGGCTGGCAATCATTCGGACAAGACTCTTTACGCCATGGAGATTTATAAGGCGCAGTTGGATGCGTGTGATGGGTTTGACGACAAGCGAATAACCATAACGTGCGCCTTGTCGGCAGTTAAGTTTTACTTGCATGATGGCGATATTGTTCAATATATGTCTGACGGTAAATACAATACCGGTCAATAGTTTTATTGAGGAGTTTTAGGGTATGAAGTTGAAGTGTTTTTTAAGTCGTATGGGCGTTGGGGTTAGTTTGCTGGCAAGCCTGGCTGTTAGTGGTCAGGCACTAGCAGGTGAGTCGACAAATAATAGTTTAATGTGCGCTGTGTACATAGATATAACGATGAAAGACATGGCGCCGCTAGGAGCTTTTAATTCGACGGAAATGAAGAGTTTAATACTCAACAGGGCACTTGACTTAGTGGTTGTTTCAGAGAGGAATCCTTCGGGCGATACTATGGAGGATTTTATTAGTGCCAAGAAGGCTGCTAGGTTGGACTTAGCTGCAAATAGCAATCTGAACAATATGATGTTGTATAGTCCGGGGCAAATTGAAAGGTATGCAAAAAGCCTAGAGTCAAAGGTCTTGAAGTACTGCCCTTTAGCTAAGAAAGAGTACGTCTGGCTGAAGGACAAGCATGCTGCAGATCCAGAGGTGCTAGGGCGCAAGGTTGAAATCATGATAGGCGAGTTGATGGTCTTGGATGCGGGCGGCAAGAAAAAAGTAGAAGAAAGCGCTAGTGATACACTGGGTCAGAGTTACTACGAAGAGGGCGGCATTGATTCAGGGGTATTAGCGCCTAACACTGACTTGGCAGGGGAAGACGCTAAGTATTGAGCTTTCATAGCATACAAAAAACCCCATCAAAATCTGACGGGGTTTTCTTTTAGCCAATCAATCTAACTGCCTATCCAGAAACCAACTCCCTCCGAACCAGTCTGGCTGTAGACCTGCCCTCATAGAACTGTCCGGAGATGGAGCTGGTTAGCTGCGGGTTCAGTTGTGATAAAGGTTCTCTGACAGCATCGAACCAATCGGCACAGTTATTCATGTGTACAGCTAAAGCATGGGCATTCTCTGCATTTACTTGGTTAGCATGATTGCGGGTGTTAGCAGTCATTGTTAACCAGTGGATGTAGGTTACGGCTTCTGGTACTTGCTCTACTGTCAGCTCCTTAATATGATTAACTGTAAACTTTTGGTGAATTATTTTGTACGCTTCTGGGTACATTATTCCTGCTCTTGTCACGAGAGTGTTTACAGCATTGCGAAGAGGTAGAGTTTGCTCTGGAGTGAGTAGGTCTTTTTGCATAGGCATGCCTACTTCTTTTTGCACAGGCATACCCACTTCTTTATCCAAGATATCCAGTACCCACTTTCTAAACTTCTTACCTATTTTGGTGCGCGAGAACATTGCTATTAAATGACAGCCGCGCAGTGAAAATATACGGGTTTTTGCCGCCAAGCCCTTTGTTTTAGACGAGTAGGTCGATTTGACCTCCTCGTTGATTTCAACAAGCTGAGTCATGCTTGGGGTGAATTCGTCTTTGTTTCGATTGAAAGCTCTATTAACGCCAGTGTGGTCTGCATAACCAAGCGCTTTCGCAAGTTCACTAGACGTTAGCCAGATTTGACCATTCTGTTCAACTGGGTTAAAATTAACATCGTTAAAGGTTAAAGCATTCATGTTAGTTTCCTTTGATTAGTAAGTTGGCAGACATTTCATCTTGGTGGGTGAGGTCTGCTTTTTTATTGTCAAAATTTAGCACCAGCTGCATTTTCTGCTCTAGTTGCTCTAAGCGTTCTTGTAAATCAGGTTTAATCTGCTTTCCTAGCACTGCCAACGCTCTACCTGCGTCACTGGCATTCCTTGTGGCTGCGTCATAAGCGATAGACACTTTGTTATACTGGTACATTAAGCTGTTCTGACGCTGGTTAAGAACATCGCTCATTCTATTAAATTCATTTATGTAAGCCTCCTTTAGTTTGGCTGCTTGCTTACCTGTAAAGCCCATGACCAGAAATATTAAGCCGTCTTTGGTCATACTGTAATGACCGGCTCTTTTTGTGGTTTTATTCTGACAACCCCCATTACTATCGATGTAAGTCATTGATTCTATTACTAACGCAAAATTGCGTTGACTAAATTCTTCTGAACAATCAAGCTTGGATATTGCCCTTAGTACATCAGAGTGACGCTTACCAAAAAACTTAGCGACGACTAATGACGTGGTTTTGGGAACTTCATTTTCGATTGATACTAATTCAATTTGCAGCATCGCTTGACTCCTCCTGCTGCTTAATCATTGCTTTTTCAATGTGGTAGTTGATTTCAGCGGTTAATGTTCGGTGATTGATTTTAGCCTGTTCTGCTATCCAATCTTTCATTTCTTGCGAGCTAAAACGAAGGTTTAACTGGGGTAATAAACGACTTGGGTACATATGCAAGTTTCCTTGTTTAAGGGTTTGAGTTACTATATATCCAGTAGATTGATAATACCTATCCACTGGATATGCTTCTAATGGTACGCCTGCATCTTTTACTTGTCAACACCCAGTGGATATTAAATATTGTTTTTAACCGGATTTTCATATGAGCGACCAGCATACAACCGTGCAATATCAACTTCGTTTAAGCGAAGAGCTTAGGGATAGTATTAAGAGGTCAGCCAAGAGTCATAACCGCTCGATGAATGCGGATATTGTCGCACGCCTAGAGGATAGTCTTAGCGATGCTGGCGGCGAAGTCGCTGCTGACGAAGGGTTGCAGAATATGGCGGAAGAGCTAGTGGCCTTAAGCACGGAAAACAGAGAGCTACGCCGCCTGTATATAGAAGCCATTAACTCTAACTTCGAAAATATACCGAATGGGCTAAAATCGAAGTATGGGCGCTTGCTTAATGAGCTTGAGGGGGATGACTGATATGGTCTTATTGGTTGTAATGGAATTTGAACGACGAGTAAAAACCCACCAGTGAGGTGGGTTTTTTAATGCCTTAGAAACACAACAAGACACTTTTTAGTAAGTTTTCGTTTGCTAAAAAAATCTAAATAGTAAATAAAGTATATAATAGCAATGATGCTAACTTCTGGCCTATTCAAGTGGGCGGAAGTGCGCATTAGAATCGTTAGTAATGTAATCTTCTTAGCTACTGCTTAGTGGTTTTGTTATTTAGAAATTAAAGGAAAATATATGCGTTCTTTGCTTTTAACTACTCTTTGTTTGGCATGCGGTATCACAGTTGCGGCTTGCAGCAGTCAAAGCCCCGTTATAAATAATGTTCAGACGGAGGAATCTGATACAGAAAGCCCTATTTTAGCATTTACCGCTTTTGGTAACTCAGACAAGAGCTGGCGTGCTGTAATTGATGGTGATGAGATGAGTGTTGAGGCGGAGTTCCTTAAACCGGCAACGGTAGTTGTGGCGCGTTCAGCATACGCCAAAGGAGTTGAGTTCATTACTACAGTTGATGGTAGTCCTATAACAATTAATATAAACGGCCAACCTTGTACCGATGATAATGGTCAAGAGAATGAGTTCACGGCTACTTTGAGTTACAAAGGTAAGTCTTATGAAGGATGTGCTGTTGCCGGTGCAATTGAAACAGCACCAACCTAAGCAAGCTTTTAGCCACGATGCGATATACTTCTTGTGAATTGCCCACCAATCAACCGGTGGGTTTTTTTTGTGCCCGTGGTATAATACAATTGTCGAGATAGGATTTGGGTCGCTCCTAAGTCTGACAAAGCACAATACGCTAGTGTGCTTTCTCGACACCTCAACTAGCGATTACTAAGCGAGTAACATCATGAACCCATATCCTCCAGCACAAGTTAATAAGATGGTGACTGAGGCTAGAAACCGCTGGTTTATGGCTCAGTCTACCACCATCACAATCACTATTCCTGACGGCGTTAAAGCTCACAGAGACCTAGATGCCGCTGAATGGATGGTCATGCTCAAGGAGTGGCAAAAAACTAATGGGTCGCTAGAGATGTCCTCAACACGCCCTGATATCCAAGACTACCCCATTGATGATGATGTGCGGAGCGTAATGCTACGAGAGTTTGCTTATATACTGGAATATAACGGCTTTGAGTCTGAGCTGCTGGCCAGTGGCGACTTGCGGATATCTAAAGGCTGTTGGAGCACGGTGATTGAAAGCGTGCTTGAAAAGATGCCCTTTCCTGATTGGCTGCCTCATGAAATATGGAAGCGCTATAAGCACTCACTTCACGAGAGTCAGAGCGCGGGCTGCAGCCAAGACGCATACCCAAGCCGTGAAAGACTGGAGTCAATCAGACAGGCGATTGTGAGTAGCATGGTGCTCGATAGCGCCCTTAAGAGCGAGTAGCAATATGGTTGATAGAAACACAAGTTTTAGTGCAAGCCCCTATGAGTTCGAGGTAGGCGCTTGCAAGGGCAAAGTTAAAGTAAGTGTCGGCCAGCCATATACTTCAGCTTACAGGGCAGGTTTTAGTTTGTCGCCTGCTGACGCTAGGAGGCTGGCAAGGTGGCTAAATCACTTTGCTGATGAGTCAGATAAGAGCGAGTAATGATATGCATAAATTAAAAACAATTGCCAAAATCGCAGGGCTCACGACTGCTGAGAATGATAATGTCAAAATTCAAGATATACCAAGATAAAAATGTTATGCCAGATGAATTTGAACAGAACAAGATGTTCAGTCGATTTATTGAGCAAAACAATTTTACTGCTATAATTTCATTCATGGGTGGATATGAGCCGCCTTTCGGCACTTGGCGAGAATGGCATTCGCGTGCGGTAAAAAATATTTTTACGGGCAAAGAGTATTTCAATATGAGTGAAACACTGCAAAAGATCTATGACTTTTGCAAAGAGGACGCCGAGAAACAGCTCGCCGAGCGTCGTCAGCTTGACTATGATGAATACAAATCTTTGTTTGATAATTAAAAAAACAAGCAAACTTAGCGCACAGAGCCCAGCCAATGAGCTGGGTTTTTTATTGCCCAACAAAGCGCAATCCATTAACTGGAACACCTTGGTCGCGGAAACCTAGCAATCCCTGATAATAAGTATAGGCCGTCAGTGACGTCACCCGCTGGCGGCCTTCTTGTTTTTGGTGACGGCGAATATAGGTGACGCTATGAATAAATATCGCAAGAAACCAGTGGTGATTGAGGCTGTACAATTTGATGGCACGCTACAGTCGGTTGACGGCTTTATGCCGTATGAAGCATTTGAATATCGCCCTAGTTATCATATGCCCACAGGCAGCGCACCCTCATCTGTGAAAATACAGACACTAGAAGGCGCTATGACAGCCAATCATGGCGACTACATCATCAAAGGCGTCAATGGTGAGTTTTACCCATGCAAGCCAGGTATTTTTAACAAGACCTATGATGCAGAGCCACAGCCAAAGCAACTCAATATGACCAGACCGTTGCAACGCATGACTATAGAGCGTGCAGAGCTGACAGAACGCCTTGATAAGCTAGCGGAATTTCTAGCTAAAGATAAGCCTATGTTTGTTGACCAACAGCAATGGGACCTTATGAAAAATCAGAAGATTGCCATGGATGCTTATCATGCGGTGCTAAGCGCACGCATTGAGCTTATGAGCAACTAGGAACACCACAGCTCTAGCAACCACCTAGCCCCTTACACTTAACGCATAACTAATATTATGCCTACCGTGTAAGGGGTTTTTTAATGTCCACTCGAACTAAAGTCATTACCTATAATCTGGCCGACCGTGGTCGTCAACACAATGGTGTGGACCGGTCTGATATGGACATCCGGTCTATGATCAATCAAATCAACTCTGCAGCGACGCAAGAGCTTGTCCAGTCAGGAGATTTGTTTGGTTACAACGGCCATGAAATCCGCGCCCGATTCGGCATGAATCCGCCTGATAAGTACGTCAATCCAGCTACCGGCAGTGTTATTAACATCGAGCCAGCCATTCGCACAGTCAAATTATCTGCAGACAGTGACGGCAATGTCACAACCCAGCACGAATTCCTAGATACCGATGATGGCAGATACGCCAACAAGCTTTATACAAATAAGGCTGGCGGGTTTAGCAGCGCTGTTAATCGCCGTAGATTGGATACTGGCAAATATGAAGTTACTGGTTTTTATGGCTATGACTACGTGCGTCAGCCTAATTACAACACCAATCGTGGTCATGGCATGTTTGACAGCCTGCTTAGCGGCTTATTCGACGAAGAGGTTATGTGTTTTGACAGCATGAACGAGATGACCCCAGCGCACGCTGTTTTAAAAGATGCTTTGGACGTGGTGATTGCTCAGCAATATGACAGCATTCATACCGCATTACAGGCTGAAGGATTGGTCGAGCATTACCAAGCTGAGGCTATCGCTGCTCAAAACATGCTTATCCAAGCGTGTGAGCGTCAAGACCGCAGACGCAAGCGCATTCAGGAGCGTGAAGAGGCTATTTACGACTCTATGATTTGCCCATCGGTGCCATTCTCCAAGGCGCTTGAAGGCTGGGATGGGTTTATGGATATGGGCACGAGTGATGCCGACCTTAAGACCACCACCACTGCCAGTAAAGAGCGAGCGCAGGCGCAGAGCGCGTCAAAGCCTGCACCAAATCTATTCCGCCGCTACTAGGGGCAAGCCATGAGCAAGACTAAGCAGTTATTAACGCCCCTAGAGAGCCTGCAGATGGCTTGGGGGCTTAAGCTCCGAGACTTTAGGCAGTGGTGCCAGCCATCGACACAGGCGCTTTTTGACTGGAAGAGTCGCCGTGTTGAGGGCGCTATTGTCGTTGCCCGGTCGTCAATGATTGATGATGCCGAGGTGATGCTCAAAGCACTCCAAGAGAATCGTAATGACGTGGCCAGCGGCGACCGTAGCGAGTCTGGCACATCAGTCTACCTACCGGTCATGATGACGGCAATCAGCCCTATTGAGGCCCCGCCTGAGTATGACCAGATAATCCCTCAGTCGCAGTGGATGAAAGGCGTGGTGCCGACCGACCCATTGATGCGAGTAGTCCAGTTCAGAACGACTGCTACCACGTACCGCTGCCAGATAGCGTTTTTTGCCCCAGACCCGCACAGTGTGTCGGCAATCGCCAATCAGCTAGTGAGTTTCTTTAGGCACGAAGCCAAACGCAATTTTGAAGTATTTTATGAGATTGGGTATGCCGGTCAGAATATCATTCGTGATCCGTGGAATTTTCGTGTCCTTGAGAACTCAATTTACCCAGACAAGGCAGATGTAGGCCTTAAAAACCTGCACGTCATAACCCTTGATTGCAATCTAACTGGCCTTGAGCCGGTCGTGGTTGGTCTTGGTGCTGAGTGGGACCCTGTGACCGATACAGGTGAGCCGGAGGGCAGTATTCCGCCAGGCTTGCCGCCTGTTATTGGTACCCAACAACCGCCGGATGTGGTGGGTAAGTATGTTATCGAGGCAGATATTAAAGATAGGGGCTTGGCTGGCAGGACTCGTATCACTATCGACCCAGATACTCGCGTTATCACTCAGACTGAATTGGGAGACGATATCCCATGAGTAAAAAGGACGCGGTATTTATAGATGCTAGAGCAGCGGCTTATGCAGGAGAGCCCGTTCGCATCATGGCTGTGACCGATACTGCCAGTGGCAAAATTATCGTACAAGCTATGGCTGAGTGGAAGGAGCCGGTAGTGGTTAAAAACACCACTATGGTTGTGACCGATACCCCGCAAATCTTTGATCACTGGGGGTTGGCCTTTTCTGAAAAAGACGATATCAGCCAAGTCATTACGGCGTACAAGGAAGCCAACCGCTCAAACATGGTGCTGATTAAAGATGAGTTAAGGCGATATGAGCCGGATAAAGTTATCCAGATGCGCAAATTTGATGAGCGGGGCGCGGCATTAGAGTTTGATTCATCAAGTATCAATAACGGTCACATGGCTATCCTGCTCGCTATCTGGGCGGCT
>Ga0098067_1000905_pt1 | contig 10461 bp, 9 predicted proteins | sample 26_taG_FD_92578 | JGI IMG/M metagenome (GOLD analysis project Ga0098067, IMG submission 92578) | Marine viral communities from Cariaco Basin, Caribbean Sea - 26_WHOI_OMZ | ecosystem: Environmental > Aquatic > Marine > Oceanic | place: Caribbean Sea: Cariaco Basin | collected 2014-11-09
AAGCTGGCAGTGGGTTACACGCTGGATGAATTGCGTAACGAGATTACCGGCGGCGTTACCCCGGCCTCGTTCGAGCCCAGTATCGATTACGTGGTCACCAAGATTCCGCGGTTCACCTTCGAAAAATTCCCCCAGGCGGATGCCCGCCTGACCACCCAGATGAAGTCCGTGGGTGAGGTGATGGCTATTGGCCGGACCTTCCAGGAATCCCTGCAGAAAGCCATGCGTGGCCTGGAAGTGGGTTCTGACGGCTTTGAAGAGAAAGTGGACCTGAGCACGACCGACGGTCAGGAAACGCTCACTCAGGAGCTCAATGTCCCTGGCGCCGAGCGTCTTTGGTACATCGGTGATGCCTTCCGTGCCGGTATGTCCGTGGACGATGTGTTCCGTAACACTCACGTGGACCCGTGGTACCTGGTTCAGATCGAGGATCTGATCAAGGAAGAGAACGCGCTCAAGTCTGCCGGCAAGGCCGATATCGATCGCGACACCCTGTTCCGTCTCAAGCGCAAGGGCTTCTCGGATGCCCGGCTGGCCAGGTTGCTGGGCCTTTCTGAGGTCAGCCTGCGTAAGCTGCGTCACGATATGAACATTCGCCCGGTGTACAAGCGGGTGGATACCTGTGCGGCGGAGTTTGCCTCCTCTACGGCCTACATGTATTCCTCCTATGAGGAAGAGTGTGAGGCGGATGCCTCTGATCGCGAGAAAATCGTGGTGATCGGTGGTGGCCCCAACCGCATCGGCCAGGGCATTGAATTTGACTACTGCTGTGTTCATGCCGCGCTTGCCATGCGCGACGATGGTTACGAAACCATCATGATCAACTGCAACCCGGAAACGGTGTCCACCGATTATGATACCTCGGATCGCCTCTACTTCGAGCCGATCACCCTGGAAGACGTGCTGGAAATCATCAACGTTGAAAAGCCGAAAGGTGTGATTGTCCAGTACGGCGGCCAGACCCCGCTGAAGCTGGCCCGTGGCCTGGAGGCGGCCGGCGTGCCCATTATCGGTACCAGCCCGGATGCGATCGACCGCGCAGAAGACCGCGAGCGGTTCCAGCAGATGATTGGTCGCCTTGGCCTGATCCAGCCCCAGAACGCCACGGTGCGCAGTCACGAGGAAGGCATTGTGGCAGCCCGTGAGATCGGTTATCCGCTGGTGGTTCGCCCTTCCTATGTATTGGGTGGCCGTGCCATGGAGATCGTCTACGACGAGGAAGAGCTGGTTCGCTACATGCGCAATGCAGTGCTGGTCTCCAACGACAGCCCGGTATTGCTGGATCACTTCCTGAACGCAGCCATTGAGGTGGATATTGATGCCATCAGTGACGGCAAGGACGTGGTCATCGGCGGTATCATGCAGCATATCGAGCAGGCCGGCGTGCACTCCGGTGACTCCGCGTGTTCTCTGCCCCCCTACACACTGCCGAAAGACGTGCAGGACGAAATGCGCGAAGCCGTGCGCAAGATGGCCATCGAACTGGAGGTCATCGGCCTGATGAACGTCCAACTGGCCTGGCAGGACGGGCGGATTTACGTCATTGAGGTGAACCCCAGGGCTTCCCGCACCGTGCCGTTCGTATCCAAGGCCATCGGTGTGTCGCTGGCCAAGGTGGCCGCACGGGTCATGGCTGGCAAATCACTTGCCGAACAGGGCTTCACGCAGGAAATCGTTCCGGCTTATTATTCGGTCAAGGAATCGGTTTTCCCGTTCAACAAGTTCCCGGCTGTGGATCCCATTCTGGGGCCGGAAATGAAATCTACCGGTGAGGTAATGGGCATTGGTGACAGCTTTGACGAAGCTTTTGCCAAGGCGGCTCTGGCTTCTGGTGAGCGCCTGCCGATAAAAGGAACGGCCTTTATGTCAGTTCGTGACGTCGATAAGCCGGGTGCCGCCAAAGTGGCGCAGGATCTGGTCGACGCCGGGTTCAAGGTGATCGCCACCACCGGTACCGCCAAGGCTTTGAAAGAGGCCGGTATTACCGTTGACCGGGTGAACAAGGTGCGGGAAGGGCGTCCGCACATTGTGGATGCCATCAAGAATGGTCAGGTTCAGCTGATTATCAACACCACCGAAGGGCGCAAGGCCATTTCAGACTCGGCACAAATTCGCCAGTCTGCCTTGCAGTCCAAGGTAACTTATACAACGACCCTGGCGGGCGGCGAAGCGTTCTGCAGGGCAATCATGTTTGGCCCTGAGCGCACTGTGCGCCGTCTTCAGGATCTACACGCAGGAAAGTAAGACTATGGCTGACAGAGTACCCATGACAAAGGCGGGTGAAATCCGCCTCCGCGACGAGCTCAAGAAACTGAAGTCCGAAGACCGTCCCCGGGTGATCGCTGCTATTTCCGACGCCCGTGAACACGGCGACCTGAAAGAAAACGCGGAATATCATGCCGCCCGTGAGCAGCAGAGCTTTATCGAGGGCCGTATCCAGGAAATCGAGGGCAAACTGTCCGCAGCCCAGGTCATTGACGTGAACACCATCGAGAACACCGGCAAGGTGATTTTCGGCACGACGGTGCGTCTGCTCAACGTGGATACCGAGGAGCAGGTGACCTACCAGATCGTCGGTGAGGATGAGGCTGACATCAAAGCCGGAAAACTGTCGATTTCTTCGCCCATTGCCCGGGCACTGGTGGGCAAGAGCGAAGGTGACGTGGTGGCGATTCGTGTACCCTCAGGAACGGTTGAGTACGAAATCGAGCAAGTAGAGCATATCTGAGGCCAGCCCTGCCTTCGGGCGCCAAAAAAGCCGGCGGGGCTGACCCTGCCGGCTTTTTGCTTTCTCTGGCTGTTTTACCAGAGGTTCAGTGCTTTTGGCGCAGCAGGTTGGAGAGCTTCGGGTTGGGCTTCTTCGCCCGGCGCATGATGACGGCTATCTTGCCGATGGTCTGTACCAGTTCGGCGCCCGAGGTTTCGCACAAGGCTGCTACCGCTTCCTGGCGGGCTTCCCGGTCCTGGCTGGCCACTTTGATCTTGATCAGTTCGTGATCGTTCAGTGCGCGCTCAAGCTCTTCCTGAAGCCCTTCTGTCAGGCCCTTGTCGCCCACAATGATGACTGGCTTCAGGTTGTGGGCGATGCCCCGGTACTCCCGGCGCTGTTCTGGCGAAAGACTCATTATGTAATCTCTTTATGGATGCAATTAACAAATCGTCAGCGGCGAAACAGCGGACGATTCCGTATAATTGATGAATTGTAACAGATCGCCCGGCCGGTGAAATGGCAGTTACCACGTATCCAGGCGCAGCGACAGAATGTTTATCGGAGGTAGATTTTGGCCCGTTCGAAAACCAGTGATCGCTGGCTTAAGGAACATTTCGACGACGTCTGGGTCAAAAAGTCCCGGGAAGACGGTTATCGCTCCCGCGCCAGCTATAAGCTGATTGAGCTTGATGAAAAAGACCGGCTGTTCCGGCCGGGCCAGGTGGTTGTGGATCTGGGTGCGGCCCCCGGTGGTTGGTCCCAGGTGGCTGTGGAGCGGGTCGGCGACAAGGGTGTGGTTATTGCCAGCGATATTCTGGAGATGAGCCCGCTGGCTGGTGTGGAGTTTGTCCAGGGAGATTTTACCGAGCAGTCAGTGCTGGATGAATTGCTGGAATTAATGGGTGACCGGCGGGCTGACGTTGTAATTTCAGATATGGCACCCAATATGAGTGGTATGGCGGCAGTGGATATCCCTAACGCCATGGGCCTGGTGGAGCTGGCGCTGGATATGGCGCAGAGGGTGCTGAAGCCGGGGGGTGTGTTTGTCGCAAAGGTCTTTCAGGGAGAAGGATTTAATACCCTGCTGGCGGACATGCGCAAAAGTTTTGACACCGTTGTCAGCAGGAAGCCTGACTCCTCCCGGGCAAGATCAAGGGAGATTTATCAGGTGTGCAAAGGATTTAAGGGCTGACCCGCCCGCTGGACGGAAATGGTCGTGGGACTGATGCCCAGGCAGTGGTCGATACGGATAGGCCGTTTCTGGTGGACGGGCGTACAATTGGTGTAAGGTGTCAGAAAAGGCTTTCTCCTGACGGGGCGATCCTTCAATTCACAGGTGACGATCCTTGAACGATATGGCAAAAAATCTGGTTCTCTGGCTTATTATAGCCGCCGTACTGCTGATGGTGTTTCAGAATTTCACTCCCACCACCAGCGGCCAACAGGTCAATTATTCGCAGTTCGTGGAAATGGTGCAGGACGGGCAGGTCCGTCAGGTAACCATCGACGGCTTGCAGGTTCAGGGCGTCCGTGGTGACGGGTCCCAGTTCCAGACTATCAGGCCCCAACTGGCTGACGAAAAGCTGATGGACGACCTGCTGGCCAACCAAGTAGAAGTCATTGGCAAGGAGCCAGAGCGCCAAAGCCTCTGGACACAGTTGCTTGTGGCTGCATTCCCGATCCTCATTATTATCGCGCTGTTCGTGTTCTTCATGCGACAGATGCAGGGGGGTGGCGGCGGCAAAGGGCCGATGTCCTTTGGCAAGAGTAAGGCCCGCCTGATGAGCGAGGATCAGATCAAGACCACCTTCGGCGATGTTGCCGGTGTGGATGAGGCCAAGGAAGACGTCAAGGAGCTGGTGGACTTCCTGCGGGATCCCAGCAAGTTCCAGCGTCTTGGCGGCAGCATTCCCAAAGGCGTGCTGATGGTGGGGCAGCCGGGTACCGGTAAGACCCTGCTGGCCAAGGCGATCGCCGGCGAGGCCAAGGTGCCCTTCTTCTCGATCTCCGGTTCAGACTTCGTGGAAATGTTCGTGGGTGTGGGTGCGTCTCGTGTCCGTGACATGTTTGAACAGGCCAAGAAGCAGAGCCCCTGTATTATCTTCATTGACGAGATTGATGCGGTCGGTCGCCATCGCGGTGCCGGTATGGGTGGCGGTCACGACGAGCGTGAGCAGACCCTGAACCAGTTGCTGGTGGAAATGGACGGCTTTGAAGGCAATGAAGGCGTCATCGTAATCGCCGCTACCAACCGTCCGGACGTTCTGGATCCGGCACTTCTGCGCCCGGGTCGCTTTGACCGCCAGGTAGTGGTCGGTCTGCCGGACATTATTGGCCGTGAACAGATTCTGAAAGTTCATATGAAAAAAGTGCCGCTGGCCGATGGTGTCGAGCCGAAGCTGATCGCCCGTGGTACACCAGGATTCTCGGGTGCCGATCTGGCTAACCTGGTTAACGAGGCAGCTCTGTTTGCGGCCCGCCGTAACCAGCGCCTGGTTTCAATGGAAGAATTCGAACTCGCCAAAGACAAGATCATGATGGGCGCAGAGCGTAAGTCCATGGTCATGAGCGAGAAAGAGAAGCGTAATACTGCCTATCACGAATCAGGTCATGCCATTGTGGGGCGTTTGGTGCCTGAGCATGATCCGGTCTACAAGGTCAGCATTATTCCCCGTGGCAGGGCACTGGGTGTCACCATGTTCCTTCCGGAGGAAGACAAGTACAGCCACAGCAAGCGTTTCCTGATCAGCTCTATCTGCAGTCTGTTCGGTGGCCGTATCGCCGAAGAGCTCACTCTTGGTTTCGACGGGGTTACTACCGGTGCCTCCAACGACATCGAGCGGGCCACCAGCCTCGCTCGCAACATGGTTACCCGTTGGGGGCTGTCTGAAAAGCTCGGTCCGCTGCAATACGACACTGACAGTGAAGAGCCGTTCCTTGGCCGGTCCGCGGGACAGGCGCAGACGGTCTACTCCCCGGAAACGGCACAACGGATTGACGAAGAAGTTCGCAACATCATCGACAGCTGCTACGAGAAAGCGCGTCAGTTGCTGATCGATAACCGCGAAAAGCTCGACATGATGGCCGATGCCCTGATGAAGTACGAAACCATTGATCGTCACCAGATTGATGACATCATGGAAGGGCGTGAGCCCCGTCCGCCGAAAGGCTGGGGCGATAGCGGTCCGTCCGGTGGTGTTCCGGCCGATGAGCCTGAACAGGAGCCTGCTTCTAAAGGTTCTGACGATGGCCGTCAGCCCGGCGTTGGCCGTCCGGCCGGAGAACACTGACCCGGCGTAACGCCGGGCTCACGACCACTAACCGATTTACGCCGCCCCGACCGGGGCGGCGTTTGTTTTTGCAGGTCGCACGAAAGGTCGCTTATGCAAATGAACTTCGCTGGACGAAGACTGGATATGTCTGGCTGCCACGTTATGGGCATACTCAACGTCACGCCGGACTCGTTTTCTGACGGCGGTCGCTTTAACCAGGTGGACGCCGCCCTGGCCAGGGCTCGTGACATGGCGGCAGGCGGCGCGGTCTTTATAGATGTTGGTGGAGAATCCACGCGGCCGGGGGCAACGCCTGTGTCCGTGGAAGAAGAGCTGGAGCGCGTTTGCCCCGTGGTGGAGGCTATCACCCGCGAACTTGATGTTATCGTCTCGGTGGATACCAGTTCGCCCCCGGTAATGGCAGAGGTGGCCAGGCTGGGCGCTGGTATGATCAATGATGTCAGGGCGCTGCAGCGGGATGGGGCCCCCGAGGTGGCCGCGCGAGCCGGGATTCCGGTATGTGTGATGCACATCCAGGGGGAGCCGGACACCATGCAGGACGATCCGCGCTACCGGAATGTGCGACGGGAGGTCAGTTCGTTCCTGACCGAGCGCATGCGGGTTGTGGAGAAGGCCGGGGTGCTGCCTGATAACATTATCCTGGACCCCGGTTTTGGTTTCGGTAAATCTCCCCGGCATAATCTGCAGCTTCTGGCATCGCTGGAGCAGTTGCAACTGCTGGGGCATCCGGTGCTGGTGGGGTTGTCCCGCAAGAGTGTGCTGGGTCATATTACCGGTCGTGACGTCGGCGAGCGCTTGCCCGCAAGCCTGGCTGCCGCGACAATATCTGCGATGAAGGGCGCGTCGATTATCCGTGTCCACGATGTCAGGGAAACGGTTGATGCCGTTAAAGTAGTAATGGCAATGGAGGAAGCTGGGCGATGAGTGACAGAAAATACTTCGGCACGGACGGTATACGGGGCCGTGTGGGTGAATACCCGATCACACCGGAATTCATGCTGCACCTGGGCTGGGCCGCAGGGCAGGCATTCAAGCGTGATGGCCAGCGCAACAGCGTGCTGATCGGCAAAGACACCCGGTTGTCGGGTTATATGTTCGAATCTGCCCTGGAATCAGGGCTGTCAGCCGCCGGGGTGGATGTGAAACTGCTGGGTCCCATGCCAACGCCGGCAATTGCCTACCTGACCCGTACATTCCGCGCCTCTGCGGGCATTGTCATCAGTGCTTCCCACAACCCGCACCACGACAATGGCATCAAGTTCTTTTCTCCTGAAGGTACCAAGCTGGATGACGCCCTTGAGGCCGAGATTGAACGCTGGCTCGATCGGCCGATTGAAGTATGCGATGCCAAGGAGCTGGGCAAGGCCTTCCGCGTGGATGACGCCCCCGGGCGCTACGTGGAATTCTGCAAGAGCACGGTGCCAAACGAATTTTCCCTTGAAGGCCTGCATATTGTGTTGGATTGCGCTCATGGGGCGACCTATCACGTGGCCCCCAAGGTGTTCCGCGAACTGGGCGCGAAAGTTTCGGTAGTTGGCGGTGAGCCGGATGGGCTGAACATCAACCTCAACGTCGGCTCCACGCATCTGGATACCCTTAGCAAGACCGTCCTGGAAAAAAAGGCAGACATGGGGATCGCCTTTGACGGCGACGGCGACCGGGTATTGATGGTGGATTCCGACGGCTCGGAAGTCGATGGCGATGAATTACTGTATGTGATTGCCACCCAGCGCCACGCCGCCGGCACGCTAAAAGGCGGGGTTGTGGGCACGTTGATGACCAATCTGGGCGTAGAGCTGGCCCTGAGGGAGCAAGGCATCGATTTCGAGCGCGCCAGGGTAGGCGACCGTTACGTGATGGAAAGACTGATCGATCGGGGCTGGCTGCTGGGTGGTGAAGGCTCCGGGCATATGGTGATTCGTGATTGCACCAGTACAGGCGATGGTATCGTTTCAGCGTTGCAGGTGCTGCTGGCGATCAGCCGTGCCGGCACTTCGCTGGCTGAGGTTCGCGAGGGAATGAGCAAGCTGCCCCAGAAAATGATCAATGTGCGGGTAGATCAGCGCTTTGATCCGCTGGCGCGCGAGGATATCGTGAGTGCTGTGACAGCAGCTGAAGCGCGTCTTGGCGGTGGTGGCCGGGTGCTGCTGCGGGCCTCCGGTACTGAACCGCTGATCCGGGTAATGACGGAAGGGCAGGATGAGTCGGAAATTGTAAAGATTGCCGAGGAACTTGCTGTTGTTGTGGAGAATTCCCGGGCCTGACTTTGTGCCCGGGTGCAGTTGTCTGCCGTAAAAGACTGCTGTATAGTTCGCCCTCCCTCGAGTCAGGGGTTTTTTATGCGCCGTAAGATCATCGCCGGAAACTGGAAGATGAACGGGTCGAAAGACCTTGTGAGTAGCCTGGTTGGCCAGGTCAGGTCAGAGCTGGCATCGCTTGATAATGGTGTGGAGGCTGTTATTATTCCTCCCGCCCTGTTTGTTGGCGATGTTGTCAGGCAGGCTGGCGGACAGATTGCCGTTGGGGTCCAGAATATTGCCTGCTGGGATTCGGGCGCCTACACCGGGGAAATATCCGCCGGAATGGCGAAAGAGGCCGGATGCGATTTTACCCTTGTGGGGCATTCGGAGCGCAGGCAGTTGTTCGGCGAAACCGACGAACAGGTTGCGGTCAAGGTCGCCAGGGCACTGGCGACAGGGTTGAACGCTGTGATTTGCGTTGGCGAAACCCTGGAAGAACGCGAGGCCGGCACGGCCGTGGACGTTGTCGCGGGTCAGGTTCGTCGCGCAGTGGCGGAAGTTGCTTCCGGGCAGTGGCAGCGGGTGGTTATCGCCTATGAGCCGGTGTGGGCCATAGGGACCGGAAAAACCGCCACCGCTGAAGATGCCCAGGCCATGCATGCTGCCGTCCGGGCCGAGTTGAAGTCCCTCGGGGCGCCGGCGGAAGAGATATCGCTGCTTTACGGCGGCAGTGTAAAAGCGGATAATGCGGCCGCGCTTTTTGCTCAGCCGGACATTGACGGTGGCCTGATTGGCGGTGCATCGTTAAACGCAAAAGATTTTGTGGGTATTTGCCGGGCGATGCCGGGTAAATCCTGAAAGATAAAGATTCGCGAAAGCCATTGGCGCGGGTCATCTGGTCATTAGAGAGACATTATGGATTGGGTCGAAACACTGGTTGTCGTTATCCACGTGGTCATCGCGGTGGCGCTGGTGGGTCTTGTGCTGATTCAGCAGGGCAAGGGTGCCAACGCAGGCGCTGCGTTTGGTGGCGGTGCCTCCCAGACCGTATTCGGCAGTGAGGGGAGCAGCAGCTTTCTGGTTCGCGCTACGACCTTGCTCGCCATCGTATTTTTTGTAACAAGTTTTTCGCTGGCTGTATTCGCCAAGCAGCGTGCCGAAGTGGCAGGGGAAGCCGGAATTCCTGTAGTTCAGGAATCCCGTTCCGATGCCGGGCAGGCTGAGGGTGAGTCGGCAAATGAAGGCGAAACCGGGCGCGGGGATGAAAATAAACTCCCCGAGCTCGAGTAAGAGTGTTGCCCGGGTGGTGAAACTGGTAGACACGCTATCTTGAGGGGGTAGTGGCGAAAGCCGTGCCGGTTCGAGTCCGGCCCCGGGCACCATAATAGAAGAAAAACGGCTTGGAATTACCAGGCCGTTTTTTTTGGTCAGTCCTTGACCAGTAAGGCCGGCGTCTCTATACTCCGGCGGATATTGGAGCAGGCTTCGGGCGCAGATTGTCCAGCCGGTTTCAGGCAGGCCAGGTGTCTGTCAGCAGGGGAGTTTTCGGTTTTTGGTTATCCTCTGCGAGTTCTTGCAACAAAGGGCCCCACATTTTTAGGGGCTTTTTGATTAAGGGGCCTGGCGCATCAGGCCCTGGTGCATAAAAAGGGCTGATCAACAGCCCTTTTTTTGTTTTTGGGGTCGAAAAAACGAGTAATGGAGACCGAATAGCCTTGTCAGCCAAGTTGAAGCAGCTGGAAGAAATTCTCAGGCCGATTGTGGAAGGTCTGGGCTACGAATTCTGGGGCATTGAATTCCGCTCCCAGGGACACCATTCCCTGTTAAGAATATTTGTTGACGATGCCGAGAACGGTATCGGCATTGAAGACTGTGAAAAAGTCAGCCGCCAGGCAAGCGGCGTGATGGATGTGGAAGACCCCATCCAGACAGAATATACCCTGGAGGTTTCCTCTCCGGGCATGGATCGGCCGTTGTTCCGACTGGAGCAGTATGAGGCATTCGCCGGCCATCAGGTCCAGATCAAATTACGGATGGCATTCGAAGGGCGTCGCAAGTTCCAGGGCCTGATCAAGGGTGTTGAGGGCGAGGACGTTGTCGTGGTTGTGGATGATCACGAGTACCTGTTGCCATTCGATAGCATCGAGAAAGCCAACATCGTTCCGGCATTTGAATAAGTCAGTGGACGCAAAGTTTATTTTAAGGGCAGGGCAATCCA
>Ga0098067_1000906_pt1 | contig 10459 bp, 11 predicted proteins | sample 26_taG_FD_92578 | JGI IMG/M metagenome (GOLD analysis project Ga0098067, IMG submission 92578) | Marine viral communities from Cariaco Basin, Caribbean Sea - 26_WHOI_OMZ | ecosystem: Environmental > Aquatic > Marine > Oceanic | place: Caribbean Sea: Cariaco Basin | collected 2014-11-09
AGATTCCAGGTCAGAAATCTCAACGGTTTCTTCAATATCTCTTCTCGGGTCGCCCGTGAACAGGTTTACGTTTTGCTCCCAAATGTTATATATCCCTTTAAAGTCGTAACCCATCCCGATTGGGAAACTCAGCGGAGTAACGGTAAGGTTGAGTTTTTGCTCAATCTCGTCAAGGAGTTCAAAAGCATCTTTTCCTTCACGGTCAAGTTTATTGATGAACACGATCATGGGAATGTTGCGCATACGGCAAACTTCCACCAGTTTTTCAGTTTGTTCCTCAACCCCTTTTGCAACGTCAATAACAACAATTACGCTGTCTACGGCAGTAAGGGTGCGAAAAGTATCTTCAGCAAAATCTTTGTGTCCCGGGGTGTCAAGAATATTGATCTTTGTTCCCTCATATTCAAAAGCAAGTACAGAAGTGGCTACCGAGATCCCTCTTTGCCGCTCAATTTCCATGAAGTCACTGGTTGCCCCTTTTTTGATCTTATTCGATTTTACCGCTCCCGCCTCCTGAATGGCTCCACCAAATAGCAGTAACTTTTCGGTTAACGTGGTTTTACCGGCATCGGGGTGGGAAATGATCCCAAAGGTCCTTCTTCTCTTGATCTCTTCTGAAAACTTCATACTTGTATTTAAGGCTGCAAAGATAATTATTTGATCGTGAAATTAATGCTATACGTCATCACTCGTTTTGCTTCTTGTCTGAAGTCTGAAAAAAATGGATTTCCCGACTGATTTTGTACATTTGAAGCTCAAATTTTGCAATGAAAGAAGAACAAGTGATCCTGGTCAATGAAAAAGATGAGCAAATTGGGCTCATGCCTAAGATGGAAGCTCATGAAAAGGCTTTGCTGCATAGGGCATTTTCGGTGTTTGTCTTTAATGATAAGAACGAGCTCATGATCCAGCAGCGGGCATTGGAGAAATATCATTCTCCCGGTCTTTGGACCAATACCTGTTGCAGCCACCAGAGAGAAGGAGAAAGCAATATTGAAGCAGGGAAACGGCGTTTACAGGAAGAAATGGGTTTTTCAACAGAACTAAAAGACACTGTTTCTTTTATTTACAAGGCTCCCTTTGATAACGGTCTTACCGAGCATGAATTTGATCATATCCTCGTGGGCTATTATAATGAGGAACCAAATTTAAATCCTGAAGAAGCACATGCATACAAATGGATGTCTCTAGAAGATTTGAAGAAGGATATGAAAGACAACCCCAAAATTTATACGGCCTGGTTTAAAATTATTTTTGATAAATACTACAAGCATATCCAGCAATGAGAGTAACGGTAAACAGGAAGGCACATTTTAATGCGGCCCACAGGCTGCATAGAAAAGACTGGGATGATGAGAAGAACCGCCGTGTCTTTGGGAAGTGCAGCAATCCGCACTATCACGGTCATAATTATGAGTTAGTGGTGGCCGTTACGGGAGAGATCAATCAGGAAACAGGTTTTGTTATGGATCTTAAAAATTTGAAAGAATTGATCTATGAGAAGATCGAAGTGCCTTTTGATCATAAGAACCTCAACGTCGAAGTTCCCGAATTCAAAGACTTAAACCCCACTGCCGAAAATATTGCTATTGTAATATGGCGTAAGCTGCGACTAGAGCTGGAGCCACATCTCGACCTTGAAGTGACCTTATATGAAACCCCCAGGAATTACGTTACTTACAAAGGAGAATAATTTTTTATGAAAAACTGTTTTTTGAATTGAGAAATAGTGTAAATTCGCACCTGAAAAATTACGCGAAAGATGGCGAATAGAAGAACATTAAAGAGAGATATGAATTACGTCTTTGGAGACATCATTGAGGCGGCTTATCTGCACCAGATTACCCACCCTGATGAAGATCCTGCTAAATCTGAAAAAGTTGTCGATGAGGCAATATCAGATTTTGACGAATTGATAGGAAAGATGAACCAAAAAGATGTTGAGAATAAAAAACAACATTTTAGAGGAATAGAAAAGGAATTTGAGGTTAAAGCCAAAGTCCTTGTCGAAAAGATAAACGCTTTATAGTAATAAAGCATTCGCCGATGTAGCTCAGCTGGCTAGAGCAGCTGATTTGTAATCAGCAGGTCGTGGGTTCGAGTCCCTCCATCGGCTCTTCATAAAAAAACCTCTCAATTTTTTGAGAGGTTTTTTTATGAAATTATGTGAGGGACGATAAACCTGTCCCTAATGAAAGAAGCTTTTTTCTTTCTGAGGATGGAAAAGCTTTATTAAGTTAACTTTGTGGTAGGTGATTTATACGAGTGATTGTGAAATGCAGCTATTGAAACTACTTTCTTGCCATTCACTGTATAGGCCGGGTGCATCCAATTTCATACTTTCTTCAAGTACTGCAATTGGGTAGTATATTAATGAGCTGCAATTGCTCACCAGGTTTTGAATGAAGACCTCACAGGTTTTTGAAACCTGTGAGGTCTTATTACGGCTAGCGCGGATTTGTAATTTATCCCGACTTTTACTTATACTTTTCAGCTGTAAGTTCGGCTATTTGTACAATTACTTCCACCGCTTTCTGCATACTTTCTACCGGCACATATTCATATTTTCCGTGGAAATTATGGCCACCGGCAAAGATATTAGGGCAGGGAAGGCCTTTAAAGCTAAGTTGAGCTCCATCGGTACCACCACGAATTGGTTTGATGATTGGCGTGACATCTGCTTTTTTCATTGCAGCCTCGGCAATATCAACAATATGCATCACCGGTTCTACTTTCTCTCTCATGTTGTAGTACTGGTCTTTTACTTCTACAGTCACACAATCTCTTTCATATTGGCTGCATATCTCTGCCGCAAGATCTTTGATCATTTCCTTACGGGCTTCAAAATGCTCCCGGTCATGGTCGCGAATAATGTAATGAAGCGTGGTTTCTTCCACATCGCCTTCAATTGCGTTGAGGTGAAAAAAGCCCTGTCTGTCTTCAGTATGTTCAGGAGTCTCAAGGCGTGGCAGGGAGTTAATAAAATCCATAGCAATATACATGCTGTTTATCATTTTATCCTTGGCATAACCCGGGTGCACGCTTTTTCCGCTTACCTTCACAACGGCACCGGCTGCATTGAAATTTTCGTATTCCAGTTCACCAACCTGGCTACCGTCCATAGTATACGCCCATTCTGCCCCAAATTTCTCCACATCAAATTTGTGTGCACCGCGACCAATTTCTTCATCGGGCGTAAAACAAACCCGGATCTTCCCATGTGGAATTTCAGGATGTTCAATAAGATACTTCATGGCTTCCATGATCTCTGTAATTCCGGCTTTGTCATCGGCGCCCAGTAGGGTGGTACCATCGGTAGTAATGATGGTTTGTCCTTCGTATTGTAAGAGGTCATCAAAATATTCGGGTGATAGAACGATGTTTTTTTCCTTGTTCAGTATAATATCTTTTCCGTCATAATTTTCGATGATCTGCGGATTAACATTGGTTCCCGAAAAGTCGGGCGTGGTATCAAAATGAGCTACAAAACCTATTACCGGTACATCATGTTCTACATTTGAAGGTAAAGTTGCCATTACATAGGCATGTTCATCTATGCTCACCTCCTGCATGCCCATGGTCTCTAATTCGGCCTTTAATTTATTGGCTAAATCCCACTGTTTCTCTGTGCTGGGAGTTGATTCACTTGTTTCGTCACTTTGAGTATCTATCTTGACATAGCTTAAAAAGCGGTCAATGATTTGCTGCTTATTAGTCATTTTTAAGGTAGTTTTCCCAAAAGTAGCGATATAAAAAGTAGGTTCAAAACCTTTTCTATTTTCATACTTTTTTATGCAGCTTTGTGTTAATTTTGTGCAAAACCCACTTCATGTATCAAAAGATAATCCGGCCCCTGCTTTTCAATATTGATCCGGAGAAGGTGCATTATTTCACCTTTTCTGCTCTTCGGAAATTGTTTCTTCTTCCCGTAAGCCAAAAACTTGTTCGAAAACAATTTGTAGTTGAAGATAAAAAGCTGGAGCGGGAAGTCTTCGGAATTAAATTTCCTAATCCTGTAGGTTTGGCCGCCGGGTTTGATAAAGATGCAAAGCTGTATAAAGAACTTTCTAATTTTGGCTTCGGATTTATTGAAATAGGAACCTTAACGCCAAAACCTCAACCGGGAAATGAGAAAAAAAGGCTTTTCAGGCTAAAAGAAGACAAAGCCATTATCAACAGGATGGGCTTTAATAATGGAGGGGTGACAGAAGCGGTAGAAAGACTGAAAAAGAACAACGGAGTTCTTATTGGCGGAAATATTGGTAAAAATAAAGTCACGGCCAATGAAAAAGCTGTTGATGATTATTTGATCTGCTTTAATGCCCTTTTTGAGCAGGTAGATTATTTTGTGGTCAATGTAAGTTCTCCCAATACACCAAACCTGAGGGAGCTGCAGGATAAGGAACCGCTAACTAAGCTACTCAATACCCTGCAACAGGAAAATTTAAAGCGCCCGGTGCAGAAACCAATCCTGCTTAAAATCGCACCCGATCTTACAGATTCCCAGCTCCTAGATATCATAGATATTATAAAAGAAACCGGAATTGCCGGAGTTATAGCCACCAACACCACCATTTCACGCGAAGGACTCACTTCAGCAGACAAAGATGAAACAGGAGGGCTAAGTGGACAGCCGTTAACTAAACGTGCTACAGAGGTTATTCGCTTTCTTTCAGAAAAAAGCAATAAAGCCTTTCCAATTATTGGAGTAGGAGGCATCATGTCTCCCGAAGATGCTATTGAAAAACTTGAGGCAGGGGCCGCTTTGGTACAGCTTTACACAGGTTTTATCTATGAAGGGCCGCAGTTAGTGAAGAAGATCAACCAGGCAATTCTAGCACGTTCCTAGTGGCGGGAGAACTCATAGCTTTTCTTGCAGCTGCCGTGCTGCTCACCTTGTCCCCAGGCCCCGATATAATTTATGTGCTAGTACAGGGAATGACTAATGGGAAAAAACACGGGATTGTTACTGCTCTTGGCCTGGTAAGCGGAATTATCGTTCACACCAGCCTGGTTGCTTTTGGGATTTCAGCAATAATTAAGCAGTCCGAAAATTTATTTCTAATGATCAGGCTTCTGGGAGCGGCATATTTATTCTACCTGGCCTGGAAGGTCTACAAAAGCGATACGACAATAACCGTCAAAGCGCCGGCTGCCGAGCAAAAGAAGGAATTAACTGCCCTCTTTAAAAGGGGATTTTTAATGAATGTTTTAAACCCTAAAGTCGCCATTTTCTTCCTCGCCTTTTTCCCGGGATTCCTTTGGGATCCACAAGGCAATACCGTTTACCAGTTCTATGTTCTCGGTTTTCTATTCATGCTTCAGGCTTTCCTCATCTTCGCTGCCGTCGCTATTCTTGCAGGGAAAATTTCTGTCTATCTTCAAAAGCACCCTGCTTCAGGCCAAATATTTAAATGGGTGCAGGTGGTGGTTTTCGTGGGGATTGGTGTTTTCATATTAGTATAGAGTAACGAGTATTAAATAGTTAGTTCTGAGAAGAAGCTATTAGCCTTTAGCAGTTAACCGTTAGCTTCTTTCTGATAAGATGGCCCGGATTTGTAATCGGTGCCGGGGTAAACATTAAAATAAGGCCCTGAAACAAGTTTATGGCGAAAAACTTCTACTTCCTACTTCAGAATCTCAATTCTCATATCTCAATACTAAATTCTATATTTGACTCATGGGGAAATTAAAAATTATTGAATGTCCACGAGACGCTATGCAGGGAATTAAAAATTTCATTCCTACAGAAAAAAAAGTTCAATACATTCAGTCTTTGTTGCGCTGCGGATTCGACACTATTGACTTCGGAAGTTTTGTTTCTCCAAAAGCGATTCCTCAAATGGCCGATACTGCCGAAGTTTTATCTGAACTCGATCTTTCGAGAACACAAAGTAAGCTGCTGGCCATCGTTGCGAATACGCGGGGCGCCCAGGATGCTGCCCAACATCCTGAAATAGACTATTTAGGCTATCCTTTTTCGATTTCTGAGAACTTCCAGATGCGAAATACCCATAAGACCATAGCCGAATCTGTCGAAACCCTGCAGGAAATCCTCAATATCGCCGATGCTTCGGGTAAAGAAGTGGTGGCATACCTGTCTATGGGTTTTGGAAACCCTTACGGAGATCCGTGGGATGTGGAGATTGTGGGGGAGTGGACCGAAAAACTCTCCGGGATGGGTGTAAAGATCCTCTCGCTCTCAGACACCATTGGTAGTTCCACTCCCGATATTATCACTTACCTGTATTCAAATTTAATTCCGAAGTATCCAAAAATAGAATTTGGAGCACACCTTCATACTACCCCGGCAAAATGGTTTGAGAAGGTAGATGCAGCTTATAAATCGGGTTGCAAAAGATTTGATGGTGCGATACAGGGATTTGGTGGCTGCCCAATGGCAAAAGACGAGCTTACAGGAAACATGCCTACTGAAAAATTATTATCATATTTTACGTCTAAAAAAGATGACACAAATGTTAGGATGATGAGCTTTGAATCCTCTCATAATGAAGCCACCAAAATATTTTCTGCTTATCATTGAAAAAACAGGTTCCAAAAATGGCATTTTTGGCACTTCAGTTTTGGGGCTTCTAAATAATTAATTTTCAGTTCGGTTAATTTGTGGTTAAAAGAATGTATATTTGCACGCAATTAAATCTTAATTGCCATGATCGCACACACCTCCAGGATCCTGGGCGAAGGACTCACTTACGATGACGTACTCTTAGTCCCTGCCTTTTCAGAAATCCTTCCCCGCGAAGTTAATATTCAATCTAAGTTTACCCGCAACATTGGCCTCAATGTGCCTATTGTTTCCGCAGCTATGGATACTGTGACCGAATCACGTATGGCTATTGCCATTGCACGTGAAGGAGGAATTGGTGTTTTGCACAAGAACATGACCGCCGAAGAGCAGGCGCTCAAGGTGCGAAAAGTGAAGCGGGCAGAAAGTGGGATGATCATTGATCCTATCACCCTCCCAATTACAGCAAAGGTGAAAGACGCTAAAGAAAATATGCGGGAGCATAGTATTGGTGGTATTCCCATTGTTGATGAGGATGGAAAACTACTTGGAATAGTGACAAATCGCGATTTGCGGTTTGAAAAAAATAACAACAGGCCAATTTCGGAAGTAATGACTTCTGAGAATTTGGTTACAGTAGCCGAAGGTACTTCCCTTGAAGATGCCGAAGTCATATTGCAGCAGAACAAGATTGAAAAATTGCCCGTTGTTAATTCTGAAGATAAACTTGTGGGCCTTATCACCTTCAGGGATATTACAAAGCTTACCCAAAAACCTATTGCCAACAAAGATTTCTTCGGAAGGCTTCGCGTAGCCGCTGCCATTGGCGTTACCGGTGATGCAGTTGAAAGAGCCGAAGCTTTGGTGAAAGCAGGAGTGGATGCCATTGTTATAGATACGGCTCACGGACACACTAAAGGAGTGGTGACAGTACTTAAGGAGGTGAAAAGGAAGTTCCCCGACCTGGAAGTAGTGGTTGGAAATATTGCTACTGCCGAGGCTGCCAAATATCTTGTAGAAGCCGGTGCCGATGCAGTAAAAGTAGGAATTGGTCCAGGATCAATATGTACTACAAGAGTGGTTGCCGGGGTAGGTTTTCCACAATTCTCGGCCGTACTGGAAGTTGCAGCAGCCATTAAAGGCAGCGGCGTTCCTGTAATTGCCGATGGAGGAATTCGCTATACAGGAGATATTCCAAAAGCTATTGCTGCCGGAGCCGATTGCGTGATGCTGGGCTCACTTTTGGCAGGTACAAAAGAATCGCCGGGAGAAACAATTATCTACGAAGGAAGAAAATTCAAGTCTTACCGCGGAATGGGATCTGTAGAAGCTATGAAACAAGGCTCTAAAGATCGATATTTTCAGGATGTGGAAGATGATATTAAAAAACTGGTGCCGGAAGGTATTGTAGGACGCGTTCCTTATAAAGGGGATCTATATGAAAGTATCCACCAGTTTATAGGAGGCCTGCGTGCCGGAATGGGTTATTGCGGCGCAAAAGATGTTGCTACTTTGCAGGAATCGGCGAAGTTTGTGAAGATAACAGCTTCAGGAATAAATGAAAGCCATCCTCATAATGTGACCATCACAAAAGAATCACCTAACTACAGCAGATAGTTCATAGTTCAGGAGTTTGTAGTTAAGAGTTAGATAGTGGCAAAGCCCAAAAAAAAAAGGAGGGTCTCAAAAATGGCATTTTTGAGACCCTCCTTTTTTTTAGCTATGTCAATGATTGCAGTGGTTGACCTTCAGTCATTAGCCTGCACTTCTGACTGCTGAACCACTGACTACTGAATTTATTCTTTCACTACAATTCCTAATTTATCAAGAACTTTCACGGTTATATCAAATTCTTCAGCAGAATAGGCCAGGCTATTTCCGCCGGCATGGAAGATCTGGGTGTAATTCTCTTCCTGGATCACCTGTAGCATGGCGGCATTGATCTTCTCATAAAGTGCCTTGGTAAGTTCATTTCTCTTCATCTGCATCATTAGGCTGGCTTTTTGACGAAAACCTTTAATGTCATTTTCAAGACCCATAATCTCTGATTCCTTTGTTTTTTTGTCTTCTTCAGAAAAAGTGGAGCTGTTTGCCTGGTAGTCCTTTACCAGTATTTCGTATTTAGTGACGTTTGATTCAAGTTCTTTTTGAAGGTCTTCATTATAGGTTTTGAGTCCTTCATTGACCTGGGTCATTTCAGGCAATTGGTTCAGGATATAATCGGCATCTATGGTTCCTATTTTTGACTGTGCAAAGGCTGTAAGACTAAGGAAGGTAAAGCTTAAAACTAAAAGATATTTTTTCATGATTTTGTTTTGATTTTCGCAAATATAAAGGAGCAGAGGCATTTATGAAGATTTTAAGAAAATATTTTTTTATTAATCTTCATAAAGCTGTCCGCGATGAGGTTTTAGAGCATCACGAACCGCCGGCATTTCATCGTTAGTCACTACCAAAAAAGCAATGGCATGTGTCTCAGATAATTTTTCGCTACCCAAAATATTTATTGATAAAGCGTTGTTATTAAAGAATTCCTGTAAGTGATGGGCGTGATGTTTTGCGGTAATTTCGGAATCAGGACCACGAAAATCCCAGATAAGTTTTAGTTTGGGTTCTTTAGACATGTGATGAAATTTGGCTTCTTTGACTTTAGCATAGCGAAAGCCACGCCAAAAGTAAAATTTTTGTGAAATTCTTTCGTTTTATCTGTAGGTTGGTATACTGTTTGGAATTCGTATTTTTGCAAACTCATAATATTTAAGATTAATTTGACTGTCAAAAAAGGACTTTTCTTCTTACTTTTTTTGGGCTTTTTAACCGGAAGCTGCAACTTGCTTAATGAACCTGAAGAGAAAGAGGTCATTGCACGCGTAAATGATGCATATCTATACAGGGATGATGTAGCTACTTTGATTTCGGCCAACACTTCTCCTGAAGACAGTACGCTTTTGGTAAATAACTTCATTACCCGCTGGGCTACTCAAAAATTACTGCTTGACAGGGCACGGGTTAATTTGAGTAGTGAACAGCAGGCAGAGTTTGATCGCCTGGTGCAGAACTACAAGAACGAACTTTATGCTAAAGCCTATACAGATGCTATTGTGGCCCGGGAACTCGACACCAGTATTTCAAGAGAGGCAGCCGAAGCTTATTACGAAGAAAATGGAGAGAATTTTTTTCTTAATGAGAACCTTGTGAAGGTGAGGTATATCAATATTACCAAGAACAACAAGGACTTTGAAACTATTAAAAAACGGTTTATCAGGTTTAACCAGGAAGACAGGCAGGCATTGCTGGATATGGCCATTCAGTTCAATTCATATTCGCTCAATGATTCTGTTTGGGTTAAAACAAAACAGGTTTACGATAAAATTCGGCCTTTAACGCCTCAGGACAATCCTGAATTCTTAAAAAACAAAAATTTTATGCAGCTTGAAGACTCATTAGGAGTATATTTGGTCTCTGTTGAGGATGTTAAGCTGCGCAATGAACAGGCGCCCCTGGAGTATTCCTTGCCGGGCATAAAGCAGATCCTGCTGAATAAAAGAAAGCTGGATCTCATTAAAAAATTAGAAAAAGACATTACACAAGATGCTATTAAAAATGACGAATTTGAGATCTATAATTAAATCACTGGGCCTATTATCCCTTATTGTGGGCGGGAGCAATGTTCATGCGCAGGAAGTAGTAGTTACCGACAGTACCGCAATTGGTATTGAAACGGAAATACAGCAAAAAATACAGGACAGGAGTGGCCGTTTTAAGGTAGATGGTGTAGCAGCAGTAATTGGTGATTTTGTGGTGCTTGAAAGTGATATTGATAAGATGTACCTTGAGCTTCAAAGCCAGGGCGTTTCTACTCAAGATGTGACCAACTGTAACCTTGCAGGAAGGTTAATGGAGAACAAGCTTTACGCTCACCACGCCATACAG
>Ga0098067_1000907_pt1 | contig 10457 bp, 6 predicted proteins | sample 26_taG_FD_92578 | JGI IMG/M metagenome (GOLD analysis project Ga0098067, IMG submission 92578) | Marine viral communities from Cariaco Basin, Caribbean Sea - 26_WHOI_OMZ | ecosystem: Environmental > Aquatic > Marine > Oceanic | place: Caribbean Sea: Cariaco Basin | collected 2014-11-09
AATATATGGCATAACTGATTTTAATAAAAGAATGAAATATTGTTAACACTATATATAGCATAGCGTTAGCATTCTTTCATATTTATAATCTTACTTAGGTGATGTGCTTAATATTGGGGTTTGATAAAACTAAAAAAGCTGTGGTTTTACATGACTCATAGCTTTTGAAGTTTATTGAGTTTATTTTTAGATCTCGCCAACTTTTAACGTGGATAAAGCCTATTTTGATAATCCGTAACATACATCTTGAACCGCCCCGACTACATCGGAGGATAACTTACTTAAGTCAGCCATTGCTGCTTTACTGAAATAAAGCACCCTAATAATGTTTTTTTAAACTCAAAAGCTGACACATTGCCAATCTTACTATACAGTCGTTTTTTATTAAAAGATTCCGACTATGAGGAATGCTAACTCAACATCATTTACGCCACGCTACTACTGTTGTCAATATTAAATCACCTCATACTTATAAAGCCCGTTGACCGTTTCAACCAGTGTATCCTAATACGAATCGCCAGTCGTTCCTACAGATGCGATAGTGCTACAGTTAGTCATTTTATCGGTTAGCGTATAGATAAATACTGAAACCCTCTATCTCTATGATGAATCACATCTTTGATCTTTTCTCTCTCTACTATCGCTTGTTCCAATGCTGCTATCATCATATCAATATTCACACGATTAGACATTTTCAGCCCACAATGCTGCTGGCAAACACATCAATGATAAATGCTGTAGAAACCCAACCGCTAATCATATTGCTATAGGTGAACTCTGCAACCCATAACTAATTAGGACGATGGGCGGTAAAATTCCGATTGGTTAAGTCATCAGCTCGCTTCTGAAAGTTAAGATGTTTAGTAGTGATCTTGCCTTTACCGCGCCAAACTCCCTGCAAAACATATTGCTTTACCAAACGTTACCCGTACCACACGTCACATGTAGTGCTCAAATATTTTAGTGTGACCCATCAGAGATGTACATCTAATTCATTTTTTAAGGAGTCCTAGCCTCCCTATTCTGGCACTTCTGATAATCATAAGCACTTTTGATGCCAGCGAACTGACAATAACTGGCAACCGTTAATCGGTATAAGTCCATCAGCTCATAGATAATCTGCTTTAGTGCATTCTGATGTATTGCCTTAAATAGTATAGGATGACCAACACTAATGAATCTCGGTAAGTAAATCACCTCAGACCACGCCAGCTGTTTAATGTCATGACTGCTATCAAGCGTAATTAAGCACGGCTGTCGATATTTAATCACAAGCGTCACGACTTCATCAATACGAGCAAAGGTGTTAAAAAACTGATAGCTATCTTCTAGCGTACACAATCGCAGCGGCTGACGATAATATTCATCTAGGCTTTCCAGCTGTGGGCGATGCAGAGATAAGCGATGCTGCTGTCAAACCATAAAGGCAGGTTTCGCATCAGCATGAACTGCTAGATTTTGCGAGCTCAGCACTAATAGCTTTTGGATTGCCTTAAAACTTTTTATTTTCATTATAGAGCGCCATAAAAACTATTACAGCTCTAATAGCACGTTATAACATAACATTAAATAAGTAATTAACTTTACTTAAACAACGTCTCACCCAACCAATAAATAACGACAAAAAGGGCTCTTAAAAAGTGAGATTACAAGTCAATTCTTAAGAGCCTAGGAATGTACTTGCTCTAACTTGATCAGACTATAAAACACAATTTTTACTCATAAAGAATAAGTATTCTGCCAATACAACCCTTACTTTTCAAGTAGCAATACCATAGTTTTTAATGGTATTACACCATCAATAAAGTCGTTGTCGAAATCAAAGCTATGGACTTCTTTATATATATAAACCTACTAGATATTTATGTTTTTAAAATATTTTTGATGAGGAATCACTTGCAATACAATATAATATAAATTACTCTATTCATAAATAGTTAATCAATTCGTAATTTTATATTTTCGTGAATATAAAGCAAACTGACCAGCAAGGAGCAACTCATGTCAACGAATGACACAAACATCTCTTCTTTTCTTAATATCGCTAGCGATTCTGACTTCTCTATTCATAATTTACCTTATGGCATTTTTAGTGAGACTGCCAATGGTAACCACCGTGCTGGTGTCGCTATTGGTGAGCACGTATTGGACTTATCGGTACTCGAAACCGAAGGTCTGTTAAAATTAGAAGGTGGCAGCTATTTTGATCAACCCACGCTCAATGCTTTTATTGACTCTGGCCGCGATAACTGGAAGACCGCGCGTAGCACCATTCAATCTTTACTCTCTGCTGACAGCGATGCTGATGCTTTACGTGATAACCAAGACTTGCAGAAAAAAGCACTATTTAAGCAAGCAGACGTCACCATGCATCTACCGGTCCATGTCCCTGGTTACACGGACTTTTATTCCTCAAAAGAGCATGCCACTAACGTAGGCACTCTATTCCGTGATCCTGATAACGCATTATTGCCTAACTGGACTGAAATGCCAGTTGCTTATAATGGTCGTGCCAGCACGGTTTTTGTTAGTGGTTCAACTGATATCGTGCGCCCTTCAGGTCAGTTAAAACCTAATCCTGATGAGCGTCCTATTTTCTCGCCTTGTAAGCGCCTTGATTTTGAGCTTGAAACGGCATTCATTGTGGGTCAACCTAATAAGATTGGTCAACCTATCGCTATTGAGAATGCTTGGGATCATATCTTTGGTATGGTGCTGTTCAACGACTGGTCAGCTCGTGATATTCAGAAATGGGAGTACGTCCCATTAGGTCCTTTTAATGCTAAAACTTTTGCTTCTGAGATATCTCCTTGGATTGTCACCATGGATGCACTTGCACCTTTCAAGACCGAGTTACCTACTCAAGATCCACAGCCTTTAGCTTATCTACGTGAGAAAAATTCTGACAGTAGTTTTGATATTAATCTGTCAGTAGAGATACTTCCTGAAAACACTGACAGCGCCACCGTCGTTGGTGAAACTAACTTCAAATATATGTATTGGTCAATGGCGCAGCAGTTGACACATCACACCATTACTGGCTGTAAAGTTGAAGTCGGCGATATGATGGGATCCGGTACCATTTCAGGACCGACGCCTGACTCTTATGGCTCAATGCTTGAGATCGCTTGGAACGCCACTAAACCTGTAGAACTTGAAGGCGGCGGAACGCGTACCTTTATTGAAGATGGTGATACCGTCATCATGAAAGGCTATAGCGAAAAAGACGGCGTGCGTGTCGGCTTTGGTGAAGTACGCGGTAAAGTACTGCCCGCTTTAGACTTTAATTTTTCTGAATAACCTCTGTATAGATAGCCATTAATTAATTATTTAAATAATGGCTATTTGGTTTTCTATCAAAAGGATATTGATAATGACTTTCAAAATCGAAAAAATTCATCACGTCGCTTACCGCTGTAAAGATGCTAAAGAAACCGTTGAATGGTATAAAAAACACCTCAATATGGATTTTATCTTAGCATTCGCAGAAGACCATGTACCCTCAACCAAAGCTTTTGATCCGTATATGCATATCTTTTTAGATGCAGGCAACGGCAATGTCTTGGCATTCTTTGAAGTACCTAATCAGCCTGAGATGGGATTTGATCCCAATACCCCAAGCTGGGTGCAGCACCTAGCAATGAAAGTAAAAGACCGTGATGCTTTGGAGGCGGCAAAAAAGCAACTAGAAGAAGGCGGAATCGATGTCGTTGGTGTAACTAACCATGGTATTTTTCATTCTATCTATTTTTTTGACCCTAATGGCCATCGGATGGAACTCACCTATGATGATGTTACATCAGAAGAAAAAGTATCAATGATTACTGATGAGATCAAGCAGGAGATGCTTGATGAATGGACACGTACTAAACGTGCGCCACATCATACGCATTTTTTGCATGCTGACGAGCTTGATGAAGCAAAAGAAAAAGTGCCTGTTGGGGAATAGTTTTAGTGTTTCAAATATTAGGTAAGCGTTTAAACGCAGCTCTTAGTTAAAGTTGAATTTTTAATAAGGCTAGTCGTTAATTAAGAGTAGCTCATTATAGTTAGGTCAATATAAAAGAGATACAACGGGACTGGAATACTTAGTCTCAGAATATGGATTTTGTCGCCTCTGTTTGCGTAAGTACAGCAAGAAAATTCATACCAGTTCCGCATCATAGTGTCGTGTATCACTTTTATTTAGTATCGGCTAAATTAATATTAACTTTTAAAAAAAGATAATCGATTTTTGACATTATAACTTTTGGTGGTGTTTTAGAAGGCTAGCTGAAGAGATAGAGAAAGAAGAGCAGCCGTAGTAAATAATGTAGGTATAATTTTTTAGAATATCACTAATATCTATCACAAGTAATTTAACTGCTTTTGCAGGAGATCTAAGATGAATCATAACGAAGGAAGCTGTCCATTTACTGGTCAATCAACTAAATGCCCAGTCACAAACGATAATGATCAATTTAGTGCAAAGGATTTCGATGCTTTTGACAAACCTTATCAACTTGACCCTGCATTGGCGTTAGAGTGGTCTAGAGATAAAGCTCCTGTTTTTTATAGCGAGAAGATGGGATATTGGATTGTAAGTCGCTATGATGATATTAAAACTGTGTTTCGTGACCCTGTTTTATTTTCAGCTCGTAATGTATTAGAAAAAATCACCCCAGCAACGCCTGAAGCGACACAGGTTCTGAAAGACTATAACTATAATATGAGTCGTACATTAGTTAACGAAGATGAACCTGCCCACATGGAGAGACGTAGAGTTTTAATTGATCACTTTTTGCCTGAAAATCTAGCTCCTAAAGAAGAGATGATACGTCGGTTAACACGAGAAAAAGTTGATGAGTTCATTGAATCAGGACGTGTCGACTTAGTCGATGGATTGCTCCATGAAGTACCTTTGTTAGTTGCTCTACATTTTCTGGGTGTTCCAGAAGATGAAATCGCAAAATTAAAAACTTTTTCAGTTGCACACTCTGTAAATACTTGGGGTAAGCCAACAGACGAACAACAGATTGGCATCGCACATGATGTAGGTCAGTTTTGGCAGTATGCTGGCGAAATTATCGAGAAAATGCGTGCTGATACTAATGGTGAAGGCTGGATGCATTATACAATTAAAAAAAATGCGGAAATGCCAGATATAGTTCCAGATAGTTATGTCCATTCTATGATGATGGCAATTATTGTTGCAGCACATGAAACGACATCACTTGCCTCAGCCAATATGTTTCGTACTTTATTAACACACCGTGAAGCGTGGGATGATATCTGTGCTGATCCAAACTTGATTCCTAATGCAGTTGAAGAATGTTTGCGTTTTGCAGGATCAATTGTGGCTTGGCGCCGCGAAACAACTGCTCCAACTACGCTAGCCGGTATAAATTTACCAGAAGGTGCAAAACTACTAATTGTTCAGGCTTCTGGTAATCGAGACGAACGTTACTTTGAAAATGGTAATGATTTCGATATATATCGCGATAATACCACTGATCATTTGACATTCGGTTATGGTGCACATCAGTGCATGGGTAAAAATATTGCAAGAATGGAAATGCGTATTTTCTTAGAGGAGCTTACACGCCGTATTCCTCATATGCGTTTAGCAGAACAAGAGTTTTCTTACCCTCCAAGTACATCCTTCCGTGGGCCAGAGAAGGTCTGGGTAGAATGGGACCCTACTCTAAACCCTGAATCTATAGAGACTAATAGTGAAGGTCGTATTGTTAATTTCTCGGTTGGTGCTCCACAAAAGCAAAATATAGCGAGACGTGTCAAAATAGTTAAGGTGAGAAAAGAAGCGGATGATATCCTAAGTGTTGTATTAGCTGATGCGCGCGGAAGACCTCTACCGAAATGGAGCCCCGGTGCTCACGTCGAAATCATAAGTGGAGGTTATAGTCGGAAATACTCTTTAAGTGGTAAAAATGATTCTAATGCTTATCAATTGGCTATTTTAAAAGAAGAAAATGGAAAAGGAGGTTCTCAATATTTTCATGGTAACCTTCATGAAAGTATGGAGCTTAAACTTCGCGGCCCAAGTAACTGTTTCCACTTAGACAAAACAGCATCACACTATATATTAGTTGCTGGTGGTATTGGAATTACGCCTATTATTGCGATGGCTGACCACCTTAAAGAAATGGGTAAGTCCTATCATATACACTACGCAGGACAAGCAAGTTCAAAAATGGCTTTTCTAGATCGACTAGCAACTGAACACAAAGGAAATTATACAATATATGCAAAAGACGAAGGGAAGCGAGTTGATTTATCGAGTTTAACTACGAACATGGCTAAGGGATCTCAAATATATGCCTGTGGTCCACAACGTATGATAGAAGCACTTTTATTTTTAACAAAAGATCTACCAGATAATACCTTATTCTATGAGTATTTCTCAGGTGTAAATACTGTACTGGACCCAGAAAGGGAGCAATCATTTGATGTAGAGTTATTAGACTCAGGTATAACTTTTACCGTTAAAAATACGCAAACGTTGCTTGAAGCTATTGAATCTGTTGGTATTGACATTGTAAGCGATTGTAAAGAAGGGCTTTGTGGTAGTTGTGAAGTTTTAGTAAGTGAAGGTGATGTTGATCATCGCGATACTGTATTAACAAATTCAGAACGCAAGTCAAATACAAGAATGATGGTATGTTGCTCGCGTGCTATAAAAGGCTCAAAACTGAAGCTTAACTTATGAGGTATTAAACATTTTAGCGGTGTTATAAAAAGTAAGCCAATTGTGAAAGCCAAGGAAAACCCCTCGCTTGTTATGTTTAATAAAGACTTTAGAGCCTTAAAAGCTACTTAAATTTTAATCAATATACTTTTTACTAAACAATAAATATTTCTTTCAAATAATACCAGAATTTTCAAGCTATCGTATATTAGAGATAATCTTTACAAGGAAGTAAGATGAAACAACTCGTTCTGAGCGAATATATTGATTCGCAAAAAATAGGTAGATATCAGATTTTTATTTTAGGTCTTTGTCTGCTCTTAATGATTATGGACGGTTATGATATCCAAGCATTAGCTTATGCAGCACCTTTTATTATCGACGAATGGGGAACAAGTAAAACCGCTCTCGGAGTAGCGTTTAGTGCGGGCATCCTAGGTTTATTCATAGGCTCATTAGCACTAAGTTGGTGCTCTGATAAATTTGGTAGACGTCCTATCTTAATGCTATCAACTATAGCATTTGCAATATTAATGTTACTCACTCCTCAAGTAAATAATATAGAGCAGCTTGCAGCTATACGTTTCATTACCGGTGTATTTTTAGGTGGCATAATGCCAAATGCAATGGCTTATGGTGCCGAGATTGCTCCTTCTAAAAACCGAATAATGGCTATGATATTAATTTCAACAGGTTATACGATAGGTGGTATGCTTGGAGGTTTTATTTCAGCATGGTTAACACCATTCGGCGGTTGGCATTCCATCTTTTACTTTGGTGGAGTTATTCCATTAATCATTTTTGTTATTATGATTTTTACTATGCCAGAATCACTTCGATACATGAGTGCTAATGGAGATAATACGGATAAAATTCGTTACTGGCTTAAAAAAATGTTTCCTCATGAAAATATTAATAGCGATACTAATATCATTCATGAAGTAGAAAATCATGTGAAACCTTCCCCTCTTCAATTGTTTAGAGATAAGAGAGCTTTTTTCACTATTACTATTTGGCTAATAAGCGCCTTAAATATGATGAGCTTGTATTTTTTATCAAGCTGGCTACCTACTCTAGCTAAAGACACTGGACTAGATATTAGTAAAGCCATGTATATCGGTTCAACTCTATTATTGGGTGGTACGATTGGTAGCATAATAATGGCTCTAAAGATTGGGAAAACTGGGTTTTATAAGATTTTAATTCCTGTGTTTATTACTGCTGTGATTAGCGTCGCCTTAATTGGACTAACTTCATCTGTTGTACCTCTCCTATTTTTAATAGTATTTATTGCAGGTTTTACTATCGTAGGAGGTCAGCCTACTATTAATGCATTATCAGCTAATTACTATCCCACTAGCTTAAGAACTACTGGAGTCGGATGGAGTATTGGTATTGGGCGATTGGGCTCAGTAGTAGCACCAGTGTTTGGAGGGTATTTAGCAACTTTTATGAGTATTAATTACCTATTTGTTATTGCAGCAATTCCTTCATTCACTATTATCTTATTATTGATGTATCAATGGAAGAAACTAGGAAAACAATAAGGGCATAGTAGCCTACCATTAGATAAAATATATTCTATATAAGTAAGAATAATATAAATTATAGGGGCTGTCCTAGACAACTGGTTCAACTCCTATTTAAATCCTTGTTTCAACTGATGTAACTGGTTTTTTAGATCGCTATAGTTAAAAAACCATTTACGTTCCTTTAAAACAGATAGAAATGTTCTTTTGGGATGCAGTTATATTTCCGCATGTGGCGTTTAGCTTGGCTCCAAAAGTTTTGTATACCATTAATATGCAAGCTCTCTTGAGTGGTCATTGATACTGTCATCAGTAAACTCGCTCATATCAAGAGCGTTATAATCTCTAAAGGATTTCGTTTAAACAATGCTATCAGGCTTTAACTAAACTAGCATTAGACTAAGTATTAAGCAATCTGATAACGCTTAGCTATTGAAAGTATAGTTTCAATTACTTGCGGTTTATCCAATGGCAATTGTTCAGCAGTACCGATGATGGTGATCGCGTATTCTAATAGCACTTTGTTAGTAGATGAGCCTCTATCGTTAACTTCTTTAGACTGCGGTAAGATGACAGGTATACTGATAGCGTTGATACCCATTAACATGACACCTGCAACCGTTGCATAACCTTGATTACGAATATCGGTTTGCAGCTCAGTAAAACTTTGCCATTTAGCATCCAGCTCAACTTTGGTGAATTTGATGTTAGAAATAGGAATGGCGGTCAAATTATTTATATCTTTCTGCCATTCTGCTAACACTAAAGGTTTAATGATAATATTAGACTGATAACTAGCAAACAATCTACCTGTCGCAGAAGACGTCAGTGGCATGCGTGATCCTATACGAGTATTAATACTAATCGGACTGTCGGGCTCAAATGAGTAAATTACAATAGGCCCTTCACGAAACCACTTAACGATTTGTACTCCGCAGTGAAGAGCATCTTTGATTTCAGTCGCTGCATTAGTCAGCCGCTGTAGAATATTGCTTTGATCGAAACTGGTATGACCTTGTGCATTGACGCGACTGCCTAACCCATAGCGTCCATCGCTCAGCTTTCGCGCATAGTCTTTACGAATAAGACTTACCAAGTAACGATGTGCTTTAGCAGGATGCATTTGCATTGCTTGTGCAATATCTTTTAACATCATAGGTTCATGATAATCTGTGAGTACATCTAGTACAGAGAGTCCAATCTCAAGTGACTGTACGCCACCTGAGTTTCTCTTTTCTGTTGTTTCTGCTGATGACATTGATTGCTCAGTTGAATAAAAAATAATCTAACCGCTATATTAGATAGTTAGAATTTAATAGGTTTATGACTATGATCAATTATATAGGTAATAATAAACATTTGATATATTTAGGAAAATAATTATGATGAAACTGTATAGCTACTTTCGAAGTGGCACCTCACACCGTACTCGTATCGCCATGAACTTAAAAGGTCTGGACTATGATTACATCGCTGTTAATTTAGCAGAAGATAAGCAGCTTGAGTCTAAGTACGAAGCCATTAATCCACAAGGTTTAGTACCTACACTACAGGCGGATGATTTGATACTGTTCCAAAGCCCCGCTATCTTAGAGTGGTTAGAAGAGGTCTACCCAGAGCATCCATTACTGCCTAGCGACTCAGCTGGCCGTATGCGAGTACGAGCGCTGAGTGCACTGATTGGCTGTGACATCCATCCAATTAATAACCGCCGTATTTTGCAACACCTACGTAATGAGCTGTCAGTCAGCGAAGAGGAAGTTCTGACCTGGTGCCAACACTGGATAAATGAAGGCTTTACAGCGTTAGAGACTTTATTGGACAAAGATAAAACCCGTGGTAAGTTTTGTTATGGGGACAATCCGACTTTCGCAGAGTGCTATTTAATTCCGCAGGTATATTCGGCTCGTCGCTTTAAGGTAGATATGACGCCGTATCCAAATATCGTCGCCATTGACGAGCATTGCCGTACCCTCAAAGCGTTTCTTGATTCAGAACCTATGAACCAACCTGATGCACCACATTAAAAACACAGATAGATAATAAAAAATGCTTGGAAGTCAATGAAGTGTGCTAGCCAAAGCAAGATAATATATTTGAAATATGTCAATTTAATGGCAGTCCTTAATTTAAGCCAGAAGCATATAATTTACTGTCATTACTTGATTATTAGTATTCTTAGGAGATAAGCATGAGTCGCTCAAAAGTATATAGCAGTGCCGAAGAGGCGTTAAAAGGTGTCG
>Ga0098067_1000912_pt1 | contig 10444 bp, 9 predicted proteins | sample 26_taG_FD_92578 | JGI IMG/M metagenome (GOLD analysis project Ga0098067, IMG submission 92578) | Marine viral communities from Cariaco Basin, Caribbean Sea - 26_WHOI_OMZ | ecosystem: Environmental > Aquatic > Marine > Oceanic | place: Caribbean Sea: Cariaco Basin | collected 2014-11-09
GGCGGTCTTGAGCACGATGTGATTACCACTGCTCGTCAACTGCTAAACGGTGAAATAGCAGCGACAATATCAAAAGAAGTCAAACCAAAAATTTCTGAAGCTAATGATATAAGCGCGCCAGCTCCTTCTAAAGCGGTACGCCGTGATGCGGTTTATACCAAACATTACCCGCTAGGCGCGAAGTTGGCACAGTGTTGCGGCGGTAGCGTCACCGTTATGTTCGAATGCTTTAATGTAACGCTGCCGATGTCATTATTGGTATTTGGGGCAGGTCATGTGGCATCAGCGCTCATGACCATTCTTGCTGAATTGCCATGCCAAGTAGATTGGGTGGACAGTCGCCCAGAGATGTTTGCGCGTTATTTAATGGATAAAGATAACTCCAGTAAAACGGACCAAGTAGACAGTGCCTACCAAAACCCCACACCGAACCGATCACATTCCTATCAGCTACCAAGACATATTCGTCCGCATATCGATGATGAGCCTGTAGATTTTGTGCGTCCATTTATTGAGCAGGGTGGTCAGCGTTTTATTTTGGTTATGACGCATGACCATAGTGTGGATTTTGAGCTGGTGCGCGCAGCATTAGATACTATTTCTGATACTGGCTCAGCTGATGGTAAGCGCTCAGATATCTCATTACCTTATATTGGCTGTATTGCCTCATCCACCAAAGCCAAGCGTTTTAGAGACCGTTTGATTCAGCGTGGCTATAGTGAGCAACTAGTCAATCAGCTCATCATGCCAATCGGATTACCCATCGGTGGCAAAGAGCCGATGGCGGTAGCCGTGTCTATCGTGGCGCAGCTTTTACAGCGTTATCATCAGGCTGAACGCTGAGTTTTTACGTGCTTAATATAGCCCCGTTTTAGCATCGTTATTTTCCGTCGAATTATTAAACGCTCAGCACTATTTATTAAAATGTTCAGTATTATCAAGCCATGTGAGACCACCCAATGACTCTACATATTTATCAAGCTCGACTGCTACATTATCTGACTGAAAATGACCTCGCTGAGCTTACAATTTCTGATCTTTCACAAGCGTTAGATATTGATCAGAATACAACGTTACTACCCGTGACTGCAGGCGTGCGTGTTTACCCTGAATATATCGTTGATGGTGCGCTCGTTGTAGATGATGTGACAGGACATATTGTAGAGTACGGCCATAGCGAAACTATACTGTCAAAGTACGCCAATGCAGAGGGCAAGCCAGCAGTTAAAGTACACAAGTATCGCGACAAACTCATCATGCCGGGTTTTATCGATACCCATGTGCACTATCCACAAATCGATATGATTGCCGCTTATGGTGAGCAACTGCTCGATTGGCTTAATAATTATACTTTTGTCACTGAAGCCAACTTTGGTGATCCAAAAGTAGCGCATGATACGGCGAAGTTTTTTTTGAACCAATTACTTGCCAATGGTACGACCAGCGCGATGGTTTTTGCGACCAGTCACCCGTTATCCGCCGAGGCGTTTTTTGCTGAAAGCCACAGGCTCAATACGCGTATGATCACGGGTAATGTCTTAATGGATCAAAATGCGCCTGAGCCGCTATGTGTGCCTGCTGAGCAAAGTATCCGCGATACTCAAAATATCATTGATAATTGGCATGAGCGCGGGCGTCAGCATGTGGCCATCACGCCACGCTTTGCGATTACGTCGAGCCCCGAGCAATTACGTCTGGCAGGTGAGTTATATGCCAGATATGACAGTGTCTATTTACAAACACATCTGGCAGAAAATCGCGATGAGGTGGCTTTTGTACATCAGCTGTATCCCAATCACAAAGGCTATCTCGATGTCTATGATGATATGGGTCTGTTAGGCCGCCGTACCACCTTGGCACATGGTATCTATCTTGAGATACCAGAATACGAGCGTTTACGCGCGACTGGTACGCAGATAGCTCATTGTCCAACGTCCAATCTGTTTTTGGGTAGTGGTTTGTTCGATTTACCCAAGACGTTAAGTTATACCGGTGTCAGTATCGCCACCGATGTCGGAGCAGGGACTAGCTTATCGATGCTCACGACGTTATCAGAGGCGTACAAAGTCCAACAACTACAAGGCAATCAGCTATCCGCGCATCAAGGGTTATATCAGATCACCTTAGGCAATGCACAGTCGCTATTATTGGATGATAAAATTGGTAACTTTATGCCCAATAAAGAAGCGGATTTTGTCGTGATTGATATGGGTGCGACGGAGTTGCTTGAACGGCGCATGGCGCAGACCAAAATCCTTGAAGAGCAATTGTTTGTACTCATGATGCTGGGTGATGATAGAGTGATCGAGCAGACGATAGTAGCCGGTCGGAGTCGCTATCGAAAATCTACTGCTTGATAAACTGGCGAAAAACATGAGTCGCAAAAAAGCCTCGTTTATTGAAATATAAACGGGGCTTTTATTGATTTAGTCTGTGTCTTTTATTCTGTGCTTATGGAATAGCTTGGCAGTGTTCATTTTCTAACTGTCGCTTTCTAACTCAATAGACACATTCCAGTCAGTAATATCTATCTCATGGCAGTTGTTACCTTCGCCATTAATACGATCAATCACCAAAAAATCACTGTCACGCCCAAGAGCGAGTAGAGGATGATGCCAGACATTGGCAGCATACTGTATGCCTTGATGCGACTTGGCATAAAATACGGCCAGATCATCAGGCGATTGTGGTGGCGTACCTGCTTTGGCAACGACGACAATATAGTCCTGACCTTCCATCGAGACAAATGCTTGTGTCCCAAACGGATGATACTCCATGACGGAGAGCGCAATCGGATTCTCACGTTTTTTGGCTCGAAAGATACTTATGCCAATAGCGCCACCCTCAAGCTGACTCTCAGCAAGTGCATGATGGCGAACCGCATAGCCATTATTGATCTCATAAGTATTGTCAGCCGTTTGCTCCTCCTCACTATGGCGCTCGATAACCGAGCCGTAAGGGGCAAAGTCTGCTTTGGTTAAAGGCTTAGCTGTTAGAGTGACACCCATTATTTTGCCTCTTTACTATCAGTACCAGTATCATCATCAGCAATCTTGCCATACACGCGTACACGGCTGATACCACCATCAGGAAAGATATTGACTCGGATATGGGTGATAGGCTGGTCTATCTGGAGCTTGTCGTTACCAAAGGTATGGATGTCATCAGCATTGGTTTTCTGCGGCTCAAGTAACGTGTCCCAAAACATACTTTGCGTCACTAAGGTTTGCTCTGGTGTATTCGGTGAGTAGACGGCTTGGATCGAGACTTTATCAGGATAATTGCCTTTAAAATGAGCAGTATCGATTTCGATAGAATCGACAACACCTGCTTGACCTAAGGCAATAATGCACCAGTCGTTACCGGGCTCACGGCGACGACGGGTCTCCCAGCCATCACCCATATTAGGCGCTTTGGTTGGCAACAGTAAGTTGCTGGCTTCACCAAAATGCGCGTCATTGCTAGCAATCGCGCGACCGCCGTTTAACGCACCTGCCAAGTCAAGCTTCTCGCCTTGACTGTTGAGGCTCGCATCAAGTTGGATATCACCATAGACACGCAGTCGAGCCACACCGCCATCTGGATAAATATTTAAACGTATATGTGTCACCGTTTGCTCGTTATCAGTCTCGATAAATTCATGATGGTGACCTTGCAGTGGTGTCATATCGACAAGCGACTGCCAGTTTTTAGCATCCCAGTCTTCTTTGCTTAGGTTGGCAAGTTCAGTATCAGTCTGCTGTAACAGCTCTGGCGCGTACAAGGCATCGACACTGGCGGAAGATGGGAAGTTACCGGTAAAGTGACTGGTATCAATATCAAGGCCTGCGATTTTGGTCGGACGAGCCAATTGGATGATTAAATAATCATAGCCCAAATGACGCTTGCGGCGCGTCTCCCAGCCGTCCATCCATTTACCGTTGTCGTCGAATTTACCTACGATAAAGATAGGCGCATCAGGGTTTAAAATGCGGCTTTTATCCGCAAAAAAGTCATCGGTCGCAAATAGCGCTTTTGCACCTAAGCGACTGTCAGCCACGTTTGATTTTTTAGTAAAGGCTGGCAGGCGCTCAGGTAGATTATTTGCCGAGATAATTTGTCCCACTTCTGAAGTATTTTGACTCATAATGTTTCCTTTTATTTAATATTAGGTTTGATTGATGGTGTGCCGTTTGTTTTAGTTATTCGACACACTGCGATGTACTCAATGAGCGAGGCAATGGCAAAAGTTACATCCAGTTGGCTGTATTGTCTGGTGTTGCAGGGTGGTTTTCGTACCAGTGTTTGACAATCTCATCACGGCGGCATATCCACACGTCAGGCTTGCTAGCGATATAGTGCAAAAATTGCTTCAACGCTTTGATACGTCCTGCCCGTCCGATAATGCGACAATGTAAGCCAATGGTCAGCATTTTGGGGGTATGCTCGCCTTCTTCATATAAGGTGTCAAAGCTGTCTTTGAGGTATTGATAAAACGGCTCGGCGTGAGTAAACCCTGGACTAGAAGAAAAGCGCATGTCATTGGTCTCTAAACTATAAGGGATGACCAAATGCGGCTTGCGTGTGATGGCGTTGCCATCTTGGGCTTTGACATTGAGCCAGTAGGGCAGTTCATCACCGTATGAGTCGGAATCATAGTGATAGCCACCTTGTTCAACGACCAGCTCGCGCGTGTTTGGGCTATCGCGTCCCGTGTACCAACCGAGCGGCTGTTTGCCCAGCATGCGCTCAAATATGTTGGTTGCACGGCGAATGTGCTCACGTTCCGTCTCGCGGTACATATATTGATAAGTGATCCAGCGCAGGCCGTGACTGGCAATCTCATGACCATCTTCTAATACACGCTCAATAATATGCGGCGTTTTTTCGGCAGCGGCGGCACAGGTAAACGTGGTGATGGGCACACCGTACTCTTTAAAAGTATCTAACACACGCCAGACACCGACGCGGCTCCCATATTCAAATGCTGATTCGATAGACTGGTGACGATTGTTAAATTCTGGCGTACCTAAAATATCAGACAAAAAACGCTCTGACTGTCCATCGCCATGAATGACGTTGTTTTCCGCACCTTCTTCGATGTTTAATACAAACTGTACTGCGATTTTTGCGCCGCCCGGCCAATTTGCTTTTGGTGGGTTGCCAGCATAGCCTTTTAAGTCGCGTGGATACGTGTTCAGATCAAAATCACTGATGATTTTTTTGCTCATTATTTATGTTCCTATATCTCGTAGAGCCTTAGATATTTATTTGAATATTGCTTGCCAAGGACAGTTGTTTTTTTGATAACAAATTAAAGTGATGATGCATAGGCCACGAGCTGCTGACGTTCTGTATCTGTTAACTGAGTGATATTACCAAGTGGCATATAGCCAGTTTGTACCGCAGTGACGATTTTTGCTTTATGTATTTTTAGGTCTTCTGGTGTTTGTAAAATGATACCTGCTGGAGGAGCAGCAAACCCTTGCTGTGTTGGCTGCGCTGCATGGCAAGTGCTACAGCGCGTATGCACGACATCCATCATAGCGTCATCTGCTGAGGCTCTCACTGGTACCGCCTCAGCAGTGGCTGCATTATTGCTGACACTGCTATTATTAACGTTATCAGTATTTGTATTAGTAGTCGCGCTTGTAGCTGTTGGGGTGCTATTAGTTGTCGTAGGTGTTACTGCGGCAGTAGTAGGTATTGCAGGCGCTGGTTCAATCGGCTCAGGTCGCATCCAAATAATCAACAATACGGTCAGTATGGCTGGGATAACCAAGTAGCGTGGTTTTTTATGCCCTAAATGTTTTTGGTTAAAGTAATGACGTGCCGTTGCGGTGATAACGCCAACGAAGACCAATACCAACCAACCTTTTTCATGAGCATACATCATTGGATAATGGTTACTAATCATGGTAAAAATAAGCGGTAGGGTAAAGTAGTTATTCATCAATGAGCGGTTTTTGGCTTGCAGTGCCAGTTCAGCCACTTCTTTGCCGGGTTTTTCGCCGCGGCGTACACAATCAACGAGTGCGCGCTGCGCTGGCATAATACCAAAGAACACGTTACCGACCATGACTGTGCCCAAAATCGCCCCGATATGGATGAACGAGGCGCGATCACTAAACAGCTGATAAGACCCCCAGCTTGCAATGACGAGCAAAATAAAAATCAGGGTGCTAAAAATAAAGGCATTTTTACCCAAATGACTGCGCACAATAACTTCATAAATAAAGTAACTACCGAACAAAAACAGCAAGCTTGTCGCAATGGCACCGATACTGGTAAAAGGCACTTTGCTTGGATCGATCAGGTAGGCAGTTGCATTGGCATAATAGACGATAGACATCATCGCCGCACCGGTCAGCCAAGTGGTATACGCTTCCCACTTAAACCAGTGTAGCGTCTTTGGCATTTCCTCTGGTTCGAGTTTATATTTGGCAATCTCATAAAACCCGCCACCATGGACGGCCCATAGATCACCTGAGATACCTTTGTTTGCTTTCCACTGTGGCGGCTTGCGTAGGCTTAGATCTAGCCACACAAAATAAAACGATGCACCAATCCACGCCACCCCTGCGATAACATGAAACCAGCGGAAAAATAAACTCAACCATTCGAGAAGGTAGGCGCCCATGTGGTAAGTGTCCTTTAATATGACAGTGTCTTGATAAAATATTTGTGAGCGGATAACGATTTTCGCTCACAGTTTTTTGATAATAAGGTTCGGTTATGATCCGCGATAGGTACTATAACCATGCGCACTAAGCAAGAGCGGCACATGATAATGACTGGTGTCTTTCACCACAAAGTCGATAACCACCTGCGGGTAAAATGCCGTCAACTGCTGGGCATCAAAATAAGACTGAGTATCGAACGTTACGGTATAGCGTCCGATAGCGAGCCTACCTTCAGTATTATCAATGGCTGCATCAAACTGCCAAGCATCTGGTGTCACGCGGCCATCGTTATTGGTTGTGCCATGTGCCAATAGTGTGGCGTCACCGCTGTCTTGTATACGATGTAAGGTAACGGCGACATCAGCGGCAGGCGTGCCCAAATGAGTGTCTAAGATATGTGATGATAGGGTGGCAGACATAATGCTTCCTTTATATTCAGTAAAAACGTAAATAGGATGGTAAGGCTAGCGCAGCTTATAATTAGGGTGTTGTATGAGCACTGATAATGCGGTGTATTGCTGATTAGCTATCAAATTGCTAATCAACAACTGGTTTAACTAGGCATTGCCTAATAGTTTGTTTAGACGTAAACGTGTGATTTTATTTTGCTCAGCGGCTGCATTAGCGAGTTCTGTCGCGCGATCATTTGGTAGGCGCGCTAATAGCAGATCCAGCATTTGCTGCGCGCTTTTACCCGTGGCAAAAACAATAAAAATAAAACCAAATTTATAAAGATAGTCTCGATTGCCTTTAGCGAGCGCTTCGAGTACGTCGTCTGCTGCATCGTTAGCGCCAGACTGCTCATGTGCAGCGCTACTTTGTGTGTTGCGATATTTCTCTTTTAAAGAAGCCACATTACCGATTTGCGGATGTCCATCGAACGCTTCTAGTAAGTTGGCCTCATTGGTTTGCACGTCATGCCAGATAGCATCGCTACTCGCTAAGAGCGCATCGAAATCTGCAAAAGGACGCGCATCGGCAAGCTTATTTGCCCAAACGCTACTGGTACAGCAGATTAAAAGCTGGGCAACGGCTACTTCCTGAGACAAATCATTAAATTGCGCTAAGGTTAAGCCCATGGCGATATCCTTTTTTGTGATATGACAGTCCATTATGTGTACTGGATAACTATTGTTTAATAAAGGTTTATACATGGTGGTTTTTTGCTTAAACTTAGCGATATCAATCGATATTTTTATGGTTCATTTTTTAGTTTTTCGACGTTTATATTTTTAGCTAGGTAAGCCCACAGGCCATATTTAAGTTGCTAGCTTTCTAATCATGATAAATTGATCATACGGAACGTATTTTTTGAGGAAATACGAATAGTTGAGCCGCAAAAATGACATGGCAGTATAGATTCGGTCGTAATATGTTTGATTTATAGTTACCATTCTGCTAAAACCTGACTAATTGGTCAACTGTTTTATAAGAAATTTTTTTATTCAGTGGTTCATACTGCGAAAATTTGTGCATTGATATATAAAAACATTCAAAAATATAGCGACTATTTTGTCAAACCAGCCACTTGGAGTGAGATACCATTGTTATGACTCAAGATAATCAAAAAGAGGATATCCTGACTACTGATGCGCCATCGCATCGTAGTCAACAAGTTACGCGCGCGCACAATCAAGCGCTGATACTAGCAGCGGCTGAAGAGGAGTTCGTGCTCCAAAGTTATCGCGGCGCTACAATGCAAGGCATTGCTGATCGAGCGGGCTTACCTAAAGCCAACGTTCACTATTATTTTAAAAACAAAAAAAACCTATATATGGCCGTATTACGCTCGATTATTGAAGAATGGAATGACGGCTTGGTGACGATGACAGTGGACAGCGATCCAAAAACCGTCATTGAAAAGTTTGTCCGCACCAAACTGCATCAAGCTTTTGTCAATCCCAGTCGTCATAAGTTGTTTGCCATTGAAGTCATTGGCGGTGCGCCTCACTTGCACGAATTTATGTCAACAACGATGAAAGATTGGGTAAATGATAAAGCGCAAGTCATGAAAGAGTGGCATAAGCAAGGCAAGATTGGAATTACAGATCCCCTGCAACTGTTGATTTTGATATGGGCGACAACCCAGCGTTACGCTGAATTTGAGATTGAAATTGTCGGCTTGATGGACAAAACAGCTTATGACGCAGAAGATGAAGCGCGCGCAGCAGACTTTCTAGTGCCTTTTATTTTACGAGGCTGTGGACTTGAATGAATACTGTTGAGTAATCGGTAATAAGCAATGAGAAAACGAGGTGCGCAGATTAAATCTACAACACCTCGTGTATGGCTAATTATGGCGATATGTTTTGTCTCAAGCCACTTCGCGTACGGGTTTTAAACCATCTTTCGCATGCTGTTCTGGCGTGTCAAACTCGACGCCATAATTCTTTGGTAAGATCATATCAAGCGTGATTGCCACAATACCGGACATCGTCACCGCCGAGCCAAAGATGTTTTGGAAAAACTGCGGCGTCTGTGAGAGCACATCAGGAACGAATGCAATACCCGTTGCTAGACCTAGTGATGTGGCGATAATCAAGACATTGCGATGGGTAAAATCCACGGTGGATAGGATACGAATACCCGCAGTTGCGACAGTGGCAAACATCAGTAGCGTGACCCCGCCTACGACAGGCTTGGGCAGCTGTGTGAAAATCGCACCGAGGATAGGAAATAAACCCATCAGGCACAAGATACCCCCAACATAAAAACCAACATAGCGACTGGCAATACCTGTCATTTGAATCACGCCGTTGTTTTGGCTAAAGGTTGTCACAGGAAAAGTATTGAAGACCGCCGCAATCAGAGAGTTGACACCATCACCCAACACACCCCCTTTGATGCGCTTCTCATAGAGAGGTCCTTTGATTGGCTCACCTGAAATCATGGAGGTAGCGGTCAAATCACCCGAGGTCTCAATACTGGTAATGATGTACATAAAGGCAATAGGAATAAATGCCTGCCAATCAAAACCAAAACCATATTTGAAGGGAATGGGAACGGTAAAAAATGCCGCTTCAGACACCAATGAAAAATCAATACGTCCCATAAATACGGCAGCGAGTAGGCCTAGCATCAGACCGATAAAGATAGCACTTGAGCGAATAACCTTGTTGTTAATAATGCTAATGAGCACCACACTCACCAGTACGCCACCACCTAAGAGTAGGTTTGGAATACTACCAAAATCCTCAGCACCAAACCCACCTGCCAAATCAGTGAGACCTACCTTTGTTAGGGACAAACCAATCGTGACAATCACACAGCCAGTAACAATAGGGCTCATAAATGATTTGAGTTTGGTGATAAATTGACTCAAAAATATCTCAACAAATGCACCGAGAAATGAGACGCCAAAGATAACGGATAAAATCTCTTCAGGACTACCACCGCGGTTTTTTACTACAAATCCTGCTGTCAATACTGCCGCCAAAAAACCAAAGCTGGTGCCTTGTAATGCCATAAGGCCAGAGCCGATTGGTCCTACTTTTCGAGTTTGAATAAAAGTCGCTACACCAGATACGATCAAGGACATGCTAAGAAGATAAGGAATATGTTCCCCTAGGCCTAAAGTGCCACCTATGATTAATGAGGGAGTAATAATACCAACGAAAGCAGAAAGTACGTGCTGTATGGCACCTAAAAATGCTTTGAGAGGGGTGGGGCGGTCATGAAGTCTATACAGTAAATCGGTATTTGCTGGAACGTTTTCACTCATGGTGGTTTCCTCCTAGAATAACTGCTTAGCACCCAATTAACTGTAGACATCAGACAACGTA
>Ga0098067_1000915_pt1 | contig 10433 bp, 8 predicted proteins | sample 26_taG_FD_92578 | JGI IMG/M metagenome (GOLD analysis project Ga0098067, IMG submission 92578) | Marine viral communities from Cariaco Basin, Caribbean Sea - 26_WHOI_OMZ | ecosystem: Environmental > Aquatic > Marine > Oceanic | place: Caribbean Sea: Cariaco Basin | collected 2014-11-09
GACGGTGTGGCTGCGGAATAGGCGAAACGCCCCGTAGTTAGGCCTGAAAGAGACTTTCAAGGTTGAAATACGTCAAGTGTCGCTGCGTCAAAGCGCAGGCTTCCTTGACGTGACCCGCTCGGCACGCTTGCGCGGCGCGCCGTTTCTAATCATTTTGTCTTAACTGAATTCCCCTGAAACGGGGGCATAGGGGAGGAAACACATGGGATTTGCCACGCTTGCTGATTGCTTGGCACTGGAAAATGAAATGCCGTTCACAGAGCGCAATATGCCAACAACCCTCTATGGGCTGTTGTCACGAACGGCTGGGAAATTTCCGGACAACAAGGCCGTCAGCTATCAGATCCTCTCTGGCCCCAAGTCCAAGGCAAAGACGCTCACCTGGAGCAAGTTGAAGGATAAGGTCACGCAAGCCGCCAACCTGTTCCGCTCGCTCGGTGTGGGAGAGAAGGACGTCGTGGCCTATGTGCTGCCCAACTGCAACGAGACCGTCGTAACCCTTCTTGGCGGCGCGGTTGCGGGGATTGCCAATCCGATCAATCCACTGCTGGAGCCCGAACAGATCGCCTCTATCCTGCGGGAAACAGGCGCCAAGGTGGTTGTGACACTCAAGCCGTTTCCAAAGACCGACGTGGCGCAAAAAGTGGCGGAGGCCGTCCGACATGCGCCCAAGGTGAACACGGTGCTTGAGGTGGACCTGAACCCCTATCTGACCCCACCCAAATCGTGGATCGTGCCGCTGATCCGGCCGAAGCTGGAAAACAAGGACAAGCTCGCGCACGCGGACTACAAGAACTTCAACAAGGAGCTGCGCAAACAGCCAACAGAGCTGGCGTTTGCCGACAGCGAAGCCGATCGGGTGGCCTGCTACTTCCACACCGGTGGCACCACCGGGATGCCAAAAGTCGCGCAGCACACCTATTCAGGGATGCACTACAACGGCTGGCTCGGCAGCAAACTGCTGTTCAGCGAGAACGACAACATCATGTGTCCGTTGCCTCTGTTCCATGTGTTTGCTTGCCACGTGATCCTCATGGCGGCTGTCGCGTCCGGTGCCCATGTCGTCTTCCCAACGCCGCAGGGCTATCGGGGCGAAGGTGTTTTTGACAACTTCTGGAAACTGATCGAGCGGTGGAAGATCACTTTTATCATCACCGTTCCCACGGCCATTTCCGCGAAAATGCAACGGCCGGTGGATGCTGATATCTCGACCGTGAAAACCGCCTTCTCGGGATCAGCGCCGCTGCCGCTGGAACTGTTCCGTCGCTTTGAAACGGCAACAGGGGTCAAGATCGTCGAGGGCTACGGTCTGACCGAGGCCACCTGCCTTGTCTCCTGCAACCCGGTCGATGGCGAAAAGAAAGTCGGCTCTATCGGGATCCCGCTGCCTTATACCAACGTCAAGATCGTCAAGGGGACCGATGGTGGTTCTGTGGAATGCGGCACGGACGAGGTCGGAGAAATCTGCATTTCGAACCCGGGTGTCTACGCAGGCAATACCTATACCGAGGCGGCAAAGAACGAAGGGCTTTACTATCAGGGAACGCACCTGCGTACCGGGGATCTGGGACGTCTGGATGGCGATGGCTATCTTTGGATCACCGGGCGTGCGAAGGATCTGATCATTCGGGGTGGCCACAACATCGATCCTGCCGAAATTGAAGAGGCGCTTTTGGGGCATGAAGCTGTGGCCTTTGCCGGTGCAATCGGACAGCCTGATGCCCACGCGGGCGAGATCCCCTGTGCCTTTGTCGAGCTGGTCGACGGCGCGACCGCAAGCGCTGAGGAATTGTTGGAATATTGCAAGATCCACGTTCACGAACGTGCGGCGATCCCAAAGCACGTGACTGTCATGGATGAGCTGCCGAAGACTGCCGTGGGAAAGGTCTTCAAACCGGATCTTCGCAAGCACGCGATCACCCGTATCTACAACGAGGCGCTCTTGAAGGCGGGTCTGCCAGCCCGCGTGGAGCAGGTGGTGGACGACAAGAGCCGCGGTCTGATTGCCCAAGTGGAAGACAACGGCGCAACAGCGAAGGACATTGGCGATGTCCTGGGCGTGTTTACGCGCCCGTGGGAGCCCATGCCCAAAGACTGACGTCTGGCGTCATCATAGCCATCAGGAAAGCGCCCCACCGGGGCGCTTTTTTGCTGTAAGGGCATGGCCATTGGCGCATTCGCTGATAGGCTCGGCTGGATTGGAACCAGCAGACGGGGCAGGGCGATGAACTACGAACGGCTGATTGACGAAGAGACCTGGGCCTTTATCCGCAAGACGGGTGAATGTTATCCCGACGACGCCGTTGATCTGTCGATTGAGGAACAGCGCAAGGTCTATGACGCCATGGCCGCAGAGTTCCGTGCGGCCCGCCCAGACGCCGTGACTTGCGAGGACCGGTCCGTTGAGGGCGTGCCGATCCGTATCTACACGGCGGGCGAGCCCGGTTATACCGTCATGTTCTGCCATGGGGGCGGTTTTGTCGTCGGCGGGTTGGAGAGCCATGATGACGTTTGTGCAGAAATCTGTGCCCAGACTGGTTACCGGGTTGTTGCGGTGGACTACCGGCTGGCTCCTGAACACAAACATCCAGCCGCCTTTGAAGATGCCTGGACAGTTTGTGAGTGGCTGCAGCACAGCTATGAGGGGGATATCGTTCTTGTGGGTGACAGCGCCGGCGCCAATCTCTGCGCTGCTGTTGCCCATTACGCACGGGGTCGGACCAGCCGGATAGTCGGACAGGTGCTGATCTACGGTGCCTTTGGCGGTGACATCAATGCAGGCTCCTACCTGGAGCACGCCCATGCGCCCATGCTGACGCGCGATGACATCCTGTTCTACGGCGATATCCGCAGGCCAGAGGGTCAAGGCACGGATCCTGATCCGACGATGGCGCCGCTGTCTGATACGGATTTCTCCGGCCTGCCTGCGACCGTGCTGGTGTCCGCTGACTGCGACCCGGTACGCGATGATTCCCGTGATTACCGGGACAAGATCCTGGAGGCAGGAGGCAAGGCTCATTGGATCAATGAGCCGGGTCTGGTGCATGGCTACCTGCGGGCGCGCCACAGCGTCGGCCGGGCACGTGACAGTTTCGAAAGGATCTCGGTTGCGGTGGAGGCGTTGGGGCAGGGCGTCTGGCCCTACGACTGAGGCACGACTGGCGGTCCTAGCCCGCAAACTGTGCGCAGGCTTCCGGATCAGCATCGTGATCATACCAACCGCCCGTCTTTAGCTGCCAGTCAGGGGAATGGACCGTCACGTAGGACCAGCTCCCAACGGAGTCATGGGCGTAGCGGATGATGTCGTCGGCCTGGATGTAGCCGATCCGCGCGCTGTTGGCGCTGCGCGCAGAGTAAAGCGGAACAGGATTGCCAAGCCAGCCAAGACATGTGCTTTCCAAATCGTCAGCAATGGGCAGATCAATGAGCAACTGTCGCAGATGGCCATCTTCAAGGGACAGGCTGCGTCGGCTGGTGTCTACCTTGCAGGCGAACTGAGCTTCGCGGGCGCGCAGCTGTTGCACCAGACGGGAGCTGGCGGCGTCCAGGACCACGGATTTTCCCAGGCAATCACCATTGTCAAACAGGCTTTGGCCCAACGCGCTGCCAAAGCAATATCCGGCTCGGTCCATGATCAGGTTGCGGGTGAACCAGAGGTCTTCGCAGGTTTCACCGGCAAACGCGCCGACGGGCAGGGTCACTGTGGTCAGAAAAAAGGAGATCAAAAGTGATTTGGTCATGGCAGGCTCCCAAGGTGCTGAAATTGCACGAGACGGAGCCTGCCACGGTTTCTTACTTGAGGAAAGGTTCGCCTTTCATCGTGTCGGCAATGGGCGCGCCAAGGCGGGACAGGATCGTCGGGGCGAGGCGGCGCTGATCGATGACTTCCTCTGCGTCTGGCCCTTCGGCATTGCCAAAGTAATAAAGCGCGGTTTCCTGCTGGAGCGGGTCGCGCCCGCCGTGATGTCCGCGTTCGTCCTGGCCGTGGTCGGCAGTCACGATGACCTCATATCCCATCTCGCGCCAGCGGGTGATGAAAGGCGCGAGCATTTCGTCCATGACAAAACAGGCGTGATCCATTTCCTGGCAGTCATGGAAATAGCGGTGGCCCATGCTGTCAAGCGTACAGGTGTGCAGCATCCCGTAGTCCAGCCCAAAGCGTTGGCAGAGGTTGGTGAGGGTTGCAAAGAGATCAACGTCGGATGGCGTCATCTGGTTGTCGAGGTTGTAGCCCGACATGGTGTGAAACCGGCCGTGATTGATGGTCGTGCTTTCCGGTTCGTCGTATTCAATGTCGCGCACCGGATCGAACGGGTGACGATTGAAGAATGACGACCAATAGCTGTGCGCAACAGCGCCTGTTGTTCCGCCTGCTTCACGCACCTGGCTAAAGACGTCCTTTTCCTTCAGGCGGAACACATTGGCGTTGCCGGTGCATCCGTGGACCGCAGGCGCGACCCCGGTGTGGATCGAGGCATAACAGCTGGCAGAGGTGGACGGCAGCACGGCACGCAGTTTCCAGACCCGCGCATCGCCGCTCTCGACCCAGCCTTCGAGGTTTCCAAAGAGACGACGAAAATTGCGCCAGGGTACGCCGTCCAGAATGATCAGAAGAAGCTTGTTGTTCATGACCCGAATCCTGTGTTTGCGGGTGAGTTTGTTCCCATCATCGTGGCAGCGACATGCGGTGCTGGTCCAAAAGCGACGGGGAGGGGATATGTGTCAGCCATCGTGTTATGGCTGCGGTTCAGTTGGACAAAAGCCCGCGCTGGTTGGCGCGGGCTTTTGCTGTGTTTGAGGTGGTCTTCCGTCAGTTGCCAGCGCTTTCCATTTTGCGGTTGGCGATCACCTCTTCCAGCCAGCCAAGCCGCATTTCCGGCACCGAGCTGAGCAGGAGGTCGGTGTAGTCGTCAAACGGCGGGCTCAGAACCTCTGTCTTGCCGCCATAGCGCTGAACCTTGCCCTGATACATCACCGCGATGTTGTCAGAGATGGCCCGCACGGTGGCGAGGTCATGGGTGATGAACAGATAGGCCACGTTCTCGATTTTCTGCAGCTCCAGCAGCAGCTTGAGAATGCCGTCTGCAACCAAGGGGTCCAGAGCGGATGTGACCTCGTCACAGATGATCATCTTGGGCTTTGCCGCCAGGGCCCGCGCAATACAGACGCGCTGTTTTTGCCCGCCCGACAGCTCGGCCGGGTAGCGGTCGATAAAGCTCTCGCCAAGTTCGATCTCGTCCAGAAGCTCAATGATACGCTTGCGCTTTTCCGCACCCCGCATGCCAAAGTAGAACTCCAGCGGACGGCCGATGATGGTGCCGACGGTCTGGCGCGGGTTCATCGCGACATCCGCCATTTGGTAGATCATCTGTAGTTCACGCAGGTCTTCGCGGCTGCGTCCGGCCAGATCCGGCGAGAGGGTGCGCCCCGCAAACTCGATCTCGCCTTCACGCGGAGGCAGCAGACCGGTGATGACCCGTGCAAGCGTGGACTTGCCCGACCCGGATTCCCCCACAACAGCAAGGGTCTGGCCGGGATGCAGGTCAACATTCACGTTGTGCAGAACATCAAACTTCGTCCCTTTGTAGCGCGCGGTGATATTGCGCACGCTCAGAACCGGCTCTGGGGTCGGGGCCTTTTCGTCGTGTTCGATCGACCGCACCGAGACCAGCGCCTGGGTGTATTCCTCTTGCGGGTTGTTGATGATCTGGTCGACAGGTCCGTATTCCACGGTATTGCCGTGGCGCAGTACCATGATGTCATCGCTCACCTGTGCCACAACCGCGAGGTCATGGGTGATGTAAAGCGCGGCGACACCGGTGTCCCGGATGGCTTCCTTGATCGCCATCAGAACCTCAATCTGCGTGGTCACGTCCAGCGCGGTTGTCGGTTCGTCAAACACCACCAGATCCGGCTCAGGGCACAGGGCAAGTGCCGTCATGCAACGCTGCAGCTGACCGCCTGACACCTGGTGAGGATAGCGGTCACCAATGTTGTCCGGATCCGGCAAGCCCAGCTTGGCAAAGAGGGTCCGCGCGCGGGCCTCTGCCTCCTTCTTGGAGAATTTGCCCTGCTCAACTGCGGCCTCGATCACCTGTTCCATGATCTTCTTGGCCGGGTTGAAGGACGCGGCGGCGGATTGGGACACATAAGTGACCTCACCCCCGCGCAGACGGCGTACGTCGCGCAGTTTTGACTTCAGAACGTCGCGGCCGTTGATCCAGACTTCGCCACCGGTGATTTTGACCCCACCCCGGCCATAGGCCATAGAGGCCAGACCGATGGTGGATTTACCGGCACCGGATTCCCCGATCAGACCCAGAACCTTGCCCGGCTGCAGATCGAAGCTGACGCCATGCACGATTTCGATGTCATGGGGTTTTTCACCCGGCGGATAGACGGTTGCGCCAATCTTGAGATTGCGCACTTTCACGAGGGGTTCGCTCATCCGCGACCTCCTTTCAGCGAAGTTGTGCGGTTCAGGACCCAGTCGGCAACCAGGTTGACCGAGATCGCAAGGGTGGCAATGGCAAAGGCAGGCAGAAGCGCTGCGGGGATCCCGTAGACGATGCCGTCCTTGTTTTCCTTCACGATGCCGCCCCAGTCAGCCTCAGGCGGTTGAACGCCAAGACCAAGGAACGAGAGAGTGGAGACAAACAGAACCATGAAGATGAAGCGCAGGCCCATTTCCGCCACCAGCGGAGACAGGGCGTTTGGCAGGATCTCGCGGAAGATGATCCACTTCATCTTTTCCCCTCGCAGGCGGGCGGCCTCGACGTAGTCCATCACCTCGATATCAACCGCAACGGCACGTGCCAGACGGTAAACGCGGGTTGAATCCAGCAGACCCATGACAACGATCAGGACAGGAACCGTGACCGGCATGACCGACAGGACGACCAGCGCAAAGATCAGCGTCGGGATCGACATGATCAGATCGACAAATCGCGACAGAACCTGGTCAACCCAGCCACCGGCAACGGCAGCAAAGAAGCCAAGGACAGAGCCGGTCACGAAGGACAGGACCGTTGCAGCCGTGGCGATAAAGATGGTGGTGCGACCACCATAGATCATCCGGCTCAGCAGGTCGCGGCCAATGTTGTCGGTGCCAAGGAGATGCTCAGCCGAGCGCGGCTCCCAGACGTCACCGACAATTTCGGCCATCCCGTAGGGGGCCAGCAGGGGGGCAAAGATTGCCATCAGAAAGTAGAGGGCCGTGAAAAACAGCCCGATCATGGCAGAGATAGGGATATTCTTCATTTCGGATGCCTCAGACGCGGGTTGGACAGGATCGCCACGATATCGGCAATCATGTTCAGAAGGATGTAGACAGCGGCAAAGATCAGACCGCAGGCCTGCACCACCGGAACATCGCGCTTGGCAACATGGTCAACCAGATATTGGCCCATGCCGGGGTAGACGAACACCACTTCGATCACGACCACGCCCACAACCAGATAGGCAAGGTTCAGCATGACCACGTTGACGATCGGCGCGATGGCGTTGGGAAACGCATGGCGGGCAATCACGTGGAAGGTGCTCAGGCCCTTCAGCTCGGCTGTTTCGATGTAGGCGGACTGCATCACATTGAGGATCGCGGCCCGTGTCATGCGCATCATGTGTGCCAGAACAACCAGCGTCAGCACCGCAACAGGCAGGGCAATTGCGTTGAGCTTATCCAGCAAGCTCATGGAATCGTTGATCATTGCGACAGAGCTGAACCAGCCCATCTGCACGGCAACGAAATAGATCAGCAGATAGCCGATCAGGAATTCAGGGATGGAGATCGATGCCAGGGTAACGGCCGAGATCAGCTTGTCCGGCCAGCGGTCGCGGTAACGTACCGCCAGAAGACCAAGGAAAATCGCCAGTGGGACCGAAATCACCGCGGCCCAGAAGGCCAGGAACAGCGTGTTGCCCAAACGTTTGCCGATGCTTTCGGCGATATCCTGACCATTGGTCAGCGCCGTACCTAGGTCGCCCTGCAGGGCGCCAAACAGCCAGTCAAAGTACCGCACCAGCGCCGGGCGGTTCAGACCGAGCTCTTCCCGCAGGTTTGCGAGGGCTTCAGGGGTGGCAGATTGGCCGAGAATGGATTGGGCAACATCGCCCGGCAGCATCAAGGTGCCCAGAAAAATGAGCGCCGACGCGGCAAGAAGGAGCAGGAGTCCCAGCGCGAGGCGCTGGGACACGAGTTTTACAACTGGGTGCATGGATGAACCTCTATCAGGCCAGCCAGCACTTGTGGGACCACTTGCCCGACATCACGTCGCCGGTCGGGTCCGCAACCCAGCCCTGGACCTTGTTGCTGGTGGCATCGATGAAGTCGTTGAACATCGGGCAGATCAAGCCGCCATTGTCGCGGACCAGCATGCCCATCTGGCTGTAGAGAGCTTTGCGCTTGGCTTCATCCAGCTCACCGCGGGCCTGCAGCAGCAGCGCATCAAAGTCTTCACGCTTGAAGCGGGTGTCGTTCCAGTCTGCAGTCGACAGATAGGCGGTCGAATACATCTGGTCCTGCACCGGACGGCCACCCCAGTAGGAGGCACAGAACGGCTGTGCGTTCCAAACTTCGGACCAGTAGCCGTCACCCGGCTCGCGTTTCAGCTCCAGCGGGATGCCCGCGGCATTTGCGGACTGCTGGAACAGCTGGGCGGCATCGATCGCACCCGGGAAGGCGACGTCAGAGACGCGCAGGATGATCGGGCTGCCGTCATGGCCGGACTTCTTGTAGTGCTCCGCCGCTTTGGCCGGATCGTACTCGCGCTGCGGGATGCTTTCGTCAAACAGCGGATAGGCTGCGTTGATTGGCATGTCGTTGCCGACGGAGCCATAGCCGCGCAGAACCTTGTCGACCATTTCCTGACGGTTGATCGCGTATTTCAGCGCCAGACGCAGTTCGTTGTTGTCAAACGGCGCGGTGTCGCAGTGCATGATGAACACATAGTGGCCCGGACCTGCGGTCGAGTGCACGGTAAGGTTGGGCGCGCGGTCAAGCAGACCTGCGACTTTCGGCTCAACACGGTTGGCAATCTGAACCTGGCCCGACTGCAGCGCAGCCATACGGGCGGTCGCATCGTTGATGACAACGATTTCGACTTCGTCAACGTGGCCGCGGGTGTCATCCCAGTAGTTGGGGTTCTTTTTGTAGGCATGGCGCACGCCGGGCTCGTCTGCGACCAGCATATAGGCGCCGGTGCCAACACCAGCTGCGGGGTTGTCGAAACCGCCATCGGGCTGGATCATCAGGTGATAGTCAGCCATCAGATAGGGAAGGTCGGCGTTAGCGGTGCCCAGTTCGACGATGAAGTTGTCGCCATCGACCTTCATGCCTTCGATGCCGCGCATGATACCAAGCGCACCGGATTTACTGTCTTCGTTGGAGTGGCGCTCCATTGTGCGCATCACGTCTTCGGCCGTCAGTTCCTTGCCGTTGTGGAACTCAACACCCTTGCGGATCTTGAAGGTCCAGGTCTTTGCGTCTGCGCTTGCTTCGACGCTTTCCGCGAGGCGGTTTTCGATGGTGCCGTTCTCGGTCACGTTGACCAGGGTTTCACCGAACTGATTGAGGTTGTGGTAGGGCACCTGGCTTGCTGCCAGCGCCGGATCGAGAGAGTCGGTGCTGCCACCGCCGATCGACGCGAGCTTCAGTGTGCCACCCTTGACCGGGCCTGCGGCCTCGACCGCACGGGTAAACAGGCTACCCGCAACTGCGGCGCTGATGCCGAGCGCTGCCGTCTTACCCATGAACTCCCGCCGGGTCATTTTTCCGGAGGTGACGCTTTGCGTCATATAGTCGAGTTGGTCTTTCATTGCAGTCTCCCTTTTTATGTGCGCCATGCGTGCGGTCACACGCGGCCTGCACTTTTTCTTGAATTGCCATTCAAGGTTTGCGCATTTGATGCGACCTCGCAACCCCATTTAGCGACCTATTTCCGGCCAGCAGGGCGTACACAATCCGCAGAAAACCGAATGCGCGTCGCGTTTTTGAGTATCAAAGTCGCTTTTCGCCATATTGACACGGATCTCAGGGCAATCTTTGCAAAGATGCACCGTCTGAATTGGTCAAAAATTATATGCCGCAAATGGCGAATTTATATGCCCAGGTGCCCTTTCGGACGCGCAGGCACCCGTCATGCGGGAGTTTTGCGGCGGAATCTCGGTCCATGGGTGTCGTTTTTGCCTGATCACGTGCGCAGAAGGTTCCAGCACGGGGGAGGGGAGACGAAAGCCGCCAATCTGATCTCAACCAGCAAAATTCGCGTGTGACACCGGGGGGAGACGGGCCGGAAACAGGGTGCGGTGGATGAGGATCACCCCCAGTCGTCGCTGTCCATCCAGATCGTCACGGGACCGGCATTGACCAGAGAGACCTGCATGTCCGCGCCAAAGGATCCCCAAGCGATGGGAATGCCCAGACTGGCCAGATGCGC
>Ga0098067_1000920_pt1 | contig 10410 bp, 4 predicted proteins | sample 26_taG_FD_92578 | JGI IMG/M metagenome (GOLD analysis project Ga0098067, IMG submission 92578) | Marine viral communities from Cariaco Basin, Caribbean Sea - 26_WHOI_OMZ | ecosystem: Environmental > Aquatic > Marine > Oceanic | place: Caribbean Sea: Cariaco Basin | collected 2014-11-09
AGACCTTGAGCCCGAATATATCGCTATCTCTGCGGACAGTAAAACTGCTTATGTGAGCTTGCAAGAAAATAATGCTATTGCCGTGGTGGATATTGCTAGCGCGACGGTAAAAGATATCAAACCATTGGGAGCAAAAGACCATTCGCAAGCGAATAATGGCCTAGATGTTAGCAATAAAGACGGCGTTATTAACATTACCACTTGGCCTATCATGGGCATGTATATGCCTGATGCTATCGCCACTTACGCGGTAGGCGACAAAACTTATCTGGTCACTGCCAATGAGGGTGATGCACGTGAGTGGGGCGACTTTGACGAACAGATCGGCTTTAGCGACGTACAAGTTGATCCGAGTAAATATACCGCTGCGGCTTGTCACAATTTAGACTGCGCCGATAAAAAAGCCTTGGGAAAGTTGGACTTCTCATCCGTAATGGGAGATAGCAATGGCGACGGGGTTTATGAAACGCTCTATAGCTTTGGGGCGCGCTCCTTTAGTATTTGGGATGCCGCCAATATGGACTCGCCTATTTATGACAGCGGCAGTTTGATGGCCCAGTATATCGCTGAGCACTATCCTGCGAATTTTAATGCCAGCAACGATGATAATGCTAGGGACAATCGTAGCGATAATAAGGGCGTTGAGCCAGAAGGAGTAACTATTGGTCAAGTGGGTAACCAGACGATTGCTTTTGTTGGCTTAGAGCGTATCTCAAGTATTATGGCGTTTGATGTCACAGATCCCCAGCAGGTTACTCTGCTCGGTGAGATTAATACCCGTAGTTTCGATGATAGTAAGATGGAGGCCGCAAAGTCTGGATTGTCGCCAGCCAATGCTGACGGAGATTTAGGTCCTGAAGGGCTCACTTATGTCCCAGCCAGCGATTCACCATCGGGTAAGCCGCTATTATTGGTCGGCTTTGAAGTGAGTGGTACCTCAAGGATATTTGAGCTGAATTTCTTAGAATAAATCATCAAGCATGACTCAGGAATAAAAAAAGTCCCCAACCATAGCTTATGATTGGGGACTTTGCTATTTAATGACTTTGCTATTTAACAAACAAGCTATTTAAATAATCTTACTTAATATCAGGATTAATAGCCGCTTTAGCAATGGCTTCGGCAATAGCGGCAAGTTTTGCGTTAGCCGCCTTTTCACCAGCGGTAATGGTCTCGCTACGGCGTGAAGTATCGACAGAGCTAATATGAGCAACCTGAGGGCGGATAATAACATCAGCGCGAGCCACTTCTGCTTGGGTCACGGGTAGACCACCTTGGCTATATTTGCCGCTAGTAGTGCCATCCTTTGAGGTACTTTGCATCGCGACGTAGCTCTGCTCCATCATCGACCAGATATTACGTTGGCCTTCTGCTTTTCCCTTATTAGTAGAGGTATTGTCAGTAATATCAACCGCAATTACTACATCAGCACCTAAAGCGCGCGCTGCATCAACCGGTACTAGGCTACTAACGCCACCATCCACATACTTTTTGCCCACTTTTTCGGGAATACGCGGGGCAATAAAGATATTAGGCACACTGCACGACGCCTGCACCATAAGACCGGTATCGCCACTGGTAAACACGGCTTGCTTACCGGTATGCTTTTCGGTAGCAACTGCGGCAAAACGGATAGGCAAAGCTTCAATAGGGCGCTGACCGACTTGCAAGTTAACGAAGTCTTTAAGCTTTATCCCTTCGATAATACCTTGATAGGCTAGCGTAAAATCTGTCAGTTCAGTATCAGGTGTGGTTAATGCCAGATGTTCAAGATGATTGGCGGTCATACCACTGGCGTAAAGGCTACCGACAAAGCTCCCTACGCTGCTGCCCACGATTAAGTCGGGTTTGATACCGCGCGCTTCTAGTGCCTTAATCACACCGACATGAGCGAAACCTTTGGCACCACCGCCCCCTAAGACTAAAGCAATAACGGGTTTGGTCGGTTTAAGCGTCTGGATTGGCGCATCATATACGGAGGTCGTGGTACATGAGGTCGTCAGCAATAGCACGCCCGCACTCAAGCCCATTTTGGCCACACGAGTACCGCGTGACCAAGTCCTTTGGAGCTTAGAACCCATACTATGGGACAACCCTCTCAACATGATACTCGCCTGTTATTTATCATAAATCTATAGATGGGCTACGTTATAGTAGCTGAAACAGTAGCCAAAATTACTATTAACAATTTTAGCCTACTGAAATGTAGGATGTTAGTAAAATTTGCGTAAGCGTAGCATAACTTACCGTTTATCGGGACAATATCTTAGCGAATGCCAAGCTAGCGCATTATTTCTCTTATTGATAAGCCTAATTAAAGTCATTTTTCGAGTTATAAAACCAATTTTCTGCAGGTTTCTTGTCTCTACCGCTCATTTGCGCCACTATAGAGCTTAGTGATTTTAATGAGCTGCAAATTATAAAAATTGTCTAATCTATACTGTCTTTAGGGGCAAAGTTAGATAAATTCAAGATAAGATATTCTGTATCAATGCTAAAAAATTCAGGGTAGTGGCTATGGCAAACGCTTTATAAAACTACAAATTTTTTCTTCAGTTACCCTATATTGGTTTTATAGTAAACCCACTATAACGAGTGTTGAGCCATTATGACTGCTTCTGCTAAGACTTCTGTCAATTCTGCTGTTGCTAATATGCCCTCTGCGGTCGATCTGCCCGTCAGTGCGCTGGCAGGTGTCGGCGTCAAAGTCGAAGGTCAATTAGAGCAGCTGCATATCGCCCGTATTTTTGATTTATTGTTGCACTTGCCTAGAGACTACGAAGACCGCAGTCGCCTCGTTACCATGCGCGACTTGGAACATGGTCAATCTGCTTTGGTTGAAGGCGAGGTCGTGCATGTGGATAATAATCGTGGCGGTATGACGGTCATTGTAGAAGACGAGACAGGACGAGTCTCCCTGCGATTTTTTAAAGTCTATAGCAGCTTGATTCAAACCATGGCATTAGGGATGCGCTTGCGCCTGTTTGGTGAAGTTAAGCTGACGCGCTACGGGTTACAGATGGCTCATCCCGAATATAGTGTCGTCACTAGAGGGGCGGCGGTGGATAATACCGGACTGCAGCCTATCTATCCGGCGGTCAAAGGTCTACACCAAAATAAACTGCGCACTCTTATTAAGTTAGCATTGCAGTTAGTCCGTCAACAAGGCTTACCATTGACCGTATTTAATGCCGGCGATTGGCAGTCGGTCAGTGGGCTTAGGACAGCGCCGTTAACCCCAAGTAGTCTACAAGGGGGCGATTTAGCCGACGCGACCGATATGTTTGCAACATTGGCGAATGCCTTTGCTCGTGATAAGCCAGCTCCAACACTCTCCCAGCAAGAAAAACAAATCCAAACCGCTATCTATGGGCTCAGTTTATTTGAAGCCTTAACCCTAATCCATACCCCACCTATGCATACCGATGTCGGCCAACAAACCCAACGCTTGCTACAGTTAAAGGAACGCAGCCATCCGGCTTGCCAGCGCCTCATCATTGAAGAGCTCACGGCGCACCAACTGAGCATGCTATACCGTCGGCAACAATTGCACCAGCATAAAGCTCCGAAATGCGATGCCAGCAGCCCATTAGCAGCTAAATTATTAGCCAATCTGCCCTTTAGTTTAACGGGCGCTCAGCAGCGGGTAGTTAAAGAAATCACCCATGATATGGCGACCTCGATACCAATGTTGCGCTTGGTGCAGGGGGATGTGGGGGCAGGTAAAACTTTAGTGGCGGCATTAGCGGCTTGCTATGCCTTAGACAGTGGTTGGCAAGTCGCGGTCATGGCGCCGACCGAAATCTTAGCCGAACAGCACCTTATTAATTTTGAAAATTGGTTTGCGCCGTTAGGTATTGGCGTAGGCTGGTTGGCAGGTAAGCAAACGGCGAAACAGCGACGTGAAGCCTTAGCCGCAGTCATCGATAACGAAGTACAAATCGTGGTCGGTACCCATGCATTATTTCAAGATAAAGTGCAGTTTGCTAAATTGGGTTTGGTGATTATTGATGAGCAGCATCGCTTTGGCGTTGAGCAACGGATGGCACTGACCAGCAAAGGGGTCTCTGGCAGTACGCCGCACCAACTGATCATGACCGCAACCCCAATTCCGCGCACCTTAGCCATGAGTGCCTATGGCGATATGGACACTTCTATCATCGATGAGCTGCCACCCGGACGTACCCCTATTAAGACAGTAACTATAGATCGAAACCGCCGCGATGAAGTGATTGCCCGTATTGCTGCCAATTGTGCCCAAGGCAAACAAGCTTACTGGGTCTGTCCCTTGGTGGAGGAGTCGAGCGTGTTGGATGCGCAAGCCGCAGAAGCCACCTATGCTGATTTAGCTGAGCGTCTAGATATCCGTATTGGCTTAGTGCATGGCAAGATGAAAGGGGTAGAAAAACAAGCGGTGATGAAGTCTTTTAAAGCAGGCGAGCTAGACTTACTGGTTGCCACTACCGTAATCGAGGTGGGGGTCGATGTGCCCAATGCCTCGTTAATGGTCATTGAAAATGCCGAGCGCTTGGGGTTATCGCAATTGCATCAGTTGCGTGGTCGGGTAGGGCGGGGCTCTGAAAAGAGTTTTTGCGTCCTGCTCTATCAGACGCCGTTGTCAGAGACGGGTACCGAACGTTTAAATGTCTTGCGCGATAGCAGCGATGGCTTTGTGATTGCACAAAAAGACTTGCAACTGCGCGGTCCCGGTGAGCTGCTGGGCAAACGTCAGACCGGTAATATTGGCTATTACGTGTCTGATTTGGCTAGGGATGAAAACTTATTAATGATTGCCCGTACTCTGGCGGAGCGTCTAATCAGTGACCCTAACCGGAAACAAGATGTGGGCTTATTGATTGAGCGGTGGATGCCGGAAGCAAGTAAATATACCAATGTGTAATCAGATACGTAAGCAATGAAAACCTAAAAACTCATCTTCTTATTGGCTCAAATCCAGTCATAGTCTGTACTCAAGGGTTAAAATAAGTTTGGTAACGCAAAGTCTGTTATTCATATAAGTTATCTATGCTATGTTTTTATAGCTATTATGCTATATCATTAGTGATAATAAGGGTAACTCTTGATTTATCAGGCATGCATTACTATAAGAGTATGATTTGGCTAAGCTAAAGTCATCTTTGCTAGGCTAAAGAGGTGCTCATAAATGGCTGTTGAGTTGGTCTATAAGCTATTGTGAACCAGCCAATAAGCTAGCGATTGTGCTTACAGCAACTTGCAATACACCCGCTATAATTCGAGTATAATTTTGAACTAATCGTTACAGCCCCATTATTTATATTTTACTGCGTTTTTATTGAGTTTCTATTGCTTACGTCATTACATCATTACGTATTTAGCCCTCATTTAACACAGCCGGTTTAGAGAATATCATGAGTCAAGATCCCCATTTATCCAAGTCTCCCAAGCCTGATGAGCAGGTGTCACCTACCCTTGATAAAGTGCCGGTCACGGACGCAACGGTAGAGACTGTAGCGCCGCCATCGTATAAGAAAACCGCCAACACTACCCAGCGTTGGAAATGGCTGTTGCCGCTTATGCTAGTGATGTTGGGCATTGGTTTGCTGGCAGGTAAATTTTGGGGTGAAAAACAAGCCGCTGAGCAGTTAGAGGCGGCGAACAATTCAGGAAACACAAACTCGTCGCAGCCTACGCCCGTTGGTGCGACAGATACGGAAAATGCAGAACCAGGCAATCAAAAGCCGGTCTTGACCGTAGAGATTGTCACCCCTGAGCAAACGGTTATTGATAATGCCTTAAGTGCCGATGGGACGATTGGGCCTAAAGATATTGCGACTGTTTTTGGTAAAGTCGATGGGGTAACCATTGATCAGGTGCTGGTACAAGAGGGCACGCAAGTCAAACAGGGGCAAGTCTTGGCCGTGTTTGATACCGATGCTATGCAGCAGCAGCGCGTCCAAGCCCAAGCGGATCTAGCCGAAGCGCAAACCAGTCTGACAGTAGCGCGTGCAGATGCTGAACGGGTCATCCCTTTACTCGATATTGATGCCGTTAGTAAGCAAGAAGTGGATCGCTATATTGCTACTGCCAATCAAGCGGCAGCCTCTGTTGAAGCCGCAAAAGCGCGCCTGAGCAACCAAACCTTGAATTTAAATAATGCTAAAGTCACCGCGCCAGTTAGCGGTGTTATTAGCGAAAAAACCGCCAACGTGGGCAGCGTACCCGGCCAAGCTCCATTATTCACGATTATTGAAAATGGCGTTTTAGAGTGGCAAGCCCAGGTTGACCCCGATAAATTGGGTGAAATCAACGTTGGCACGCCAGTACAAGTCAGTTTGCCCAATAAGAAAAGCGTGATGGGTGAAGTCAGCCGTATCGCGCCAACCGCAGAGAAAGGCAGCCGTCAAGTGAGCGTGTATGCCACTTTAGCCAAGAGTCCTTTAGTGCGTTCAGGCATGTATCAGCGCGGTAGCTTTATGCTCGGTGGTGAAGGCAAGCAAGTATTACCGATTAGCGCCATTATCACGGAAGATGGCTACGACTATGTCATGCTAGTCAATCAAGAGAAAGCTGACAATGGCGAGACTATCTACCGGATTAAGAAAGAAAAAGTAAGCCTAGGTGAGCGTCAAGGTGACCAAGTCATCGTAACTCAACCGTTGGCTAAAGACGTCGCTGTCGTGCGCCAAGGCGGTGGTTTCTTAAATGATGGGGATATCGTCCGTATAGCCGAACTTGAAGCGGCCAATCAGCCCAAGCGTGCCGCTACTAAGTAGCCAGTAGGATAATAGGAAAACTTCATGAGCTTAAACGTCTCGGCTTATTCCATCAGAAACCCGCTCGTCGCTATCTTACTGTTTATCCTGCTCACTTTGGGCGGGATTTATGGTTTTATGCAAATGAAGGTGCAGCAGTTTCCCGATATTGATTTTCCTGGCGTGGTCGTTACGGTGACTTTGCCCGGTGCCGCACCCAGCCAACTTGAAAATGATGTTGCTAAGAAAATAGAAAACAAATTAGCGAGTATCGAAGGCATCAAGCACATGCGCACCACCCTACAAACGGGGGCGGCAACGATAGCGGCTGAGTTCGTACTGGAAAAAGACATTCAAGAAGCGGTAGACGATGTGCGCTCAGCGGTAGGAGAGGTACGTGGCGATTTACCAGCTGCGGCCAATGACCCTATTATCTCTAAGCTAACCACGGCAGGCTTGCCAGTCGTAACCTATTCCGTCTCTGCCAAAGATATGAGCGTGGAAGACCTGTCTTGGTTTGTAGACGATACGGTCAATAAGCGCTTATCCGATATTAAAGGTGTCAGTAAAGTAGATCGGGTCGGCGGCCTGCAGCGGCAGATTACCGTAGCGGTAGACCCAGCTAGCCTTAATGCGCTGCAATTGCCTATCGCACAACTGTCACAGCAAATTGCGGGTATTCAACAAGATACGTCAGGTGGTCAAGCCGAAGTCGGTAGTAATAAACAAACCATTCGCGTATTAGGCGCAGTAGAAAACGCCCGTGAACTTAACGAATTACAAATCGCCGTCCCCGTGGGCGGCACGCAGAGTCTAGGCAGTATAGCGACCGTTACCGATGGTCCTGCTGACCCTAGCTCAGTGGCCTTACTCGATGGTGAGACAGTAGTTGCCTTTAACGTCAGTCGAGCTCGCGGCGCTAGTGAAGTGGACGTCGTTAAGATGGTCGATGCTGAACTGGCAAAAATGCGCAAAGATTTGCCCAACTATACCATCACCAAAGTGTATGACCGCGCCACACCCGTCGAGCAAGACTATAACGCTTCGTTAAAAATGTTGATTGAGGGCGGGGTCTTAGCAGTTATCGTGGTCTTTATCTTCCTGCGTAACGTCCGGGCGACTATTGTGGCTGCCGTGGCATTACCGCTATCAGTGATTCCTACCTTTTTAGCGATGTACCTGTTTGACTTCAGTCTGAATATCATCAGCTTACTGGCGTTATCTTTGGTCATTGGTGTCCTCGTCGACGATGCTATCGTTGAGGTTGAGAATATCATGCGGCACTTAAGGATGGGCAAGACGCCGTATGCCGCGGCGATGGAAGCTGCTGATGAGATTGGCTTAGCGGTCGTTGCCACGACCTTTACTTTGATTGCAGTATTCCTACCAACGGCCTTTATGAGTGGCGTAGTCGGTCAGTTTTTCCGTCAGTTTGGTTGGACAGCGGCGCTCGCTATCTTTGCCTCATTGTTGGTGGCGCGTCTGATTACGCCGATGATGGCAGCTTATATGCTGCGTCCAGAAAAGCACCATGTCGAGAAAAAAGGCCGGCTCATGCAGGCTTATTTAAAAACCGTAAGTTGGACTATTCATCATCGCTGGATCACTTTAGGCGTTACCCTTGCGTTGTTTGCCGCGTCGCTCAGCCTAGTTAAATTATTGCCCACCACCTTTATTCCCGATAACGATATTAACCAGTCGCGTGTTGGTATTGAATTAACGCCGGATGCAAGCTTGGCGGATACTATGCGCATCAGTGAGCTGGCGCGTAAACGGATTATGCAAATCGATGGGGTAGAGGGCGTTTTAAGTGCGGTCGGTGCCCCGCAAGCGGCGAGCTTAGACTCGCGCGATAACAGTGGTAATGCAGAGAACGCTGCCAGTCTAGATATTGTCTTGTCACCCCGTACGATGCGCAGAAGTAAGACTGAAATTGAACGAGAAATTACCAACACGTTGGCGGCTGTACCAAGCGCCAGATTTGAAGTAGGTCTAGCCAGTGGTGGTGAGACGGGTTATAGCTTTGCCCTTACCAGTACCAATGCTGATGTGTTAGAGCAAACAGCTCAACAAGTCATGAGTGAAATCCGCGCGCTACCTATGGCGGGTGATGTGACGAGTAATCGCAGTTTACCGCGCCAAGAGTTGGCAGTGACACCTGATCGCTTAGCTATGGCAGATCGCGGCGTCACCACCCAAGGTATCGCGGATACGTTACGGGTTGCAACCGTTGGGGATTATGAGCAAGCCTTGTCTAAGTTGAATTTAGATACCCGTCAGATTCCTATTGTCGTCCGCTTGCCCGATGAAGCCAAAGATAACGTCAGTCAATTGGGCGATCTATTTCTCCCCAGTAGCCGCACTGATGGCAGCGGGGCGCGTATTGCCGAAGTGGCGAAGCTTAATTTCGGCACCGGTCCCTCTGAAGTACTGCGCTTTGACAGAGAGCGCTCGATTAATATTAGCGTGCAAGTGGGTGATGGCGAGCTGGGTGGCTTGATTGAGGCGGTGAAAGCGACCCCGTCTTTACAGCAGCTGCCAGACTCCATTTCTATTATTGACCAAGGTCAGGCTGAAAGTATGGCGGAGCTGTTTAGTGGCTTCCTAATCGCCATTTCTGTAGGGATTATCTGTATCTTTGGCGTGTTGATTCTCTTGTTTGGCAAAGTGTTGCAGCCGTTGACTATTCTAATGGCCTTACCGTTGTCTATTGGCGGCGCCTTTGTTGGTTTAGTCATTACCGGCAGTAGTCTATCGATGCCGTCGATGATTGGCTTTATTATGCTGATGGGGATTGCGACGAAAAACTCAATTCTCTTGGTGGATTATGCAATTTTGGCGCAGCGTGATCATGGCTTAAACCGCTTTGAGGCCTTGTTAGACGCTTGCTATAAACGGGCGCGGCCTATCATCATGACCACTATCGCGATGGGGGCGGGCATGATGCCGCTAGTATTAGGCTGGGGGGAAGCCGATCCGACCTTCCGTCAGCCTATGGCGGCAGCGGTCATTGGCGGGCTAGTCACTTCGACGCTGCTGAGCCTCATCGTGATTCCGATGGTGTATACTTTTATGGATGATATTTCCCATTGGTTTGCCAGTTGGTTACGTCCGCATGGTGCTGAGGAGCATGAGGTGGAAAGTAAAGTGTCTTAATTTTTGGGTCTTTAGCCTAGCTCATATCAGCATCGTTGAAATATCCAAACCGATCTAATTTTTTTTATTAGTTCGGTTTTTTTGTGGGCTGATTACCTACTAAATTTTTAGCTAAATAGCAGTAACCAATAGTAGGGTTACGGTTCTCTACTTTCTAATACCCTTAAAAATTATCTCATTAAAAAGCTACAAGTCAATATTACCTGCCATGCTACTAAAATATTGCTCTGCGTAAAATAAACTTAAGTCCTTTTTAATAGAGAATCCTCATTATTTTATTAAGTTTATTTTATTAAGAAATATGACTGAAAGATTAAGCATGACTAAAGAGTCTATCGCTTGACAAAATAATTAGATAAATAAACCTTTTCTAATACAAATATATAGACCTACTCACAACTATATTGTTTATTATTTATTGAATAACTGTTGAGTTTATTTAAATTTTACCTTACCCTGTGTTTACAAACTTAACTAATGTTTAGTTTAGTCCTAACGGAGGTTAAGGCAAGTAGGGCGA
>Ga0098067_1000923_pt1 | contig 10392 bp, 8 predicted proteins | sample 26_taG_FD_92578 | JGI IMG/M metagenome (GOLD analysis project Ga0098067, IMG submission 92578) | Marine viral communities from Cariaco Basin, Caribbean Sea - 26_WHOI_OMZ | ecosystem: Environmental > Aquatic > Marine > Oceanic | place: Caribbean Sea: Cariaco Basin | collected 2014-11-09
ATTAACCCGGTAGAAGTTAGGGTTGACAACGATACTATAGATTTTGAAATAAGAATTAGAGAAGGTAAAGTAGCCTACTTTGATGAAATCACAGTAATTGGTAATGATAAGACTAAAGATCACGTGATCTTTAGAGAAATGAGAACCAAACCCGGCCACAAGTACAGCAAAGAAGCTGTTGTAAGAACGGTACGGGAACTTGGACAGCTAGGATTCTTTGATGCTGAAAATCTTACCCCCGATTTTAAAGAGGTAGACCAGAACAGTGGAACTGTAGACCTTGAGTATTCTGTTGTGGAAGCAGGAGCCAGCCAGATAGAACTACAGGGAGGATATGGTGGCGGAGGCTTCGTAGGAACCCTTGGGCTTTCTTTCAACAACTTTTCCCTAAGCGGACTTTTTGATAAAGATGCCTACAAACCATTACCTATGGGAGATGGACAAACGCTTTCTCTACGTGTACAGGCCAGTACATATTATCAAACCTACAGCCTTTCTTTCTCTGAACCATGGTGGGGCGGAAAGAAACCGGTAAGACTTTCTACTTCGCTGCAGCACACTGAACAGTATTTCTACGACTACAGAAATCGTGAAGCCGATAAAGACAGGAAGTTCTCTATCTCAGGAATCACTTTAGGTCTTGCAAGAAGACTAAATGTACCCGATGACTTTTTTGTACTTTCTACTGCAGTTTCTTTTCAACACTACAACCTGAACAACTACAACACAGGGCTCTTTACTTTTGGAGATGGATATTCTAATAACTTCTCCCTAACCCTCGGTCTAACAAGAGACAATACCTTCAGCAATCCTATTTTCCCAATGGGAGGCTCAAAATTCGAAATTGTAGCCAAGCTTACTCCTCCTTACTCTTTGTTTGACGACATTGATTATGCAAATCTTGGAGATCAAAAAGAATATCAGCTTCAAAACGAAAATGGTGTTCTTATAAACAGGCAGGGAAGACCATTAAGAGACGGGGAAGATCCTGTACCAGATCAGGGAAAAATTGACCAGGAGAAGTACAAATGGTTAGAATTTTACAAGATCAAATTCAACGGTACTTGGTTCACCAACATCTATGAAAAATTAGTTTTAAGAACCCACGCAGAATACGGTTTCCTTGGAGCTTACAACAATGACCGTGGTATTCCACCTTTTGAAAGATTTTACCTTGGTGGAGATGGAATGGGTACCTACAGTATGGATGGCCGTGAAGCCATTGCACTTAGAGGATATCCTAACCAGTCTCTCATCCCGGTTGACCGGGGCGTAATGAGCAGCGCTACAGATAATGACGGGGCTACTATTTACAACAAATATTCTCTTGAATTAAGATACCCAATAACATTAAAACCAACAGCCTCCATTTACGGCCTTACCTTCCTGGAAGCGGGTGCATCTTTTGATGATTTCAAAGATTACAACCCTTTCCAGATCAATCGTTCGGCAGGTGCAGGTATCAGGATATTCATGCCGGCCTTCGGTTTATTAGGAATAGACTTTGGATATGGCTTTGACCCACTTCCGGGAGAGACCCAGGCTAACGGTTGGGAGACCCACTTTATAATTGGACAGCAGTTTTAATTTGGCACGGTATTTTCTATATACCCCTTGATTATGAAAAAATCCATACTTATAACACTAACTTTTTTACTCGTTTCGGGTTTTGTTGTGCAGGCACAGCAAACAGTGAGAATAGGTTATGTAGATATGGAATACATACTTCAAAACGTTCCCGAATACCAGGAAGCCTCTGCCCAACTTGAAAAGAAAGTACAGCAGTGGAAGACGGAGATTGAGACCGAGTTGCAAAGGGTTGACAAGATGAAACAGAATCTCGCTAATGAAAGGCCGCTTTTGACCAATGAGTTGATCAAAGACCGTGAAGACGAGATAAAGTTTGAAGAGAAAAAAATTCTGGATTATCAACAAAAGAGATTTGGCCCTAATGGAGATTTTATTACTCAAAAACTCCAACTGGTAAAGCCGGTACAGGACCAAGTTTTTGTAGCAGTACAGGAAATTGCCAAGAACCGAAATTATGATCTTATCTTTGATAAATCGGCAGATGTAGTTACTCTTTTTGCCGCAGACCGGCTTGATGTGAGTGACCAGGTACTAAGAAGTATTACCAGGGCCTCTAACAGGAAAGAGCTGGAAACGCGACAGGAGAAAAGAGAACTGATAAGACAGGAGGCAAAGACTGTTGAAGAAGACGCAGTACTTTCAGAAAGAGAGCAATTGCAACAGGAGAGAAAGCAGGAAAGAGAAGCCCTTCTTGAAAAGAGACGACAAGAAAGAGATTCTATTCGCAATGCAAAAAAGGAAGAAGCCGAAAGACGCAGAGAGGCCATTCTCAAAGAACGTCAAAGGAAGAAAGATTCTGTAGCAAAGGCGAGAGAAGAAATCAGGAACAACTAGTAAGCCAATAATAGTACAACAAATAATTCAACAATTAAATAATCAATTTTAAACATGAAACAATTCAAGACCCTTCTAATAGCTGTAGCTTTAATCTTTGGAGCAACTTCTTTTGCAAACGCACAATCAAAAGTGGCGCACATCGCTTCACAAGAACTGATTGAACAGATGCCAGGATATAAAGCTGCAATGAACCAATTGGAAAAACTTCAGAAAACTTACGATACTCAAATTAAAGAAATGGTTACTGAAGCCCAAGGCACAATGAAAAGATATGAATCTGAAGCTCAAACAAAGACAGATGAAGAAAACCAAAAAAGAGCTTTAGAACTTCAACAAACACAAAGATCTATTGGTGAGTACCGTCAAACTGCTGAGCAGGATCTTCGTCAAAAAGAAGTAGAGCTTCTTAAGCCTGTATTTGAAAAGGCACGTACTACAATTCAAAAAGTAGCCCGCGCTAAAGGATATGACTATGTGCTTGATTCTACTACCGGAACAGGACTTCTTATGGCCGATGGTTATGATCTAATGCCTGATGTTAAGAAAGAACTTGGAATTTAATTTCCGACAAAATATTTTGTAAAAACTGCGCATCATTGATGCGCAGTTTTTATTTTTACAGGAATGAGCAAAGACAAACCTATAGGTATATTTGATTCGGGTGTGGGCGGCACCTCAATCTGGAAAGAGATCCATCAGCTGCTCCCCCTGGAACATACCATTTATTTAGCCGACAGTTTTAACGCTCCTTATGGAGAAAAATCTTCTGAAGAAATTGTAAAGCTAAGTATCAAGAATACCGAAAAGCTGCTCGAAATGGGGGCTAAAATAATTGTAGTGGCCTGTAACACGGCTACCACGAATGCCATCACTCACTTAAGAACATCATATAGCATTCCGTTCATTGGGATTGAACCCGCAATAAAGCCAGCTGCCTTGCAAACCCGCGCCAAGTGCATTGGTATCCTCGCCACAAAAGGCACACTCTCCAGCAATCTTTTTGCCAAGGCATCAGACCTTTATTCAAAAGATAACAAGATCGTTGAAGTAGTGGGAAAAGGCCTGGTAGAAAAAATAGAACAGGGACAAAAAGATGCCCGTGTGGTTCATGATATGCTTACAGAGCTCCTCGAACCCATGATACAAGCTGGCATAGATTATTTGGTGCTGGGCTGTAGCCATTACCCTTATTTAATTCCCACCCTCAAAAAAATACTCCCTCCGCACGTGCAGATCATAGACTCGGGGATGGCTGTTGCCAAACAAACCCGCGTTGTACTTCAAAGTCTTGACTTGCTGACTAGTGAACAACAGCAAATCCCAGAATTTTTCACCAATGGAGACCCAGAAATTCTTACTGACATTATTCCCGCGCCTTTAAATTCTTTCAAAGTCAACTACCTCGATTTTTAAAAGCACATTGAATCGTTCTAAATAAGCGATGTAAAACGGGCAGAAAATTGTAATTTTGTGAAAATTTCGACATGAAAAACATCACCATAGATATTCAGCCAACCACCAGGCCAACAATCGTCAAGTTTGAAGCGAATGTATTTTTGACCAAACATGAGAGCTTTGAATTCAATAATATTGAAGAGGCCGGGCGCTCTCCTTTAGCCCAGCAGCTATTCCATCTTCCTTTCGTAAAAAAGGTATACATAGCTCAAAATTTTGTAGCTATTGAAAAGTACAACATTGTGCACTGGAAAGATGTGCAACAGGAAATCTCTGAACAAATTGAGACCTACCTCAACAATGGCGGAACTGCAGTAACCTCTCCACAAGAGGAAATCAAAAAGGTACCTGTCACTATATACGCCGAAAGTACGCCTAACCCTACGGTTATGAAGTTTGTTTCAAATAAGAAACTGGTGCTTCAAAGTGTGGAGTTTAAAAACATAGACGAGGCCAAAAATGCTCCTTTAGCAAAGGCTTTATTCCACTTTCCTTTCGTTAAAGAAGTTTTTATTGATGAGAACTACCTCTCCATCATGAAATATGATATTGCTGAATGGGAAGAGATCACACAGGAACTCAGGGAATACATGAGAGAGTACCTGGAACAGGGCAAGGAAGTATTGATCGAAGACAGCGAACAACCTTCTGCAGTTAAATCTGAAGGAAAAGCCCCTATAAGAAAGGTTGAACTCGATGATACTTCAAAAGAAATTGTTGCTATTCTGGATGAGTACATCAAGCCGGCGGTAGCCAGTGACGGCGGCAATATTTTATTTGATAGTTACGACGAACAGCAGAAACTTGTAAAAGTGATCCTTCAGGGAGCCTGTAGCGGTTGCCCCTCTTCTACAATGACACTTAAGAACGGTATTGAGACAATGCTCAAAGACATGCTACAGGGCAGGGTAGATCGTGTGGAAGCCATTAATGGATAATTAGAAAATATCAGGAAGCACAACTTCCTACATTATATATCAACAGGACTAAAGGACACTCAAAAATGGTGTTTTTTAGTCCTGTTCTTTTTGTGGCAGACCGGTGGAGAACATGGTCGCTTCCACAGCAATATTGAATTCGCGGTAAAGCTCCAGCAAGTTCATTGTTGAAGTAATGAGGTCACGTGTTTCAAGCAATAATCCGAAGTAAAGTTCAGAATTTCTCGGGCTGCTTTCGGTAGTCCTTATCCTTTTGATCTGTTTCTCGATAAGTTCTCCAACATCGCTAAGCAAAGCCTGTTTACCTGCCAGCACCACATCAATACGCGCAAAATCACGATGTGCAAAAATGTCTTCAATCTCGTCAAATAAAGCCTGCATCTTGTCGTCTACCCTTTTGAGATCGCGAATTTGATTAAACTTGAGATTCTTGTGGTTATTATTTACATGGTTGTAACTGTTCCTGGTGATGTAGCCAATAGACTGCACGATATCCTGCAGATAATCTAGAATAAGGATATAAAAGCGGTTTGAATCAAGAGAAGTTTCCTCAATACTTTTGATAAAATAGAAAACATTCCGTTTGAGTTCGTCAATTTCGGATTCCAGTTTCTTAATAGACTTTTTATTCTTTTTAAGCTTGCTCTTATCGTAGTAACCAAGGTTCTTGACCGTCTTTGAGAACATTTGATTTACACCACACACAATACTGGAAATGTTTTTAGAGCTCTCTACCACAATATCATTAATGGTGCTGATATCATTTCTTCTGAAAGGTTTTTTCCGCTTTTTCTCCTTCTCCTTTCGGGAGTGAAGCACAAAGCTGCGGGCAATACTGAAGATGGCCAGAATAATAAGAATGGTAATGGCTATAATCCCTCCAAAGTAAATAATAGCGGCAAAAATAGCGGCAGCCGAGAAAGCCACTAATGCGGTTACAAACCAGCCACCAACAACATTCACTACGCCGGCTACGCGATATACAGCACTTTCCCTATCCCAGGCCCGGTCGGCCAGCGAAGTCCCCATAGCTACCATGAAGGTCACATAGGTAGTGGAAAGTGGCAGTTTAAGACTCGTTCCTATGGAGATCAAAATACTCGCAACCACAAGATTTACCGAGGCACGTACCAGGTCAAATGCCGGTGTTTCTTCAGAATCACGTGTAAAGGCACCGGGTTTCTGAAATTTTTCATCAATTTTTTGACTTACGGCTTTTGGGGTTATAGCTCCAATCGCATTGCCGAGTAATACTGAATACCGAACAATTGCGCGGGAAAGAAAATTAGGATCAAATCTTTCGGTCACTTCGCCCTGCCGGGAGAGGTTAACTCCTGTTTCAACAACATTACGGGCTTTGCGGGAAAACCATAGAGTAATAACCATCACACCTCCTGCCCCGAGCAAGAGAAAAGCAGGGGTTGAGACCTCCCCCTGTAAATCACTCATTAAAAACTGCGACGGCAAAGTGCCTGAGGCAGCATACGCGGCCTGCCACAATTCAAAAGACTGCCAGGCTGCAATGGGCACACCTATAAAATTCACCAGATCATTCCCGGCAAAAGCTAGGGCAAGAGAAAAGGTTCCAATAAGGATGATAAACTTTAAAATATGAGTTTTGAACAAACTCATTAAAAGCTGTGATATCAAAGTGAAGATCACCAGCCCTGCTCCCAGAATAACCAGCGTGTTATTGTCAAGATAGTTCAGTAAATCCTGTGAAATAAACGTCACAGATTTTAAACCCTTCAGTAAAATGAAGTAGAGGATAGCAGTAAGCGATACCCCTCCAAAAATGGCACCTGCGTACTTGATTTTTCTTTCGAATTGAAAAGAAAAAATTAAGCGCGAAAAATATTGCACTATAGCCCCTATGAGAAAAGCAATGACCACCGCCATAAGTATGCCCATGATAATCTCGGTAGCTTTAGATGTATTTATGTAATTAAAAATCTCCCCGTAATTTCCGGAACCATTATAGATCTTGATCACTGCCACACTTACTGCAGCACCCAAAAGTTCAAATACAATAGATACTGTAGTGGAGGTAGGTAACCCAAGGGAATTAAAAAAATCGAGCAGCAACACATCGGTAATCATTACGGCCATAAAAATGATCATGATCTCTTCGAAGTAGAATTCCCCGGGCATGAAGATCCCTTTACGCGCTACTTCCATTATCCCGCTTGAAAAAATAGCCCCCACTCCTACGCCAATACTTGCCACGATAAGAATGGTTTTCATGGGAAATGCCCGTGACCCAATAGCCGAACTTAAGAAGTTAATTGCATCGTTACTCACTCCAACAACCAGATCGGTCACTGCAAGGGCAAATAAGGCGACCAGCATTACGATATAAATATCTTCCATTCTAAAAAAAGCAGGTTTAGCTACTGCAAAATAGGGATAATTTAAATAAAGGCCTTATTCGCTTCTGCTTAATACCAAACGTCACAAGGTTTAACAATTCCTTACTAAAAGCTCCATGAAGTTTTTGTATATTAATAATCAGCAGTTTAAAATAAATTATTAACCAAAAAAGAAAAAATTATGGCGGTAATGAAAGTAATTGAAATTATGGCAAACTCTGAAAAGAGTTGGGAAGAAGCTGTAAAAAATGCAGTTAAAACTGCATCAAAATCTGTAAAGAATATAAAATCTGTTTACGTAAAAGAACAAAACGCCAATGTTAAAGGTGATAGTATTACAGACTACCGGGTGATCGTGAAGATCTCTTTTGAAGTAGAGGCCTGATAAAAATCTGTCTTAATTAGTTAACTGAAGCTGTCTTGAAAGCAAAAATGTATTCTGAAGTTATTTCAGGATCTTATACCTCTGATTTTTTTTCAGAAGTAATAGAATCCAAATGACTAAAAGTAAACAAAAAAGCTCTTTAGACAGTTTCTATGTTTTAGATAACCTGAAGCAATTTTCTTTACAGTATTTTAACATTCCCTAAACGCAATAGAAAAGCTGATTCTTTCACCTTTGCAGCAAATAGTTTTTTTAAATGGAAGAAATTACCAATCTCAAGAGCATATCTAAAGAATACCTCGAAAAATTTATTGCATTTTTACCCGATTTGCTCGGTGCCTTACTCTGGCTCGTTATTGGGTGGTGGCTTATAAAAATAGTTATTCGCTACCTAAAAAGATTTTTTCAGAAAAGCAATCACGATCCTGCACTTGTAAAATTCCTGCTCAACCTTGCCAATGGCATACTGCTGGTTCTTCTATTAATAAGTGTAGTAGGAATGCTGGGCATAGAAACCACCTCATTTATTGCCATTTTGGGAGCCGCAGGTTTGGCCATAGGTCTTGCACTGCAGGGATCCCTTTCAAATTTCGCAGGTGGAGTTTTGATACTTTTGCTAAAACCCTTCAGGTTGGGAGACTGGATTGAAGTTAACGGTATTTCGGGGAGTGTCAAAGATATTTCCATGTTCTACACAAAGCTCAACACCTTTGGCAATCAACTGGCTATTATTCCCAATGGGGAACTTTCTAATGAAAACATCATTAACTATTCGGCCGAAGATAAAAGAAGGGATGCTATTACAATAGGCATCTCCTACGACAGCAACATAAAACTGGCAAAAGATGTTCTCATGGACCTGCTCAAGGAACAGGAAGATATTCTTGAAGATCCTGCCCCGGCAGTAGTAGTGACAGAGCTAGCCGATAGTGCAGTAAACCTTTCGGTAAGGTTCTGGGCCAAAAATGATGTTTTTTGGGACCGTCACTGGTATACTATTGAAGAGGCAAAAACACGACTTGAAGCGGCAGGAATATCCATACCGTTCCCACAGCGCGATGTTCATTTTTTCAACCACAGTAAGGAAGAGCAGAGTAATTTATAGTGGAGCCCTTACGGTCCTGAAGTTTATGGTTTGTAGTTTGGATCATTTTATTCTTTAAACTACAAACCATAAAACAAACCTTAAACAGTGCCCTTTGAACCTATCCTGCCATGAAGTCTTTGAGATAGTATGGCTCAAAATAAGCTACATCCTCAAACTTTTGCTTCTGAAATTTTTCTGAAGCCAGTGATACCATCTGTGAAGCTGATGGTAATTTCCCTTCGATGAAAGTAGCACTGGGATGTTTACAACTCTTGCTGAATTTTTCCACTCCACTTCCTATAAAAGTCACAGCAGCATTCTCCAGGTACTTCGAGAAAGAATCGGGAGTAAGGATTTGTGCGCGGGTGTCAAAAACTTTTCGGTAATCGGCGGTAAATCCGGCGGTATAGACTTCCATTCTTCGGGCGTCTAAAAGGGGAATAATGAAGCTGTCTTTTTCCTGTTTTACCTGCAAAGCCAGAGACCTTAGTGTAGGAATAGAGATTAACGGCAGCTCCAGGGCAAAGCAGAGTCCTTTAGCGGCCGAAACTCCAATTCTTAGACCCGTATAGGAACCCGGACCTTTACTTACGGCAATGGCATCCAGATCTCGCGCTTCTACTTCATTTTCCCGAAGAATCTCTTCGATAAAAAGATGTAACCTTTCGGCGTGCGAATAATTACTGCTGTAGTCTTCTTTCAAAGCCAGCAATTTCCCTTTATTTTCCAGCGCTACCGAACAATTTGTGGTAGCTGTTTCAATACATAGAATCACGGCCGAAAGGTAAGAAATTATTGTTTTTCTCCCTTCACCTCTACCTTATCTCCGGGTTTAAGAATTTTGGTAACGGTATTATAAGGTCCTGTAATAACCATTTCCCCGGTTTCAAGACCTTCTTTGATCTCAATCCTGGAATCATCCTGTATCCCTGTTTCTACAACACGTACCTTCGCCTCATCACCTTCTTTAACATACACTGTTTCAAAAAGCTCTTCTAAAGCCTTTTCTTCACTGTTGTTGCGGCTGCCCGCACTGGTATCGGCTTTTACAACTACTGCACTTATGGGCACAGCAATAACATCATCGCGTCTATTGGTAATAATATCTACCGTGGCAGTCATTCCGGGTCTAAAAGGGGAAAAATTCTCGGGTTTTCCTTCAAGCAAATGGTCATAAGATTCTTTTACAATCCGCACCTTTACCTTAAAATTGGTCACCTGGTCGGCAGTTGCTGTAGCATTTGCCGAATTTGAAATTTCTGTCACCACTCCTTTAAATTCCTGTTTGAGATATGCATCTACCTCAACTATAGTAGAATCACCAATAGAAACTTTTACAATATCGTTCTCATTCACATCTACTTCCACTTCCATGTCACTAAGATCGGCCACTCTTAAGATTTCGGTCCCGGCCATTTGCTGAGTACCTACTACTCTTTCCCCCAGCTCGGCATCAAGAGAAGAAATAGTTCCGCTCATAGGCGCATAAATATTGGTTCGTCCCAGGTTTTCAACAGCCTCGTTAACGCTGGCTTCAGCACTGCGCACACTGTAAAAAGCCGCCTGCCTGTTGGCCTGCGCTACTTCATAAGCCGAAACAATCCTGTCCCATTCTGCTTTGGAGATTATTCCTTTCTCAAACAAACTTTGATTTCGCCGGTAATTAGATTCTGCTTCTTTTAAGGAAGCTTCTGCCTGTGACAGGCTTGATCTTACATTTTGAAGTCCGGC
>Ga0098067_1000924_pt1 | contig 10381 bp, 8 predicted proteins | sample 26_taG_FD_92578 | JGI IMG/M metagenome (GOLD analysis project Ga0098067, IMG submission 92578) | Marine viral communities from Cariaco Basin, Caribbean Sea - 26_WHOI_OMZ | ecosystem: Environmental > Aquatic > Marine > Oceanic | place: Caribbean Sea: Cariaco Basin | collected 2014-11-09
CTATTCGCCAAATTTACAATCAATCGTCGATCGTATTCGCCCAAGTGTCTATAACTTGCATGAGCTGGCAACGGCCAACGGTCAAGACGTCGATGCGGATGAATTGGTCGATCGCTCTATTCGCGCCAATGTGCGCATGTCGGTTAGCCAATTAAAGCATGGTTCGCGCGCCCTAGAAGACTTAACCAGTAGCGGCCAGCTACTCGTCGTTGGCGCTGAATACAATTTAGAGACTGGAAAAGTACGCTTTTTAGATACTTAATAGCTATTTATCATTAAACGCTCGGAATAGTGGCTACGATTTGATTTTGCACGTACCCGTTATTAATGATTTATAATGGATAAATGACGATTAAAACACTAGATATGGGAAAAATTATGACGGATTTAAAAAATTTAGATGCTAATAAAGACAGTATCACTCAGCCTGAGAGCAGCGTAAAAGCAGAAGGCGTGCAGCCAATTTCAGCGCAGACGGCAGGTTATACTTTTAACCACACCATGCTACGCGTCAAAGACCCAGCCAAATCGTTGGCCTTTTATACGGGTATTTTGGGCATGACGTTACTGGCGGTAAAAAAGTTCCCTACGATGGGGTTTGATTTATATTTCTTGGCCAAGTTGACTGACAGCGAGCGGGAAAATTTGCCAGCGGGTGACGACTTAGAAATTTTTGCCTTCCGTCAGCGCGGTATTTTAGAGCTGACTCATAACTACGGTACCGTAACCCAAGCGGACTTTAGTTACCATGATGGCAATGGTGAACCACAAGGCTTTGGTCATATCTGCTTTAGTGTGCCAAGTCTTGACGAAGCGGTTGCTTGGTTTGATAAAAACAACGTCGAGTTTAAAAAACGTCCAGAAGACGGCAGTATGAAAAATATCGCCTTTATCAAAGACGTTGATGGTTACTGGATTGAAATCGTCCAAGCCGACTTAATGGGTTAAACAAGTTACTCTTTAACCAATAAAAAAGCCGCTATATGAACAATAGCGGCTTTTTTATATTTGAAAGCGAATACTCGTTAGTCTTTTTTCACTTTAAAATCGGTATGGCATGATTTGCAGCTGTCACCGACTTGTCCAAGCGCAGGTAAAACTTGATCGACACTGGTTGCATTTTGTGCCGCTGCATTTAAGTTAGCAGTGGCTTTTTGGAAGTCATCAGCTTCAGCGCGAAAATCGTCAACATTGCTCCAAACCGCTTCAGTAGCATTACCTGCGGCTTCTTGGTTTTCAAAGTGGCTCCAAGGATTGGCAGAGTCTTTTGCTAAAAATGCCGCTTGTTCTTTAAAGACTTCGGCATCAAACGTATCTGGCGCTTCAGCCATATCGCCCATGATACCCATCGCATCGCCCCAGCTTTTCATGGTGTCTTGACGCGCTTTGACGTCAGGGTCAACTGGTGTACTACAAGCTGTTAGACCTAAGGCGGCTGCCATCAACGTTACGCCGACGATAGACTTGAATGATTTATTATTAGAAACCTGTGCCATCTGTATTGCTCCTTTATACGTGGCTAATAAAAAGGTGCCTAAGCACTTGCATGCTCGCCACCTGTTATATTGCTACTATGAATTGAATATTATGTGGTTGTTCTAAATGTTAAAGACAGCTAAGTTGTAGTCTTTTACCATATAGCCTGTTAAAACAACATGGCTTTAAATCTATACCACTTTAAACCCATACTGCTGTTAATTAAACCTCAACAGGCTAAAATAAAGTAGGATAATAAAGTACCTTTTTGTAATGTCATTTTGTAATGGTATTTTAATAAGCTATGAATTTGCGGCAAAGCGCGTTTTATAAGCTAAAAGTAAAAATGCCCTATTTAACAGTTTAGCTACTCTCAAATAAAAATGGCAAATAACAAAGGTCAGCAGTAACGCTGACCTTGATAGTGTTTTTATGAAATTTTAAAGAGAGCAAATAGGGCTGTTTATCCAAGAACCAAAACGCTGTCTGCGGCTTATTATGCCAATGACGACTATAAAGTCAACCAATCACGCGGTTTTAGATAAAAATCGGTCAATTCAAACTCAGGCGTGCCGGGGGCAGGTTCAAAGCGATAATGCCAGCTAGCAAGCGGCGGCATACTGACTAAGATGGACTCAATGCGTCCATTACTTTGTAGCCCAAATAGGGTGCCACGGTCATAAACAAGGTTGTATTCGACGTAGCGTCCGCGGCGATAAAGCTGAAATTCACGTTGTGCTTCGGTATAAGGGGTGTTTTTACGCTGCTCAAAAATTGGCAAAATCCCTTTAAGATAACCATTACCGACCGCTTGCATAAATTCAAAGCAAGTCTCAAAATCCCAACCACGGCTCTCGGTATTGACGTCGTCATAAAATAGGCCGCCGATACCGCGCTGCTCATCACGATGGCGCAGATGGAAGTATTCGTCACACCATTGTTTAAAGTCAGGATAGACGCTGTCGCCAAACGGCGCGCACAGGTCGTGACAAACCTGATGCCAATGTACGCAGTCGGCAAGCACCGGATAAAACGGCGTCAAATCAAAACCGCCACCAAACCACCAAATCGGCTCTTCGCCCTCGGCTTCAGCAACGAACAAACGCACGTTGGCATGGCTGGTCGGTACATTGGGGTTTTTAGGATGCACGACCAATGAAACGCCCATCGCTTGCGCTTTACGGCCAGCGATATCAGGATGCCGCGCAGTTGCAGAAGCGGGTAGGTTATGCACATGAATATGGCTAAACATCACGCCCGCTTTTTCAATCACTTCGCCACCTGCGAGCACGCAAGAACGGCCGCCGCCGCCCTCAGGACGTTCCCAATCGTCAGGTACAAAGGTTGCCGGCTTATCATTGCTGCTGCCGTCGCGCTCTTGCGACTCTAACGCTTGGCAGATACGCGCTTGCAGATCCACCAAAAACTCACGCACGCGCGTGATGTCATTGTGGGTTGGCGTCACGGCAGAATTGGTCTCTGGCAAATTGTCATGATTATCTATATTTGGTATGGTCATAAAATATCTAATTATTTACTATTTATTAAGGTGTAAGGCGGTATTAAAATCTTTATCGAGTAGATGGCCCATGCGGTCGCGTTTGGTCGCAAGATACTCAGCATTCATATCGTTCACCCCAACCAATAACGGCACGCGCTCGACGACATTAATACCATGCTCAGTTAAGTAAGCGACTTTATCGGGATTATTGGTAATCAGGCGCACGCTATCGACGCCGACATGAGCAAGCATCGGCCCGCACATATCATAAACGCGCGCGTCTGCTGGTAAACCCAACATAAGATTGGCATCTAACGTATCATGCCCTTGATCTTGCAAGGCATAAGCACGGATTTTATTGGTCAAGCCAATGCCGCGTCCTTCTTGACGCAAGTATAATATCGCCCCGCAGCCGGTTTCTTGTATCGCCTGCATCGCGGTATTAAGCTGGGGACCACAATCGCATTTTAATGAGCTAAAAGCGTCACCCGTCAAGCATTCCGAATGAATACGAATGAGCGGAATGGGCGCTTCTTTTAGCGCATCGCTGTCTTGATTAAATGCCGTGCCTTGCTGATTTAAAAAGTCAGTTTGCTTGACCACAGGTAAACCGACAGTAAGCATCACATGCTCTTGACCGTCTGCATTTTCAAAGATATGAATATCAAACTCGCCGTGACGAGTCGGTAGTTTGGCATTGGTGATAAATTGATATGACATTAATGTCCTGCATAAGCCGATCATCGTGACGCTAGCGGTCGGTTAAAGTTTTATAATAATAAAGGTGTGACATAAGCGCTGCTAACTAAAATAGCATACGAGAGCTGTTTGGTGGAAATACACACAAAGTTCACAGACGGCGCACGATGATTAAAGCGACAATTAAAAATAAATGCTATTATGCCATACTATTTTGACGGATACAGTGACAAGTCTTAGCCCTTGCATTACTATGTCGTCACTGTCGCCCGATATGCGCTCAATATGAAAGCAAAATTAGCAGGCACTATAACGTTTTATATGAGGACATAGTCTCATTTTAAAATGCCTATAAAATTGAAAGTTCTAAAGTTTGAAAGTTTGTTTTATTTTAAATCGTTATTCACAGCTATTTTAAGCGCTGTATCAATAAACATATAGTCGATGACATTTGTTGGTTTATAATGTCCGCACTATTATTAACGCCACTTAGATGCTGGCTAGTGATAGCCCGTATCTAAGGTAGCATCTTGTTAGCAGATTGGTAGGTATCGTACGTTTTATGCAGCAGTCACCTCATTCCCCACAGTCTAAGTCATCATCTGCGTCAGCCATTGATTCTGCTGCATCGCTATCGCACCTGCAAAAAACTTATGCAGTCATTCCACGTGAGCGTCCGCATACGCCGCTACTTGATACAGTAGACGCCCCGATTGATTTAAAAGCGTTTAGCGAAAGTCAGCTCATTACCTTGGCGGATGAGCTACGGCTTTTTCTGCTCTATTCAGCCGGTCAAAGCGGTGGTCATTTTGGGGCCAATTTAGGCGTCATTGAGTTGACCATTGCCCTGCATTATCTGTTAGATGCGCCGCAAGATCAGATTGTTTGGGATGTCGGTCATCAGGCATATGCCCATAAAGTATTGACAGGACGCCGTGAAAAGCTTGGAACTATTCGCTCAAAGGATGGCTTGACCGCTTTTCCAGAACGCGCCGAGTCGGTTTATGACACTTTTGGCGTTGGGCATTCATCGACGTCTATTTCGGCGGGTCTTGGTATGAGCCTGGCGCTGCGCTATCAAGGCCGCGCGCAAACCGTTGCTTGTATTATTGGTGATGGCGCAATGACCGGCGGCATGGCGTTTGAAGCGATGAATGACGCCGTCCAACAAGATGCAGATTTGCTGGTCATTCTAAACGACAACGATATGTCGATATCTTGCTCGATTGGTGGTTTTTCGCGGCATTTAGCGACATTGTGGGAGTCAGGCTATCAGGTTGATATCTCTGATGCAGGTGAGCCCATATTATGCCAACGTCCTGATATGCAAGCTTATGACCGCCGTAAGCGTCATAACGAGCTGCGCGATGTGCCGCAATTAGAAGACAATCTATTTAAAGCCATTGGTTTTACTTATTTCGGTCCGTTTGATGGCCACAATATCCCTGAGTTACTGCGCGTACTATCGCTTGCCAAGCAATTAAAAGGCCCAGTGTTGGTGCATATCTATACCACCAAAGGTAAAGGGTTTGCGCCCGCTGAATTAGATCCAGTTGGCTATCATGCCATTAGTAGATTGCCTGCGGAAGATAGCGAGAAGAAAGTATTAAAAGATAGCCTAACAGCGAGTACACCGCTATTAAAATACTCGCAGGTCTTTGGCCAGTTCTTATGTGATAAAGCTGCTACTGACGAGAAATTGCTTGCTATTACCCCAGCCATGGAAGAAGGCTCGGGCATGATTGAGTTTGCTCGTCAATTTCCTAAGCGCTTTTTTGATGTCGCGATTGCTGAACAACACGCGGTAACGTTAGCAGGCGGCATGGCAACCCAAGGTGTCAAGCCAATCGTCGCCATCTATTCAACCTTTTTGCAGCGCGGCTACGATCAGCTGATTCATGACGTGGCATTGCAAAACCTTGATGTAATGTTTGCTATTGATCGCGCCGGTCTGGTCGGTGAAGATGGCGCCACTCACGCAGGCGTATTCGATTTTGCCTTTTTGCGCTGCGTGCCGAATATGCTGATTGCCGCGCCAAAAGATGAAAACGAATGTTATCACTTGCTAAATACTTGCTATGAATATCAAGGCTGTACGGCTGTGCGCTATCCGCGCGGGGTTGGCATTGGCGCGACGATTACCCAGCCTGCACAGGTTTTTCCTATTGGTAAAGCAGTGGTAGAGTCGGTATTAGGTCAAGATAACGCACCTAATAAGTTGGCATTATTAGCCTTTGGTACCATGGTTGCGGCGGCTCAGCAAGCGGCAGCAAGCCTGATTAACGATAATACAGAAACAGACTGCCAAGTACATGTAGTAAATATGCGCTGGGTAAAACCTTTAGATACGCACTTGCTTGAAAGCTTAATCGAGCAAGGCGTTACCCATATCGCTACTTTAGAAGAGCATACGATTATGGGCGGTGCGGGCAGTGCAGTAAATGAATATTTACTTAACGAATCAATAGCCTTTAAAAATAGCCGCCCAGCTATTTGTAATATCGGTATTCCTGATCGCTTTATCGCTCATGGCTCGCCAGCAGAGCAAATGGCTGATTGTGGTCTGGATGTTGCAGGGGTCGTCAACCAGCTGCAGCAATTGCTAAAATAAAACCCTATCGCTGATAAAAAATTGCTAAAATAGCGGATTGAAAAATAACGCATTTTTGCTTAAACCTCGCCTACTTGCCGTAGGTGTGAATTATTTGACAACTTGGGCGGCACTACTGCTGGCAATCATTTATTTGGTTCGCTAGGCGGCGATGGTTTCATGAGTTATTAATCTGATTTAATTTTAAGCGGCTTTTATTTTTTGTACATTTTATCAGTCACATCTTTTAAGTAGTATTCATTCATCAAGCAAATAGGTTATTTATGGAACCCATGGTCGTTATCGCAGCGCGTGCTGCTGAAAAAGTCGGTAAAGAGATTTTATATGCGCATCAAAACCGCCACAAAATCGAGCTAGATATTGAGTCAAAAGGACTTGATGGTTTAGTGACCCGCATTGATCGTTTCAGTGAAGAGCTGACGATTGAGACCCTAAAAGCCAGCTATCCAAATCACTCGTTTTTGGGTGAAGAGTTTGGTATGCAAGAAGGTCGCGGTGAAGATGCGGATTGGTGCTGGATTATTGATCCGCTAGATGGCACTAAAAACTTCGTCCATGGCGTACCGCAGTTTTGTGTTTCTATCGCGGTGCAACATAAAGGCGTGACCCAGCATGGCGTCATCTATGATCCTGTGCGTGATGAGATGTTCTCGGCTAGCCGTGGTAAAGGCGCGCGTTTAAACAATCGCCGTATGCAAGTGAGCGAGCGTAAAACCATCGACGGCGGCCTATTTACCACTGGTCATCCGCTTGAGCGTAAACGCAATGGCGAAGTCATCTCTTATGCCAAGCAGCACTTTGAAAGCTTGCAAAAAATCTCTGAAGCGGGCGGTCAAATTCGCCGTTTAGGCTCAGCCGCTCTTGATTTATGTTATGTCGCCGCTGGCCGTTTTGACGGTTATTTTGAGATGTCTATCAAGCCGTGGGATATCGCCGCTGGTGAGCTTATCGTGACCGAAGCACGGGGTGTGGTCGTTGACCATACAGGCGCACACAACTCAATGACCTCAGGCTCTATCTTTGCTTGTAACGTCAAATTACTAAAACCGTTAATGCAAGTGGTTGTCCCAACGTGGGGCGATATTTTGTAGTTTTAACTTATTAAAGATTTAGAAAATTAATATTGAAAAAGCTGGTTCCATTATTATGGCGCCAGCTTTTTTGTTTTGCCGCTTTTCTTGTCATTACTTTTATCTGTCACCGTAATGCCTTGAAATTCAAGCTCTTTACTGGTGCGCTCCAGCAACTGCAGCTCCTCTTCTATGAGGACGAGCATATCTTGTACATGCGGTAGAGCTTTACTGCAAGCGGTAATGCCAAATTCAATCTTGTCCAAATAGCTGGCGAGAGTGATATTCATCGCTTGTCCATTAAATACAATCGATGCCGGATACAAAGATTGCAGCCGCGCGCCGTTCCAATACAGCGGCTTTTCTGACCCAGGGACGTTGGAGATAATCAGGTTAAAGGCCTGTTTTTTCGGGAACAGCCCAGTTGCCAAATTGATGCCTTCCCACGCATAAGAAATCACACTGTAATTGATAACCTGTGCTTGATTCATACGGCGGAAACGGCGTTTGCCATTATTCATACTGCGATGAATCAGCTCGATGCGGCTAAGCGGATCGTCTAAATGCGTACCCAAATTTGCCAATACAAATGACAACTGGTTGCCCGCCACGCTATTATCGGTACGTAATGACATGGGTACAAAAGCAATCAAAGGCTTACTTGGTAGCGCATCTATCGACAGGAGATAACGGCGAATAGCACCAGCACAAACGGCAAGCACGACATCGTTTTTACTGATATTTAAACGCTCAGCGATATCATTAAAGCGCTGTATCTCATAGGACTGCGCAGCGATGCGCCGCGAGGCTGAAATGCGTTTATTAAGCACACTCATCGGCGCGGCAAAGGTACTGACATAACTGTCATCACCGAAGTTTTTTAAGTTATCGAGCAATTCTGTAAATACTGGTTTAATGGTTGATATTTGCTCTTTGATAATGCGCCGCGCCGAACGCTCTTTCGGCAAAATCGCATCGACTTGGTTACGGTGGCGCGCCATTAATGACCAAATCGGTAGCGTCACCGGTTCGGTTGATGATTGTGATAAGGATTTTTTGACCAAGCGCATGGCAGCGATGCCATCAACGAGCGAATGATGGATTTTAAAATATAAGGCAAAGCGTTCGGGAGCGCCTTCGCTTTCTGGCTGAATTCCTTCAATAACGTGACATTCCCATAGCGGCATTGCCCGGTCTAGCAGGCGACCATGTTCTCTAGATACGTACATCAAAAGCTCGCGTACACGCGCGGGCTGTGGTAGCGCTACATGGTGCAAATGATGCTCAACATCAAAGTGTTTGTCTTTTTTCCAAAATATCAAATGCTCAAGCACCTGGTTAAAAGGAAAGGTCGGCGGCACATCAGAGTGTTGCATCTGCTTGACCAATTGACAAACAAAACTGCTGTCCGCATTTTCTGGCAATTCGAATAAAAATAGACCCCCAACATGCATGGGTTGTTTACGCGACTCAAGAAGTAAGAACAACTGGTCGACTGCTGTGAGAAGTCGCATAATAAATCCTTTTATAAAGATGAAAAGATATTCAATGAAACAAAGGCCAAACGATTATAAAACAACTGAAAAATCTTATTAATGATAAAAATATCCATGACGACATTCTTATCATTTTATAAATTATTTTTGTTAAAAACCTAAATCAAAGATTTGAAAAAAACTTAGCTGAAACCGCTACTGAAAAAAGTAGCCAGTTTGCGGCGAGCTAGCAATGGCCATTTTGCGCATTGGCATACGGCCCGCTAAGAACGCCTGACGCCCTGCCCATATAGCATGTTTCATGGCCTGCGCCATCAGCACAGGATGTTGCGCATTGGCAATCGCTGAGTTCATCAGCACGCCATCACAACCAAGCTCCATGGCAATGGCGGCATCAGAAGCGGTACCGACGCCAGCATCGACCAATACGGGTACATTGGCGTTTTCGATAATAAGGCTTAAAGTATGGCGATTGAGCAAACCTAAACCTGAGCCAATTAAGCTACCAAGCGGCATAATTGCCACACAGCCCATGCTCTCTAATTCTTGGGCGACGATAGGGTCGTCAGAGGTATAAACCATGACTTCAAAACCATCATCGATTAATACTTTAGCCGCTTTTAAGGTTTCCATCACGTTTGGATAAAGGGTTTTTTCATCGCCTAACACTTCTAGCTTCACCAGATTATGCCCGCCTAACAACTCGCGAGCAAGCTTACAGGTCCGAACTGCAGTTTCGGCATCAAAACAGCCTGCGGTATTGGGCAAAATGGTATATTTATCCGGTGAAATCACATCTAATAAATTTGGCTCATTGCTATTTTGACCAATATTGGTACGGCGAATGGCAACGGTAATAATCTCAGCTTCTGACGCGCCAATTGCCGCACCGGTTTCAGCCATATCTTTATATTTACCAGTACCGACCAGCAATCGAGAAGAGAATGTACGACTGCCAACGGTAAAAGTATCCTGTGATAAGTTATCTTTTAACGATGTATCTTGTGAAAGTGATTGAGCGTTGGCAGGAGTATTTGCGGCTTGTGACATAAGGATAATCCTAATAGCGGGCGGACAAAAGTGACTAATGACGTAGTGAACAAGGTGACAAAAAGTGATGAACAAAGACTGGCATCAATACTAGCAATGATTAACGTAGAATAATTAAATATAGCTAGTCATCATAGGATAAATAGATGGCTGTGCTGTCTTGAGCCTCATCATACTGATGCTTAAGCGACGAAGCGATAAATCACATGAAAGCCTTGCTACTTGTATAAAACAAAATGTTATTATAACAAACTCATGCGCGCTTACTGACAATCTTTACCAAAAACCGCGCAGAAAGCCCCTACTTCTAAAGTAGCGAGATGAATGCGTTATTGGTAGCAGTCCTTACTACCTATGGTATTATAATTAATAATCATACCACTTATTAACAACAAGCAGCGATGCCAAAGCAAATCCTAAAAGCCTATAAAGTCAGACTATATCCGACCATTGACCAGCAAGTATTCTTTGCCAAGTC
>Ga0098067_1000928_pt1 | contig 10367 bp, 7 predicted proteins | sample 26_taG_FD_92578 | JGI IMG/M metagenome (GOLD analysis project Ga0098067, IMG submission 92578) | Marine viral communities from Cariaco Basin, Caribbean Sea - 26_WHOI_OMZ | ecosystem: Environmental > Aquatic > Marine > Oceanic | place: Caribbean Sea: Cariaco Basin | collected 2014-11-09
AATAGACTTCGCTACGAGCGGTGCGGGCAATAATGTCGACGACCGTAAAACCATCGATATAATCACCGGCCTTAAGCCCTGTGGGAAGTTGATAACGACTGAATTTGGCTACCTTTTTCGGCGGGTTTGCGCTTTGCTTTTTTAGCGTATGATCATTAGATTTTGCCGCTTCATCGCCAGGCTCTAGCAGACGACCATCGCGGTTTAATGGTGCGGTATTGTTCTCATTGCCCTGAAATGGCTCAAAAGCGGTCATGCCTAAGATCACCATGCTTAAATTATCATTGCTACCCTCTTTATAGGCATAATCACAAAGCTGATGGCTGATTTGCTGAGCTATTTGAGTCTCATGGGTTAGAGAATTATCCGCTTGTTTACTTAAATCGCTTACTGGCAGCATGGCTTCTGTAAAAGTGCTGTGTATAGAGCCTTCCTGCTTGCCACTGTTCTCTATAAGACTTTTTTCTACAAGGCTTTTTTCAATGAAATTTTTCTCTACAAGGCTGTTTTCAATAAGACTGGGCCTAATAACTGGAGGGTTAAATATACGAGTCGCCGCGCTACACAACTCAAATTGCATCTCAGCCGTGTCGATATGCTCGTAGACCCCATCGGTCATCAGCGCCAAGCATTCATTTTGGTGCAGCGTGAATATAGACTGCTGTAGATCCACTTCCGTATCCGCGCCCAAGGCCGCAGACAATGCGCCCTTGTCCTGACCATGATGGATGCGATGATCATGGCTTAATACCGTCAAACTGTCCGCGCCTACCCGGTAGATGCGCGAATCTCCTGTATGAAATAGATGGATACGATCGCCAATGCACAGTAGACCAGATAGCGTCGTCAGTAGCGGTGGTACGCGTTGATAAGCTTGGGAAAAATAGAGCGCGTCATTGGCGCTATTGACCGCAAGCTTGATAAGACTGGCCACTTCCTCTTCATCAAACAAGGCGGCGCTCTGTGAGAGTTGACTGGGTCTTTGCTTAACAGTTTCAGGCTCTTCTAAACAGCTCTCTAAATCGGACTCTAAGCTGGCCGCTTGCAGCATGGCTTGTAACATAACAGCGAGACCTTGAGTAATCTCTTGCGCGACCGTATCCACTGCCAATTGGCTGGCCTGCTTGGGAAACTGGCAAGCACTAACCCCATCTGCCAACAGTACTAACAAAGGTAATTGTTGACGAGAAAGCGACCGATAGTTATGCGTTTTTTCGGCATCGTCCTCCGCTGCTTCTGGCTCATCTAACAGACAAGTGGTGACTAAAACGCTGTCTTGATTTTCCGCTTTACGCCCGCTAGCACTAAACATGCCTAACCACCACCGAGCAGGGAGCGCCGGGTGGTGGTCAGTAGCTCTTGCAGACTGCTGCGCGGTGGTTGGCGCAGGGTCTGTTGTCAGCATGGATGGCGTAGATATTGAAGTGGTCAAAAGCGATCCCTTTATAGCAGGTATGCAAAGCCGTTAGGTCTTTAGAGGTCCTATTAGCTCACTTGGATTTCGGCAAAACTGCCGTCTGGCATTTCTTCTAAAATGACGCCTTCTGGCTCTTTTAGGAAGAATAGCGCGACGAAGCCTACGACCGCGGTCACAGCGATAACCATAAAGAAGGCCTGGTAAGACACTAAGCTAAGAATGGTTAAGTACACCACAGAACCAACATTACCATAAGCGCCTGTCATGCCTGCGAACTGGCCTGTCATGCTGCGTTTGATAAGGGGAATGACTGCGAAGACTGCGCCTTCACCGGCTTGCACAAAGAATGAGCAGAACATGGTAATTAATAAAGCGAGCGCTAGCGGCCAAGTGGAGTCGACGATACCCATTAAGAAGTAGCCTAATGCCAAACCTGCCGTGAGAATAAGTAAGGTAATCTTACGGCCAAACTTATCACTGAGCCAGCCGCCGCCAGGTCGAGACATCAAGTTCATAAAGGCATACGATGAAGCTAACAAGCCGGCCATCACCACAGAGACTTCAAAAGTTTCGAGGAAGAATAACGGCAGCATGGATACTACAGCTAACTCTGAACCAAAGGTCGCAAAATACAAGATATTTAAAATACCAACTTGTTTAAAGTCATAGCGATGCGCTTCTGGCACCTCATTAACAAAGACATCCTGATTGAAACGATAGCTGCTGATGAACTCATAGATATAGAGTACGCCAAGCCCGATATAGACCATATTGACAGCAGACTGGGTTAACAAGCTCACGCCAGCAGGAGACAGCTTCCAAGCTAGTAGAGCTAGAGCCAAGTACATGGGCAACTTAAAGACCATCATGAGCCAAAAGTCACCTTTTGAAGTCACAGTCATCGCGCCAGACTTTTTCGGTTTAAAATAAGTTGCACCTTTAGGTGTGTTGCGAACGAATTTATAAAACAGCCCACTATAGAGCATCATTACCACCCCTGAGGTCGCACAAGCATAGCGCCAGCCCTCATTTCCAGAACCAAGGCTGCCACCAAAGTAAGCGGCAAAACCAATAGCTATCGTCGGTAGCAACATGGCTGCAGCGGCTGAACCAAAGTTACCCCAACCGCCATAAATACCTTCAGCAGCACCAAGCTCATTGGCTGGGAACCAATCACTCATCAAACGAATACCGACCACGAAACCGGCCCCCACGAAGCCTAGTAAGAAGCGTGATAGGGCTAAGGTGTTGTAATCCTGAGCAAAGGCGAAGGTGAAACAGGGAATCGCACCAATGGCGAGAATAGCGGTGTAGACAATGCGCGGCCCGAAGCGATCGGTCAACATGCCGATGATGACGCGAGCGGGAATAGTTAAGGCGACGTTGAGAATCAGTAAAGTTTTGACCTGATCTTTGCTGAGGTTCATGCTCTCGCCAATCGCCGAGAGAAACGGTGCATGGTTAAACCAGACAAAGAAGGTAAGGAAAAAAGCCATCCAACCTAAATGGAGGATTTTATTTTTGCCCGCAAAGGATAAAACGTTGAGCTTATCCTTGACTGGTGTGGGACTGGAGATAGGTGTCGACATGAATGGCTTCCTTTTTATGACCGTTTGCGCTTGGCCGTAATAGATTGAGTGGCTATGAGGTAGCAGTATCTAAATTAAAACTTCTATTACCCCTACCCCTGCAATGGCTATGCCAGTCATGTCCTATTGCTAGCTATTCTCCTCTGCCATTCGACCTTCATAAGCGAAATTAAGGCCAAAAAAAATTAGCGAAATCGCTAATAGTGTCTATACCTACTTTAGATTATTCCTATTGTGAAACTGCATGAAATTAAATATCTGCTACTGCAGTTAAATTTCTTTAAGGTCTTCATAACGCTTAGCTTTCTTACTAACATCATCGTCTTTAGCATGTAGCTAAAATTGTGTTGGCTCTTTTTAATCAGCACCTATCTCTGTTTGTGCATCTTGCTTGATCCAGAGCAAAAATAAACCATTAGCTCGTTCTCATCCCTCTTAAAAATTAATGTTCAATGAGCTTTTAATACCGATTGTGAATAGATTACCTACTTTGGCGCGTAATTAGAGCTATCTGCTTGAATAGTGCACCAATCACTCTCTTAATTGACCTAAAATACGGCATTTGTTGGTTTTATCGATGAAATACTCGAGTGTGTAATGGCAGCCAATTATATGAGGGTAAATTTGATTTGACGTAGCGTGGGTGCTAACCCGCGAATTGAGACAGCTTTACTATAAACGCATTTTGACTATTTAATTAGAAACCATCTCTATCCACAATTAAACCATCAGCTCTTTTTCAGCAAGTTTGGCTAGATAAGCACTGCGACTTTTATAGCGTGCCTTATTGCTATTCACTTTTTCGTCTATCATATGCACAAGGCGGCTCGGTAAAGTGATGTTGATTTTTTCAGTTTTACCTAAGTACCGATTCACGTCCACAGGTACCAAAGCCCAAGTCATACCTTGATATTTTTCATTGTCTATATAAGCATCTATAGTGGACGGCAGTGGCACGGCCTCTCCGTCATCAACCAGACCTTCTAGGTGCAACTCGATGGCTTCTATAGCATTATCAAAAACCTCTTGGTAGCTATCTGCTGCTGAAAAACAGCCTTCAACATCTGGCACATAGATGCTATGCGCTTCTGTAGTACTGCCTCTTTCTATTGCAATTGGATATAACATAATCAATCCTTTGGTCCTATAGCGTGACTCTAAAACTTGCTGACTTATCGCAACTGAATCATCGCAAACCAGCTTGTTTTAGAATCGCATTCACTAAACCGATTTGTAAGTCTTTTTTAGGGTGCGGCACTGTGACCCTACCCTTCTTAACATCATGCTTAAATTGATGGTGACTGCCTTTTACAGCCACTAAATACCAACCATCCGCCTTAAGTGTGTTGATTAAATCATGACTTTTCATAATCTGTTTTTATGTAGCATTAGCGTCTAATTATAACCCTAGAGTTACTTACAATCAAAGATTCATTATAAAAAATCACAATCGTAGACTAGGAGTTTTGCCTAGATTTTTGTTGCCTGATATTAATACCCAATCACCCTCGCCGTCTTCCATCTATACGAACCCTCCTCCCTTTATTACCCTATAAACAATAAGCCCATAGTCCGCTATAAAAGGTGCTTGGCACGATTATTGAATGCTTAAAGGTAGGCAACTGTGAATGGTTATGTCGCTCAATGAAGTGATGAGACAAGCACAGCCAACCCCTTCTATATAATGGCAAGGACAATCGTATGAATAGCCCAGCAGCAAACCCGGTAGCGCCCTCTTTAAACGACAAACCCAATTTGGTCGTGATCGGCAATGGGATGGTCGGTCATCATTTTATCGAAAAGGCCATCGAGCAAGGACTGCATGAGCGCTATGAGATGCATGTGTTCGCTGAAGAAGACCGCCCTGCTTATGACCGCGTGTATTTGTCGAGCTATTTTGAGCATAAAGATGCTAGCAAGCTTAACTTGGTAGATTTAACGGCGTACGAGACCGCCAAGATTAATCTGCACTTAAATCAGGAAATTGTCGATATTGATGCCGCTAATAAGTGCATTACGACTAAGGCGGGCGAGCAGATTGACTACGCTGAACTGGTACTGGCGACGGGGTCATATCCTTTTGTACCGCCTATTGAAGGTAAAGACCATCCGCATTGCCATGTGTACCGAACCATTGCTGATTTGGATGAGATACTAGCCATCGCTGAGCTGCCTAAAGTGAAAAAGGGCGTGGTTGTCGGTGGTGGTCTATTGGGACTAGAAGCTGCTAAAGCCTTGGTGACTTTAGGACTTGAGACTTATGTCGTAGAATTTGCGCCACAGCTTATGGGCGTTCAGCTAGACCCTGCTGGCGGTGAGATACTTAAGCAGAAAATCGAAGCGCTAGGCGTGACGGTACTGACGGGTAAAAACACCAAAGAGATTATTCATAACAATAGTGTTCAGAGTGAGGAAGATAATTATCTCACGATGCAGTTTACCGATGACACCTCGCTAGATACCGATATGATTGTGTTTAGTGCCGGTATTCGACCGCAAGACGGCATTATCAAAAACAACCCTGAGTGCGGCGTAGAGTTGGGCGGCCGTGGCGGTATCCTAATCGATGAAAAGTGCCGCACCAATGCTGAGCACGTTTATGCTATCGGCGAGTGCGCGGTTTGGGACAACAAGGTGTTTGGTCTGGTGGCGCCGGGCTATAGCATGGCGAGTATTTGTGCCGCACAAATCGCGGGTGACGCTGAGCAAACCTTTGCTGGTGCGGATATGAGTACCAAGCTCAAACTAATGGGTGTGGAGGTCGGCAGTATTGGTGACGCGCACGGTAAGACGCCAGGCAGCTTGACCTATCTCTATCAAAATCCGAAAGAGGGCGTGTATAAAAGACTGGTCACTACCGACGATAATAAGAAACTGCTCGGTGCCGTACTGGTCGGTGATACTGAAGACTATAACAATCTTTTGCAACTGTTCCTCAACGATATTGATCTCCCCGCTCATCCTGAAAGCTTAATCCTGCCCAACGTCGAAAAGCCGATGATGGGCATCGAAAACTTACCCGACACCGCAACAATTTGCTCATGCTATAACGTCACCAAAGGCGATATCTGCGCGGCAGTCGAGGGCGGCGCGTATTCCATTGCTGATCTTAAGGCTTGCACCAGCGCGGGTACAGGCTGTGGCGGTTGTGCGCCAATGGTCAAAGATACCTTAGGCTATCAGCTAGAAGCGCTAGGCTTTGAGGTCAATAATGACTTATGCGAGCATTTCGCTTACTCGCGCCAAGACCTTTATAACTTGGTGCGCGTGCATGGTATTCGTACCTTTGATGAGCTATTGACCGAGCATGGTAGTGGCCGTGGCTGTGAGATTTGCAAGCCTGCAGTCGCCTCTATCTTGTCGTCATGCTGGAATGATTATGTGCTCAAGCCTGAACTGGCACCATTGCAAGAAACCAACGATTACTACCTCGGGAACATCCAAAAAGACGGCACTTATTCAATCGTCCCTCGCGTGCCCGGTGGCGAGATTACCGCTGATAAGCTCATCGTACTAGGCCAAGTCGCCAAAGACTTCAACCTCTATACCAAGATTACTGGGGGTCAGCGTGTCGATTTATTTGGTGCAAGACTTGAACAGTTGCCAGATATTTGGGAACGTTTGGTGCAAGCCGGCTTCGAGACGGGGCACGCTTATGGCAAGTCACTGCGAACCGTCAAGTCTTGTGTCGGTAACAACTGGTGTCGTTACGGCGTCGATGACAGCGTCGGCCTAGCACTCAGATTAGAAGACCGCTATAAAGGGGTGCGCTCGCCGCATAAAATCAAGATGGGCGTGTCGGGCTGTACCCGCGAGTGTGCCGAAGCGCAGAGTAAAGATTTTGGCGTCATCGCTACCGAAAATGGCTGGAACCTCTTCGTCTGTGGTAACGGCGGTATCACTCCGCGCCATGGCGAACTGTTCGCCACTGACCTCGATACCGAGACGCTGATCCAATATATCGACCGTATCATTATGTTCTATATCAAGACGGCGGATAAATTGCAGCGCACGTCTAAATGGCGCGAGAGCTTAGAAGGGGGTCTTGAGTACCTACAAGCTGTCATTATCGACGATAGCTTAGGCCTATGTGACGAGCTTGAAGCGCAAATGCAGCTGCTCATTGATAACTATGTTTGCGAGTGGAAAGAAACCATCAACGATGCTGAGAAACTTAAACGCTTCCGTCATTTCGTCAATAGCGAAAAAGGCGATGACAATGTGGTGTTCGTCGAGGAGCGTGAGCAAATTCGCCCTGCGAAGCCTGAGGAAAAAGCAGCTATTCAGGTGGTTGAGTTGGCCTAAATCCCTCCCCAGCCCTCCCTTTTCTAAAGGGTGAACGAGGATAAGTAAGTGTCCAGTGGACAGTTACTCGAAGTGCAAGTCGGAGGGCTGCAATCGTAGTGGCTGGGGAGGGATTTTTCTACGACAGTTATCCGAAGTGCAAGTCGGAGAGCTGCCATCGTAGTAGCTGCGGAGAGATTTTCTGCGACAGATAATCGAGTAATTATTGCTCAAAAAGCAGAGCTTCTCACCATTTTGCAAATCCTCCTCTTGCGAAGCAGTGCTTCTTACAAATTTGAAATCCCCCTCTTGCGAAGCAGTGCTTCTCACCTTTTAAAAGGGGGATTTAGGGGGATTTTAAGGCTGGGAAGCGATTAACAAACATCATCATAAATACGACAACCAAAGGATAACCCATGACTCAGCAAACCATTTGTAAATTAGATGACATTATTCCCGAAGCAGGCGTTTGCGCCTTAGTCAGCACGGCAGCGGGTGAAAAGCAAGTTGCTATCTTCCGCACTAAAGAAGATGAGCTGTTCGCCATCGATAACTTCGACCCGTTTAGTAATGCCAATGTCCTATCACGCGGACTAATCGGTGGCACAGTCGTGACGAACGAAGCTGGTGAGGAAACAGACGTTTTGTACGTTGCCTCCCCTATTTATAAGCAGCGCTTTAACTTAGCCACTGGTCAATGCTTGGATGATGAGACTGTTAAGCTTGGGTCTTATGAGGTAAGTTTGGATGGAGATACGGTGATGGTTGGGGCGCCTACCACTGAAGACATTACCGAAGTCGTTACTTAAGAAACTGCAAGTTTGCGCTGATTTCCGCTTAAGCTCTGGAGGTCATTTAACTTAAGGTTAGATGGCTGTTTTTAGATATGAATGGCTAATCTCCGCATAATATGCGGTGAATAAAGTGGTTAATCTCCGCAAAGCTAGAAAACTACCCCTGAAAAAAACGCCAGGCGCTTTATCCGTTTATTAAGTATCGGCTATTAACCTTTTGCCCAGACTTACAACGTCGTCCGGTAAATAACCTAGCTTTCGGTAGAATTCTAAAACCTTATCATTGCTAGACCGCACGACAATATTAAGCTTGGAACAACCCAGCTTGATTAGCCTAGCCTCTATTTCACTCATCAGCTGCTTGCCGATACCCCTTGCTTGATACTCTGGTGACACCGCTAAGTAATAGACGGAGCCACGATGGCCATCGTATCCTGCCATAGCGGAGGCAATAACCTGTTCCTTATCTTCGGCGACTAGAAATAACTCAGGTTGAAACGCCATCTTCCTTGAAATGTCTTGATTAGGGTCATTCCAAGGGCGGGTTAAATCGCAGTCTTGCCAGAGTTGAATGACGGCTTGTCTGTCGCTCTCTTTGAAGGGTCTTATTTTCATGGTTTTTTTTAATGACCTTATTTTATAAATTTAGTTTAATTATTTATTATTTTCTAACACTAATAGGATTAAGTTTATATATTTTACAAGGTCGATATCAAACCAACCATTAATACAACAAACTCATCATATGCCCCAAGCGCATAGCCGCCGCGAGATTAGCCGCCGTCGTCTCAATATTGTCATAGGCATTAGCCAATACCTGCTCAATTGGCACTATCTTTTGGATGCTAGGCATGACCACCTCAAAATGGGTGGTTTGCTCCCGACTCAACCCATCGACGCTGCCGCAAATCGCCATGACCGGCACGCCATGTTCACGGGCTATTTGACTAATTCCGCCAGCGACCTTACCCATAGCCGTCTGTGCATCAAGCTTACCCTCTCCCGTTATCACCAAATCAGCTTCAGCAATATGCTCGGATAAGTTAAGCGTCTCGGCTACGGTAGTAAAGCCGGATTGCAGTCGCGCTGCGCAAAAGCTCATTAGCGCAAAGCCTAACCCGCCAGCCGCGCCCACCCCTGCTATATTCTGGCAATTGTCTAAGCCCTGCTGCTGACATACTTGTGCAAAATTACTCAATGCTTTATCAAGCTGCGCTACCTGCTCTGGGGTCGCGCCCTTTTGTGGTCCAAAAATAGCGCTAGCGCCCAGCTCACCGCATAATGGATTGGTGACATCACAGGCAACTTCAAAGAGCGTATTAGCAATGCTCGGGTTTAAGTCCGAGGTGTCTATTCGTGTTAATTTAGCCAGCTCTGCACCGCCCTGGCTTAGCAAATCACCTTGTGCATCATAAAACTTGATGCCTAAAGCATTCAGCATGCCAAGACCTGCATCGTTGGTAGCACTACCGCCCAGACCGATGATAATACGCGTCGCCCCTTCCGCGAGGGCATCGGCAATCAACTCACCTACGCCATAGCTGCTAGTTGCCAAGGGGTTTCGTTCTGCAGTAGTTAATAAATGCAGCCCGCTGGCTCGTGCCATCTCAATCACCGCCGTGCCTTCAGCTAACAGCAAATATTTCGCTTTAATTGGGCGCATCAATGGGTCGTGAACAGTGATCTCTTTCCAACGGCCATCCAAAGCATAGGACAACACATCGGAAGTCCCTTCTCCGCCATCTGCCATTGGCAGCAAGGTATAGTCAGCATCAGGGAACACTTGACGAAATCCCGACTGGATAGCTTGGCAAACTTCGATGGCCTCTAGGCTCTCTTTAAAGGAGTCCGGGGCTATTAATATTTTCATAAAATACTCTTGTGGTCTAAGGCTATTGAGGTCATGGCAAGGTTAAATAAATACCAACGTGAGTAACCAGATAAAGATAATACTGGTCACGCCTTGAATCCCTGTCGCCACCGAATGTGCCTTATAAGCTTGCGACACACTCATCCGGCTGAACTGGCTAACAATCCAGAAGAAGCTGTCATTAGCATGCGAAATCGTCATCGCTCCAGCTCCGATGGCCATTACGCAAAATACGCGACCCAACTCGCTATCGAGACCAATCTGACCCAATAGTGGCGCGACCATCGCTGAGGTCGTGACTAAAGCCACAGTAGTAGAACCCTGCGCCGTTTTTAGCGCTGCCGATACAATAAAGGGCATAAAAATACCCAGCCCTAAAGCGGATAAAGTCGTCCCTAAATAGTCGCCTATGG
>Ga0098067_1000929_pt1 | contig 10355 bp, 9 predicted proteins | sample 26_taG_FD_92578 | JGI IMG/M metagenome (GOLD analysis project Ga0098067, IMG submission 92578) | Marine viral communities from Cariaco Basin, Caribbean Sea - 26_WHOI_OMZ | ecosystem: Environmental > Aquatic > Marine > Oceanic | place: Caribbean Sea: Cariaco Basin | collected 2014-11-09
GGTACCCAGGCGGCAAAAGTACTGGCGCAGATAGAAACTGCGGCCCTCGAGAAAAAAGGGGAAAAAGTAGACACCGAAAAGGAGAAAAAAGTGTTCGACGAGATCAAAGCCAGGTATGACAGGCAGACTTCAGCATATTACGCTGCGGCCCACTTGTGGACCGATGCTGTGATAGATCCTCTCGAAACCAGGAAATGGCTCTCTACAGGAATTGAAGCAGCCAATAATGCTCCTATCGAAAAAGATTTTAACCTGGGTGTGATCCAGACTTAATACCTCTCAAAAATGCGATTTTTCACCTCCATTATTTTTGTTTTAATTCTTGCAGCTACTCCTCTACAGGGCCAGGTGCTCACCAATAAATCTCAGTTTACCGAAGCCGATACGCTGCGTGGTTCTTTGAGGGCCGAGAGAGAATACAATGTACTCAAATACAACCTGCAAGTAAAGGTGGTGCCCGAAGAAAAGTTCATTTCGGGTTATAACGGCATCAGCTTTAAGGCCGAAGAAGACCTGCCCGTAATGCAGGTGGACCTCTTCAGGAATATGAGGGTTGATTCTATTATCTTCCGCGGAAAAAGAATGGATTTTAAACGACGCCACAATGCCGTTTTTATCGATTTGGTGCCACAGGTAGAAAAAAATGCGATAGACTCTGTTCTTTTTTACTACTCCGGAAATCCGATAGTTGCCAAAAATGCCCCGTGGGACGGCGGATTTGTATTTGAAAAAGACCAACAGGGCAATCCATGGATCGCTGTTGCTGTTCAGGGAACGGGAGCAAGTCTCTGGTATCCTAATAAAGATCACCAAAGCGACGAACCCGAAGAAGCCCTTATTGGAATCGCTGTTCCCAACGACCTTATGAACGTTTCTAACGGTCGCTTCCTCGGAAAAGAAATCCTGGGTGACGGCTATACCCGCTGGAACTGGAAGGTGAACAACCCCATCAACAATTACAATATTGTTGTGAACATTGGTAATTATGTTCATTTTAAAGACAGGTTCCGCCATCTGGACCTGGATTATTACGTCTTGCCTTACAACCTCGAAAAGGCTAAAAAGCAGTTTGAAGAAGTGAAGTTTATGATGAACTGCTTCTACGAAAAATTTGGGGCCTACCCTTTTGAAGAAGACGGATTTAAACTGGTGGAAACGCCTTACCTGGGTATGGAACACCAAAGCGCCGTGGCCTATGGCAACCAATATCAAATGGGTTATTTGGGCAGGGATCTAAGCGGCACAGGGGTGGGCTTAAAATGGGATTTTATCATCATTCATGAATCTGGTCATGAGTGGTTTGGAAACAGCATTACAGCCAAAGATATCGCCGATATGTGGATACACGAAGGCTTTACCACTTATTCTGAAGCGGTTTACATTGAGTGCCGCTGGGGAAAACAGGAAGCCCTCGACTATCTTAAAGGCATAAGAAGCAACATTGCCAACAGCACAAAAATTATTGGCACGTATGGCGTGAACAGTCAAGGGTCGGGAGACATGTATTACAAAGGTGCTAACCTGCTAAACACCATTAGAAGCATCTATAACGATGACGACTTGTGGTGGAAAACCTTAAAAGATTATACCGAAACCAATCGCCATAAGATCATTACTACCCAAACCACCGAAGATTTCTTTAATGATGCCATAACGTATGACCTGCAGCCTGTCTTTGACCAATACCTCAGGCATGCCGCGCTCCCCGAACTGCAGTTTAAGCAGAAAAGAAACGACATTCTCTACAGGTGGAAGGCTGAGGTTAAAGGCTTTGATATGCCGATAGATATTATTATTGACGGAAAAGAGCTTCGACTCTATCCTACGGAAAAATGGCAAAAGCTTGAACAGCAGGTGAATTCTCCTGAAGCAGTACAGGTGCAGGAAGATAAGTTCTACATTAAACGTCAAAACCTGAAGCAGGCTTAAAAATGACATTTTTGACACTTAAGTAAAAATAAAAAAGTCGGGATCAAAATTTTGATCCCGACTTTTTTATTTTTACTTACTTTTTTCTTTTATGCTAAAGCTTCAGAGGAAATTGAAATCTTTATTACTTCCGAAGTAAAACTAATTCATCCGGCTCTTAAGCGTGTTGGCCCTGTGGATCTTTCCGTTTGCAGTTTCTTCGAACTTTTCGACGAAATAGATTTTTTTGGGTATTTCATACTTCCCTAACTTCCTGCAGGCTTTTATCTCTCTTTCAAGATTATTTAAAGCCACTTCTGAAAACTGACTTTCTACCATCAAAACCAGTTTCTCACCAAGTGCCGCATCGGGCAGGGAGGTGATAAAAAACCTGTGGGCAATGATTGGTGCCAGCTTCACTTCTATCTCTTCGGGATGCAACTTCACACCCCCCGAATTGATCAGGTTGTCTATTCTGCCTTTCCAGATAAAGCTGTCTTCAGAAACGATTTCCACCACGTCATTAGTAACAAGTGTCTCGTCGGTTAACTGTGGGGCTTCAATAACCAGGCAACTCCTGTCATCAACATCAATATTTACATTGGGCAACGTAGAAAAAGGCAGCGGGTCTTCCATCTTTTTCTCCTTTACATTGATGTGCCGGGCTGCAATATGAGAAACTGTTTCGGTCATGCCATAAGTTTCGTAGACCTCGGTATTGATTCCCTGCACAAGGTTACGCAGGTTTCCCGATACGGCTCCGCCACCCACGATCAGTTTTTTGATGAGGTGTAGCCGGCTAAGAGAATTATCCAGCTGGAAAGGCGTCATGGCACAAAAATCATAGGTCTTAAAAATGCGGTCCAGAGGGTTTGTTTTTGGCAGCTCAAGATCAAGCTTCCAGCCCAGCAGCATAGCCCTTACCAGCATCATTTTTCCGGCAATGAAGTTCACAGGAAGACAATGCAATGCAGTAGTGTGCTGCCCCAGCTCAAAATATTTTCCCGTGGCCCTGGCACTGTTGATCATTTGCTGTTTTTTAATAGGAATTCTCTTGGAAGGCCCTGTAGAACCTGAGGTTTTTACCTCGATATATTCCTTATCATTAACCCAATCTAGCAAAAAATTTCCTGCCTGCCCCTCATAGGGCTCCCCTTCTTTGATAAGACTATAGGCTACCGCAGCCAGTTCTTCATTATTGTAGTGAAGCCCGTTAAGCCTGAATTCGGGATGAGTTTCGGGTAAGCTGAATTTTGTTTGTATCATTTCGTCATATTTAACGATCAAATGCTAAAGTTAACGAATTGTTCAGAAATACTAAATTCCTTCAGGGTACTTTATAGGTTCCGGCCGATTTACTTTTCCGAAGAGGCGTTCCTTCCAGTTGGTCCAGCGATAAGTCCGGGCCATTAAAAACAGGAAAATTGGATACACTATAAGGATTGGCAGAAGAATATCAAGCCCTGCCTCAGGATTGGAAACATCCTTTAAGACCGAATTAGTTTCAAATGCAGTCCAGTCGGCTGTTACCAGCAGTGCACCTACAAGGTTGTTCCCGGCATGAAAGCCCAGAGCCAGTTCCATTCCTTCATCCATAAGGGTCATAATACCCAGCAAAAATCCGGTGCCAATGTAGTACACCATAATAATGTAACCAAGCTTATCCACTTCGGGATTGAACAGGTGAAGGCTTCCGAAGATAACAGAAGTTATGACCAGAGGCACCCATCTGTTTCCCGCCAGCACTCCAATTCCCTGCATAAGGTATCCACGGAAGAGGTATTCTTCAAAGCTGGTTTGCAGGGGCACCATAATTAGGGCAATGGCTGCGAGAAAGAGGAAAGGCACCGTTTTAAAATTCCACAGGTAATCTTCGGGCTGCATATTATAGTCTATAAGCGTGGTAACAACTGTGAAAACAGCCACAATGCTAAAACCAAAGAAAAACCTGCCCCAGTCAACTTTTTTGCGAGAAGTAGTAGCGTCTTTAATACTTTGACCATGCAGGTATTTCACCACAAAAAGCAGGGCAGCGAGGCCCACGGCAAAAGACAGGAGCAACAAAAAGAAGTTTAGATTTGAATCGAGCACCCTCATCCACTCTTCCTGCGAGAGCGTAAGCACATCTGGGCCTGCCTCCAAAACCACGGCACCAAACCAGGGTAGAGCCCCAAAGAGCTGCCAGCCCAAAAAGATGATCACTAACCCTATAACATAGCGCCACCATTCAGTTTTGCCCTTATATGCCTGTTGTATAAACATTTTATCTTCTATAAATTAAAATTCCAGCTTTTATTAGGGCGATACCATAATTTTCCATTCTCAACATCAAGAGGAGCTTCAAAATTATTGGTGTACAAGCCTCCTGTACCAAGCCCCTGTGGTATAGGATTGTTAAGATTGTACGTATATTGTGCAATAGCATTAAGGCCTACATTACTTTCTAGAGCACTGGTAACCCACCAGCCAATACCGAGTTCACGGCTAAGCTCTATCCACTCATCTGTTCCCCGAATACCACCAATGAGACTAGGCTTAAAAATGACATATTGAGGCCGGATTTTTTCCAGCAGTTCACTTTTTTCGGAAAGACCTGTCACCCCAATCAATTCCTCATCAAGGGCAATAGGCAAAGGTGTTTTCTCACAAAGTGCGGCCATTTCTTCCGGCTGACCTTGTTTTATGGGTTGTTCTATACTGTGAAGTTCAAGGTCACTGAGACACTTCAGTTTTTCTAATGCTTCGGAAGGTTTAAAAGCTCCATTCGCATCTACTCTTACTTCTATTCCTTCCGAAGTAAATTCACGCCTGATGAAGCTGAGCAATTTCATTTCAGTTTCAAAATCTATAGCGCCTATCTTCAGCTTAATGCATTTGAAGCCGCCCTTGATCTTTTCAACTATTTGTTCTTTCATGTACTGCTCCTCCCCCATCCAAACGAGTCCGTTGATAGAAATGGGCGCCTGGCCGGCGGTAAATTCCGAAGGAAATAATAAAAAAGGATCTTGCGCCGCTAACGATCTAAAGGCCATTTCTACCCCAAACTGTATGCTTGGAAATTCCCGAAGTTCCTCCAATAGGTTGTTTTCACCGAGCTGGATGTTTTCGCACACCCACTTCAGTTTTTCTTCATAATCTGGGCGATCGTCGTAACTAAGGCTTCTTAAAATTCCGCACTCTCCAATTCCGGTCTTTCCGTTTTGCTTCAGAATAATAAACCAGGTTTCCTTTTGTGTAAGAACGCCCCGCGAAGTACCGCTGGGACGTTTAAAATTCAGGATGTACTTATAATAATTTGCCTGCACTTATATTGTTTAAAGTTCTATACTTTCCCCTATTTCAAGCAACATAAGGTCTTTTCCTTTTTCATAGAATTTCCTTTTTGCCTCTTCATGATCAATTTCAATATATCCAAAAGTGTCATAGTGACAACCCAGCACTTTATCACACTGCACAAAATCGCTGGCTATTATGGCATCATCTACACCCATGGTAAAATTATCACCAATAGGTAGTATGGCCAGGTCTAGTTTGGTGTGCATGGGGATAAGTTTCATATCCATAGTAAGGGCGGTGTCGCCCGCGATGTATATATTCTTGTGCTCCCCTTCAATGACAAATCCGCCGGGCTGGCCGCCGTAACTGCCATCGGGGAAGGAGCTGGTATGAATGGCATTAACGTATTTCACCGTTCCAAATTCAAAGTTCCATTTTCCACCGTGGTTAAGCGGGTGTACTTCCAGGCCTTTATTTTCGTAATGAGTGGCTATTTCAAAATTACTGATGATCACTGCGCCGGTTCGTTTGGCAATGGCTTCAGCATCTAGCGTATGATCCTGATGCGCATGGGTTAACAGGATATAATCTGCCTTTAGATCATCAATATTCACCTTTCCATTCACCTTCTCATTACCCGAGATAAAAGGATCTACTAAAAGGTGAACACCTTTAACTTCTATTGCAAATGTGCTGTGTGCGTAGTGAGTAATTTTCATAATGTCATATTTTCAAAACAAAATACAAAATCCTGCCCTAAAGGCCTTCCAAAAATGCCATTTTTGACACCTATAATATTTGTCCCAGTCCAAAAAGAACAGCCAGTAAGAAAGTGCCTAAGGCTAGTTTTTTAAGTTCGGGATCGAGGAGGACGGGATTCTTGTTCTCCATGATTCTCTTTAAGTGGAACAAAAGCGGCACAAAAGCAAAGAGGTACAGGAGATCATCTATTCCTGTAAACGAAAAAGCCGAGTAGAGGATCATAGAGGAAAATGCCCCCAGCAGGAGAAAATAGTGGTATTGTTTTGCCTGGGCCTCTCCCAGTTTAACTACTAAGGTATTCTTTCCTGCTTTAGCATCGGCAGCGTGATCTCGCATATTGTTAAGGTTGAGCACCCCGGCACTTAAAAATCCAATAGTGGCAGCCGGTAATAATACCCGCCAGTCCCATTCCATAGTATAAAGAAAATAGCTGCCATAAACCGCGACAAGTCCGAAGAACACGAACACAAACACGTCTCCCAAACCCCTGTAGCCATAAGCCGAATCTCCTACGGTATACTTCACTGCTGCAGCTATAGCGCCAATTCCCAGGACTAAAAACAACAGCCCATAAAACAGGCTACGGGTGCCAAAGGCAAGATAAATAAGTGTAACAGCAAAGAGGAAAGTGATGATGCCGGTGACTATCATTCCCCAGTACATTTCATCCCGGGTTATCATTCCGCTTTGAAGTGCACGTTGCGGGCCTACCCTGTCTTCATTGTCTGTTCCTTTCACAAAATCTCCATAATCATTGGCAAAGTTGGAGAGAATCTGGAGGCCCAGTGTGGTGGCCAAAGCCAGTGCAAAGATCACGCTATTGAACTCATTTTGCGCTACAGCTATAGAACTTCCCACCAAAATTCCTGAAATTGATAGCGGCAGTGTTCTGAGCCTCGCTGCACTTACCCAGGTATCTAAATTCGCCATATTAATTGATAATTTTGAAAAGTAATTCTTTTAAAAGATCGCCCTGTGGCACATTGGCAGCTCCTACTCCCTTGCTTTTCACATCGGCGTCACGCAAGTAGGAAATAATACTGCTTACCTTCTTCATGTTGTAATTACGGGCAGCGGTAACATAGTCTCTCACAAAAAACCGATTGATCTTTAACGCCCTGGCCACATTGTTCTCAGACTGGTCTTTAAGCGCATGGTACTGCTGCAGCTGTACAAAGAAGCTGAACAACATTCCCACCGTCATCACCATAGGATGGTCTTTCTCATTCTGTGAAAAGTAATTGATAATGCGGTGCGCCTTCAGGTTGTCTTTACTGCCAATAGCCTTTCGCAGCTCAAAAATATTGAAGTCTTTACTTATCCCTATATTCTCCTCTATAACTTCAGGAGTTATAGTGCTTCCTTTTGGAGTAATAAGCTGAAGTTTCTTTAGCTCATTGTCAATCTTATCTAGCTGGTTACCTAAAAATTCGAGGAGCATTTGCGCTGCCTTTGGCGCCATTTGGTAACCGCGGCTATGCATTTCTGCCTGTATCCAGTCTACGACCTGGTTTTCATACAACCTCTTGTTTTCATAGATCACGCCGGTTTTTGCTATTGCCTTGTGCAGCTTTTTGCGCTTATCAAGCTTTTTATACTTGTAGTTGAAAACCAAAACGGTGGTGGGTTGCGGGTTTTCGGCATAAGGCAGGAGTTGCTCTATGGTGCGCGAAAGGTCCTGGGCTTCTTTTACGATAATTACCTGCCGCTCGGCCATCATGGGATAACGTTTGGCGTTGCCAATAATGTCATCTACAGTCACATCGCGCCCGTAAAGCACCATCTGGTTAAAGCCCTTTTCTTCTTCGGGCAAAACATGGTCTTCAATGTAATCTGAAATCTTATCAATAAAATACGGCTCTTCTCCCGTTAAAAAATAGATAGGTTTAATATCCCCTTTTTTAATGGCAGTCACTATATTTTTTACGTCATCCATAAAGCTGGTTTTGGGGAGGGACTAAAAGAAGTTTCTTCTGAAAAAATCCTACTTTTGAGCATGCATACACTTAACTTCCCCCGGTACTCATTTCGGCTCAAAAATAGCGAAAATAAAATAGCTGTTTTTGATGAGCTTCGGAAAAAATTTGTTTTGCTCACGCCCGAAGAATGGGTGCGACAACACGTGGTGCAATTTCTTCTTCAGGAAAAGAAATTTCCAAAGAGCCTGCTCAATGTAGAAAAGCAAGTGAAGCTCCACAATCTTATAAAAAGATATGACGTACTGGCTTATAAACCTAATGGTGATATACACCTGGTGGTAGAATGCAAGGCAGCCTCTGTTCCTATTACACAAGACACTTTTGACCAGATTGCACGTTATAATCTGGCCCTGCAGGCAGATTACCTGATGGTGACCAATGGGCTTCAGCATTATTTTTGTCAGCTTGATTATGTAGCCGAACAATACCACTTTCTCCCCGACCTTCCGGAATGGAGCTAGAAAATGCCATTTTTGACACCTATAATGCATCAACCTTATAATTTATTTTAATTTGCACCTGTGAAAGTAGCAGTGGTCATTCTTAACTGGAACGGAAAAGCTTTATTGCAGCAGTTCTTACCTTCGGTGGTACAACATTCTCCTGAAGCTATCATTTATGTAGCCGATAATGCCTCTATCGATGATTCGGTGCTATTTCTTCGGAAGAATTTTCCGCAGGTAAAGATCATTCAGAATAAAATAAACGGCGGATTTGCTAAAGGCTATAACGACGCCCTTCAAAACCTGGAAGAAGACATTTTTGTGCTTCTCAACAGCGATATAGAGGTGACTGAAGGATGGTTACAGCCATTAATGCAAGAAATGAAGCAGGATACGGTTGCAGCACTCCAGCCGAAGATCCTCAATTTCCGAAAAAAGAACTATTTTGAATATGCCGGGGCTGCGGGTGGGTACATTGATGCCATGGGTTATCCCTACTGCCGGGGCCGTATTTTTGAAACCCTGGAGGAAGACTATGGGCAGTATGATGATACCAAAGAGATCTTTTGGGCTACAGGGGCCTGTATGATGATACGCAAAAATGCCTTTTTTGAGGCGGGAGGTTTTGATGAAGATTACTTTGCACACCAGGAAGAAATAGATCTTTGCTGGCGGCTTCACAACAGTGGCCTCAAAGTAAAAGCAGTGGGAGCTTCAAAGGTTTATCATCTGGGTGGAGGCACTCTAAATGTCATGCACCCGCGCAAGACTTTTTTAAATTTTAGGAACAGCCTCTTTACTGTTCTAAAAAATGCGCCCAAAGACAAAGTATTCCTCATCATTTTTCTCCGGTTATTGCTTGATGGGCTGGCAGGGATAAAATTCCTAATAGAGCTAAAACCCTCACATTCAGCAGCCATTGTAAGAGCACATTTCCAGTTTTACCGGCATGCAGTAAAAATGTGGAAAAAAAGGAAGCCTTCTCCAAAAAAGACAAAATATTATAACAATATCTCCGTTGTATTCGCATATTACCTACAGGGAAGGAAGGAATTTAAGAGTGTTTAAATTATTTTAATTATGTTCTGTTTAAATTTCGGAATGACCTTAGATTTTGTATTTTTGAAACGTTAACATTTAATCACACAATTAAGAATTATGAAAAAATTCATGCTTTTATCGGCAACTGCTGCGCTCCTTTTTTCTTCATGTGTTTCACAGAAGAAATATGCCGAGCTTGAAGCTCAACAAAAGGAGACTCAGGACAAGTTGAACACAGCTACGGTTAAACTTAACTCCTGTTTGGATGAAAAAGATCGATTGAACCAACAAATTAGCCAGTTGAGCAATCAAAATACTGCTTTATTGAACAACGTTGGAGATCTTGCCACCTTATCAAAGAAAGAAGCCGAAAATCTTGAACGCTCTTTAGAAAGTATCAAAGAAAAAGATATGAAGATTCAGCGTATGCAGGATGCGATCACTAAAAAAGATTCTGTAACACTTGCTTTGGTTACCAGCCTTAAAGGTGTGCTTGGAAACATGAGTGATGAAGATATCCAGATCAATGTTGAAAAAGGAGTAGTTTATGTTTCTATTTCTGACAAACTTCTTTTTGAAAGCGGAAAATACAATGTATCTGACCGTGCTAAAGAAGTACTTGGAAAAGTAGCCACTGTTGTGAAAAATCGTCCTGACATCGAATTTATGGTTGAAGGTCACACAGATGACAAGCCAATTAGAAACGCAGTACTTCAAGACAACTGGGATTTATCTGTAAAAAGAGCTACTTCTGTAGTACGTGTATTACAGGAAGAGTTTGGTGTTCAGCCGCAAAGAATGACCGCTGCGGGTAGAAGTTACTACATTCCTGTAGCTTCAAACGAAACTGCTGAAGGTAGAGCCAAGAACAGAAGAACCCGTATCGTGATTCTTCCAAAACTTGATCAATTCTACAACCTTATTGAAGAAGGAATGGAAAGCGCTA
>Ga0098067_1000931_pt1 | contig 10352 bp, 8 predicted proteins | sample 26_taG_FD_92578 | JGI IMG/M metagenome (GOLD analysis project Ga0098067, IMG submission 92578) | Marine viral communities from Cariaco Basin, Caribbean Sea - 26_WHOI_OMZ | ecosystem: Environmental > Aquatic > Marine > Oceanic | place: Caribbean Sea: Cariaco Basin | collected 2014-11-09
AGATAAGGAACTAACAATTGTTACAGTAATAAATGTCCAAATAGTACTTAGTTTAACTGCAACAGCATAGTAACCTACATTGATATTCCCACTGAACTCTTTGATCATGATTTGATCTATATTCATATATATTGCAGATGCAGTACTACCAATAATTAAAGGCCATGAGTCAGAAAATAAATATTTTGCGACGTTCCTATCAAACCTCCAGCTTTTGAGAGAGTGATTAGTCTTGAATATATAAAAATAAATCATCCCTAGCGCTAATATTAGAGCATCAAACACCCCAACTAATGCAAACGCAAGTAAAGAGGCCTGACTAAGGATTAAATATATTTTTACCAAACTTGAGATAGCTAAGGTTATTGTATTAGCAAATGCCACATATTTGGACATTACTGTCGACTGATAGTAAAAGTCGATGACATTGAAACTCTGAAAGATCGTTGCACTAGCGATAATAAAGATCAGTAGATTGGTATAACTGTCATTGCTGGTAAACTGTACGCCTACCCATAATAATGGCAATATGACTATCGAGCCTGCAAACTTTAGCGCAAATGCCGTCCCTAATAGGACATCGCGCTGACTCTGATCTCGTACCAGCTCTCTGACGACGATACTGTCTAGACCCAAGGTAGCTACTGCAGTAAACAAAAACACAAAGCTCTGGGCGTAGCTCAATAGACCAAACTGCTCAGGGCCAAGATAACGGGCTATCCAGATACCTACGAATAGGCCTATAAACATCCTTAGTATCTTTTCACCCATCAGCCAAGCAGTATTAGCGCCGTAGCGCCTAAAGCCTTCATGCGCCAGTAGCTGGGTTTTTATTTGGAGCAGTCGCTGCCACATTACAGCATATCATCCACGGCCATACTCATCTTGTAGCCGGACTATATCATCCTCTCCCAGATAGCTGCCTGACTGCACTTCTATAATCTCAAGAGGGATGTTGCCAGGGTTGGATAGACGGTGGGTCACCCCTAAAGGTATATAAGTCGACTGATTTTCGCTTAGCAGTAGGGTCTCACTACCACAAGTCACCTTTGCAGTACCTTTGACCACTATCCAATGCTCAGCACGGTGATGATGCTTCTGTAAGCTTAAGCTGGCTTTGGGCTTGACACAGATGCGCTTGACCTTGAAGCGCTCGCACTCATCAATACTATCGTACCAGCCCCAAGGCCGATACACCTTACGATGCTTGACGACTTCAGCACGGCCAGATCTTGCCAGCTCATCAACCAGTGTTTTGACGGCTTGCCCTTGCGAGCGATGAGCTATAAGTAGCGCATCATCAGTATCAACGACGATTAGATCCTCAGCCCCTATCAAAGTGACTAGGCGCTTACTACTATGGACATAACAATTGCGGCTTGCGCGCAGATATACGTCCCCAATAGCGACATTATTCTCTATATCAGCTTGCAGAGACTTTTGATGCTCACTGACCGCCTGCCATGTCCCAAGATCACTCCAGTCAATCTCTAACGGGACCATGCCCAACTTTAAATTCTGCGAAGTGCAGTGTTCAATGACAGCGTAATCGATAGAGTCACTGCGCGTCTGGGCAAAAATAGCGGCTGCAGGTCTTACAAAAGGTATATCAAACTTCCTCTGTAGCCAAGCTCCGGTGACAGTATCTGCTATATCTTTAGCTAATATGTGCATTGCCTCTAACCAAGTGGTGACCGTGGTCAGATAGATACCGCAATTCCAATAGAAGTTGCCTTGCGCCAGATACTCTACTGCAGTCTCGTGGTCTGGCTTTTCAATGAAACGCTCTACCTGATAGTAGGCCTGCTTGGACACTGAGTCTCTCTGACATTGGATATAGCCGTAGCCGGTCTCTGGGTATTTTGGCAACACGCCTAAGGTGGCTATTGCAATCTTATTATCATATACCGCTTGTGCCGCTACTGCTAAAGTGGCACAAAACTGCTCTACCGAAGCGATGGTGTGATCAGAGGGCAAGACCATCAGCACCGGATTACTGTACTTTTCTTGCGCCGCTAAGGCCGCTAGAGTCAATGAAGGGGCCGTATTTTTACCTACTGGTTCTAATACGATATCAGCAGCTTGACCAATCTCATGCAACTGATCCAGCACCAAAAATCGATGCTGCTCATTGGTGACGATGATAGGTGACTGTAGATCGATATTTGGCATCCACTTAAAGGAATTGAGTCTAGTAATAGTCTGTTGAAATAGCGACTCATCACCCAGTAGTTTTAAAAACTGCTTAGGATACTCCTGACGTGATAGGGGCCAAAGCCGAGTGCCCGAGCCACCACATAGGATGACTGGGACTATAGTTATGCTGTGCTCCAACTTTATCATCTTGCCCCAAATCCAGTAAGCATAGTCTGTATCGTCTTGATGACAATTAACAAATCCAACGTCAAAGAAAAGTTTTTGATATAAAAGAAGTCGTACTCAAGCTTGATTTTGGTCTCGTCTTCATCGCTAGCATAGCCCTGCATCACCTGCGCCCAGCCCGAAATACCTGGCTTGACGATATGGCGATAGCGATAAAAAGGGATGCTCTCATTAAAGCGCTCAACGAAGCTCATTTGCTCAGGCCGCGGGCCGATCAGGCTCATATCGCCCTTGAGCACATTGTACAGTTGCGGCAGCTCATCGAGACGGCTCTGACGAATAAAGTGGCCGAAGCGAGTGATACGGCTGTCTCCGTTTACCGCCATCTGCGCCCCATTGACCTCTGAACTTGGCAGCATACTGCGAAACTTATACATCTTAAATAGTTTGCCGCCCTGCCCTATGCGTGGCTGTACAAAGATCACTGAGCCACCTGTATGCCGACTTTCCCACTTAATTCCTATCGTTACAAATACGGCCAATAACAGCACTAAAGGTAGTGCGACTAAGATAAGCAGGGTGTCTATGACACGCTTAATCAGCAGATACGTCTGCGAGGGCAGAAGCGAGCCCAGATTATTCTCGTACAGATGCTGGATGGGCAAGCGACCTGTCAATGACTCGCGTACTTGCAAGACGTTATATACGGGGATACCGCGTAGCGTGATTTCTGCTAGTAAACGTTCCCATTCAGCGCATAAGCCCTTGTCTGCTAAATCTGCGACAACTGCATGAAATGCAGTACCTTGAATGTTTTCTGATTGAGCATTTCTTGAGAGCTTTACCCACTGCACTTCTTCAATGTTGAATAAGTCATTACAGCGACCGATAGGGACATAACCAATAACGACTTGCGTGACGGCTCTTAACACGACTTGAGAGATAAAACAGAAGCCGATGCCTATTGCCGTAATAAGACCCAAGTAATAGACGGAGTAAGGAATACGAAATATCAATAATATTAAGCCAACGAGTAAACCTGATGTGAGTAAGGTAGGTAATACCGTCACCATAGACTTCTGGCCAGGGAACTGGGTCAGACGCTCTAAACCTACTATACTTAATATTATGAAAAAACTACTAGCAATAACACTATTTATTTGAGTTATTAATACATTATGATCGGCAATAAAATCCCAAAATAGGACTATAGCGGGCAAAATAGCGACTACTAGCCATCCTACTATTAACCTAACGCTTAAGTATTGCCAGAGATGCCGCTGCATATTTTTTAATACTACCTAAATTATTTTAGAGTTATATCTATAATAATTTATAGCCATAACTCCAAAAACGAGGTGGTGTCGATATTTCATTATACTCAAATACAGTTGTATTGATAAAGAGATAAGAAAATATACCTACAATAATAAGATAGACAATAAATCCAAAATATGATTGCAAAATCAAACTTATATTTTTATTGTATTTTAATTGTTTGAAGTTTTTTAATTTTGGATTCTTTATTATTAACACTAGTAACCAAAGTAAAAATATTTGAGTTACAGGATAAATATAAACACCAGATAATGAAGCGTCTATAAAAATTGCAAGTAGTGCAGCTAATACAAAATAGCTATATTTTGACTTCCAATTAATTTTTTTTATCATTAATAAAATCATTATTATTAAAAACCCAAAACCTATAAATCCTGTTTCAGATAGTACTTGAATAAAAATATTGTGTGGATGAGCAGCTAAATGAGTAAAGGATTGTAATTGATAAAATCCACAACCCCAAATTGGATTTTGCACCCAACACTCATAAGCATTAAGCCATAAATCATTACGAGCACTTGAGGTCTTTCTTATAACCTGTAATCCCAGACTATTTGAACCGATTAAATTAAAAGCAGCAACGTAAGACAATGATACGTAGGTTAGCCATGTTACGATATAGACACCTAACAATTTCCATCTAATTAAACTATTTGCAATACAAATAATAGCAACGAAAGCCGTATAAGCCAATGTCGCTGAACGGCCTGCGTCTAACAATATCGATAAAAAAGCCAAAAATATAAAGAATAGATATATAGTTTTATATTTAGTTTCTGTAATGTATAACCAAACAGAAAATATCGATACAATTAAAAAGTAGCTGTCATAAACGCGTATATTCCAAGGCATAGGTTGCCAAATAGCGTCATAATAACCAGTATCAATATAATTCCATAGGGATATAGGCAAAAGTAAAAAAACCAAAAAACTGAGAAATACAATAATTTTAGTAATTAAATTATTATAGCTAAGGACTTCAAAACTCTTATATAATAGGTAAGCTAATAATAACTCAACAACTATAAAGCTATGGTTACTCCAGAAAAAACAGCCTATAGTTAGGAAAAATAAGAAAAAAAAGTCTTCTTTTGAAAATATAAGTTGCTTCTTTATTAATCCTATACCATAAAATAATAATAATAATATTATTTCTACTACACGCGCATCATTATACAATAAATCGGTTATTTCCAAATTAAAACCAAGAATAAATAGAATTAAGTAAAGTATAATAAGCACTTCTTTATGCTTAAACTCATTAAAAAATTCGAACATATAATCCTTTGAAAATATTTATACTACTTTAATTTATTCTTATTTAATATTAAGACGCCATGTTTTGAAACTCTCATTAATATCTTTAAAAACTAAAGGCTGAGTGATACTTAATAAAGATAACTTTTTCTCTATTAGCTTACAATTTTTAGAGAAATCATATAAACAAGCAGCTTTAAATAATCTAAGCGAATCCTCTTGATCATTGTTCAAAGCCAACAGCATAGCTTGCTTTACCATAAGATCAGGATCTAGATAATTGTTAACCACACGATTACCTAATTCTATACTATATTTTATATTCTTCTCATTTACTGAGACTACTTGAAACAACATAACCTCTTTAAATTTGTTGAATCCATAAATATTAGGGAGTTGAGCAACTAAAACCTCAGCTTCATGGCTATCTACTTCAGGTCTTTTAATTAAACTATCTACTGCAACATACATTCGATAGTTATTTAAATAGTACCCACTACCTAATAACAGGGTAAACAAAAAGGTAATGAAAAACGGTTTTAAATTAAAGTTTACTAATATTTTTCTCGTATCAATTAAAGATAATAAACAGGTAAATAAGAATAAAAACCTAATATACCAAAAGGGATACTCACTACAGGCATAAAGCAAACTGATAATGAGAAGAGTAATTATAGCCTTATTTTCAAGATTACATTTCGCTGAAAATATGCTTCTCAATACTATCAATAATAAAGCAACTAGTCCAAAGACTCCTAATATACCTAGTTCAGCAGCTATTTGACTGGGTAAAAAGTGGCTATTGGTTGCAAATACAAACCAATTTAAAGATTCAGCCTGAGGCAGTGCCATCTTAGGAAAATTACCCCAACCAGCCCCTGTTAACCAATTTGATGAAAATATTGACCACGCTTGTTCTTGTAGATACCAACGCAACGGCCTACTCGCATCCGTTGCAATTACCCTATCTATTGCTGTAAATTGAAAGTTAGCATATTTACCTAATAACTTAACGCCTAACCAGTTGCCCATAGAAAGGACTGCTAATAGTACAGCTAAGAATAAACTCCTTTTTCTTAGAGTCATATCAAATAAAGAACTAATACCCAAGCACGCAATAATGCTAAGTATTAGCCCACCACGACTAGATGATAGCCCCTGGCCAATGCCTAAAAAAAGTATGGAAATAAAGAAGATTATTATCAATAGATAATTATAAATTGCGTTATTATGCTTTAGTTTTAGTAGCCAGTAACCACTGGCTAACATTGACATAGTAATAATATAGGCAGCTTGATTTGGCTGACCCACATTGCCATACGGGCGTGTATTATCAGTACCATGAAAGGTTAAATTAGATAGCCAGGAGGGATAAGATAAAAACTCTAACTGCAATAGCTGAGTACAGACTGTTAATATTCCACCAATATATACACTAGCTAATATTGCATATATGATTATTGACTTCTCTTCAATATTAACTAGTACGATTGATATCAATCCCATAAATAAAAGACTAATTACAGGAAATATTAAACTATCGCTATAGTCTATATTATTGATTATAGGTTGTAATAATATAAGGCTAGCAAAGAAAAGACAGAGAACGGCTATAGAGTTACTATATTTTATTTTTATTGTGGAGACATATACTAAAAGACCTATGCCTAGTATAAGCGTTACGCCTAAGCTAATATATAAATCTAGAACACTAGGGAGATAATGCTGTGTGCTTAGTATGCCATAAATATAAGCAGCTGCTAACATCAACGCAAAGAAATAGAGCTTTTTAGACGGTTGTATGATACTCCTCATGATAACTACTTCCATTCCGAGTGGTTTCTTCTAATTATCTACAAGTAGAAGGTAGATATAAATCATCAATATCTGGCGACATACACTGCCATCTTAAAATATTATCTGTCTCAATTAATGTAAATACTACTTTATGACCTTGCAAAGCTTTTGCTATGTCTGTAACTCTCATTTCAATGGTAATGGTGCAGTTGGGGGCAACGCCTCCGACTAATACACTATCAATATATTTGCCTTTAATGTCGTTAGCTTTTGCCGTACCAAGATATTGATTATTAGAATTATCAATACAAGTTGCAGCCGTACTATAGTTTTCTATTATTCCACTTTTGACAGTACCTAATAGAGAAAATGCTTCTACTAACTGAGTACGTGCAATATAAACTTGGTAGGCTGGAATAGCGATAGTAGATAATACTCCAATAATTGCTATAACAATCATCAATTCGATTAATGTAAATCCTCTATTAGACAACAACATAGCGTCCTTTTAATTCCTTTTAGCTAAGAATTTCGGCAAAAAAAAGCTCTACATTGTAGAGCTTTGATATATTGCAACTATTAACTATTTATGGAACTATTATGATATACCTACACAAGACTTAGGTAAGAACTTCTGACTGATATTTGTTGATTTACAATCCCATTTAATAGATCCAGTGCTATCTGTTGGCGAAAGCACTAAGGTTTTGCTTTGAATACCTTTAGAAGTACCAGTACCTGCCATTGTTGCAGTAATTACACCACTCGCTACCGCTACACCAGATACATACTTACCAGTGATATCTGTAGATGCAGGAATACCATTAGTTGCCGAATTAATACCATCCCAAGTACCAATTTGGCCATACGTCTCAGCAACTGCTGTTTTTTGAGCAGAAGCTAGATTTAATGCTTCAGTCATTTGTGAGCGGGCAATGTAGTCTTGATAAGCTGGAATAGCGATAGCAGCCAAAATACCAATAATAGCGATAACAATCATCAATTCGATAAGGGTAAAACCTTTTTGAGCGTTCATAATGCATCCTTTTTGAGTAAATAAGATAATATCTAAGCAATACCGTCAATCAAGTTGACTGGTGAATCCTCTAAGATTTTATCCTAATAAATAATTTTTGGGTTTTAGGCTCTTGTTATAAACTATGTTGCAGGTTATATGCCAACTGTGTATTAACTTGTGCATATTATTACTATTCATCGGGCTTGTCTAATACTTGCTGATTCATGCTTTGATTAACGGTAGTTACTAAAGGATAAAATTTAACTTTCAATATTTATCTAATTTTTGACCATCTAAATAAAGGCTTCAAGAAAATTCATAGTGACGAAATGCGTCACCTACTGACAATTTACGTCACTCATAGATAGTTGAGTAAACATAACGTCACTTTTCGTACGAAAATTGTCACTATAACATTACTATGGAAATCTAGCTAAAGCAAACAAATACTCTAGCTAGTTAGAGTTATTTATTCCATTCGTCTGACATGCCACATTGACTTACACTATTTACAATACGGCATTTAGTACCTGTAGCCGCTAAGGTCAAATTACCGTCTGTAGATTGACTGCCGCTCGCTGTAGCGGTAATAGTCCAAGCTTTAGTTAAAGGACTGGGATTAATAGCTATAGAATATGAAGCAGTACCTTGTCTAGGGAAGCTGCCTGTCAGTCCGTTAGTAGTGACATTCGCATATGTACCCTTAGCTAGCTTCTGCGCTTCTATATTACTGGCGATATTTTGCAGTTCCGCCATCATGTCAGCGCGCTTAGATTTTACGGTATAACTTTTATAGCTAGGCACAGCAATGGCGGCCAGAATCCCAATGATAGCTATTACAATCATCATTTCTATTAGAGTAAAGCCAGCTGAATTAGATTTAAATTGATGCTTTCCACGAGGCTGTATAAGTTGTAATGAATCTTTTAGCATCTACCAAATCTCCGAGTTACTAGTACCACAATTGGTTGAGGCGAGGTCAATGTTATCGTCATTGGTCAGGCATTGAACCCCTATACTGGTCAGCATGATACGACGACCTGTACTAACAGGACCATCCTCATTTGGAATAGCTAACATCTTCCACCCTCTACCAATAGCTGTATTTAAATCCGCGTCTGCGGTTACCAAACTCTTACTAGTATCCGTGCCATCTACTAAAAAAATCTGATATTTAGCTGTACTTGTCACCCCTTGCCTTGGTGTCGGTACATTGATGATTTTACTATCAGAATCATAGCAATAGTTGCCAGTAACACAAACGTTGTCACCACGCTCAGGCATAAAGCCTTTATAGGTCAATCGTGATGCGCGCCAGCTCTCTAACTGTAGCTCTAGCTGTTTCATCTGGGCTTGCGTCTCTTTTTCTGCATTCTTTATCACATAGCGACGATAGGAAGGAATAGCGATCGCAGCTAAAATAGCCACGATCATTATGACTATCATTAGCTCTATTAGGGTGAAGCCATACTGCGCCAAAATACTACTGTTATGACTTCTACCATCTCTAGCTTTCTTAGTATGTAATGTCACTGGCAGGTACTGATCAAATATACTCCTCATATCAGTTAACTTCATACCATTTAGTAGGATTCAAGATAAAACGCTCGTTAAAGACGATAGAAGCCATCGTACCATCTCCTCCATCTTTCTTAGTAGTATCTGTAGGATAAGCTGGGTTATTACCAGTAGTATTACTTGGGTTATTACCCTTTTTATTATCCTCGCCGTAATCAACACTACTATTAGCTCTCTGGCTTAGAGTCTGCGTACCTAGCAGTACTTTAGCTGATTTATTAGTGCTATTCATAGCGCCTAAAGACAGTTCTTGAATGCCCTTCCCGGCTGGGAAATAGCCTCCAGTGCCAGTCACCGAAGTATCATCCATACATATGCCATAAGGTAGGCAATATAACTGTTGTTCTGAAGAGCCTAACACTTGAGCATCACAGGTATTGGTAGTGCCTGTATTAGCATTACGATCATAAACGCTCATAAAAAGATTACTATCTACGACTCTATAATCACCCACCGACTTGACGTTTTTGATACCTTCAAATCCTGCGAAACGTGTCAGTGGATAATACCAACCTTTTTCACCTCCTGTAATTAAACTAGTCATTACAGTGACTTTTTTCTTACAAGCATCTGAATAGGTCAAGCTACCATCCGCAGCACTCTTAGGAGAACAGTATTTGCCATAGAGCGTACTATCTGTACTTATTGCTGCTGAAGAGAGCTTTTGTGACCCAAGTTTAACCAAGTCGGATTCGGTCAAATCCTTTAAGCTAACGTCAACATAGTCATTACTAGGAGCTTTTTTCTTATCAAGGATAGTCGACTCGGTAATCTCGGTATCCATGATGCCATAAACTCTGTTGGCATAATCATTACTGTCACGCTGCTCTGATAAAGGTGAGCTACGATCTCCTGAAGCGATATTCACAAGGGCAAATAGCTGGTTATTTTTACCTTCATAAAAGCTAACTACAGGGCGATTATAGAAACGATAAGCTAAATGTTTTTTATTCATAGGCAATGTAGCGGCCGAATTAAGCAAACGAACCACTCGGACATTCTCAAATTTCTCTCCTGACTTATTGATAAAATCAGCTCGGAA
>Ga0098067_1000932_pt1 | contig 10341 bp, 10 predicted proteins | sample 26_taG_FD_92578 | JGI IMG/M metagenome (GOLD analysis project Ga0098067, IMG submission 92578) | Marine viral communities from Cariaco Basin, Caribbean Sea - 26_WHOI_OMZ | ecosystem: Environmental > Aquatic > Marine > Oceanic | place: Caribbean Sea: Cariaco Basin | collected 2014-11-09
CACTTACAACAGCTGGAACCTGGATTTACGCTTTTCCTGGTGGTTTGCCCCCGGAAGCCAAATGACGCTGCTCTACCGCAATGCCACCGACAGCTACATAGAGCGTTCGCACATCAATATTGGCGACAACTTTAAAAACCTTTTTGATCAACCACAGGTGAACAGCCTTTCTTTAAGGATCTCCTACTACCTGGATTACAACCGCGTTAAAAGCTGGTTTAAATCTAACGACCGACCCACCGCACCCCAGGATGCCGTTGGCTACCGGGAGTCAAAAATGAGGTTATAAGAGACAAATTTCATTCTGAAGAAGAGGTGCCAAAAATGGCATTTTTGAGAGGTAATTTTGAGAGGTCTTATTAAGCAACTCTGGTCTCTGCCTAAATTTTTCAGGTAACGGTATTATTAAAAAGGTTCCCCGAATTCATTTCCGTCATCTCCCAGTCCATTCTGAAAAATCAATAAAGTGTGTTTTTAACAATTATTTTATACATTTATAGAAAATGATTCATTATGGGTAATAAATCACTACTTGGGAATTGGGCACTTATTCTTTTTTGCACCTTAGGTGCCGGACAGTTATTCGCGCAACTCAGCATTAATGAAAAAGAATATTTTGAAACCCAGGGGCTTAATGTCCTTGTTTTTAGCAATGAGTATAATGGATTCTTTTTTGACGAAAAAAACGCCGGTATAGAACTCATCCATCACGGAATGAGGAGCAGTACTTCGAATCTTACCTGTAATTTTTTGAGAGGAATTAAGCCAAAATCGTGACGCTGGGTTTCTAAATACTTATTTGATTCGTAGAAAATCGCCAGCCAAATCAACACCAAAGCCATTATTAGAAAAAGGATCAGGAAAACGGGATAATTTTCTGTAATAGATCCTAAACCGAAAATAAGACTGAAGCTTAGAATGAAAAAGACAAAAACAGAAAGAATGAAAAGAATAAGGTTAGTGGAATTATTCTGCACTTTCTCCTCCAAGAAAAAATTTATTCCCGACCGCCATTTAGCCAGAGCCCTTCCGGATTTTGAAATAAACTTTTCCATGGTAACAGATTCGACCTTTTAAATATAACCAAAAGAAAAGTAAAGGAAGTAAGGTTTGTAAACCGGAGATTTTGGGGATTGGACTCTCTGATTATTCTGCAGAAAAGGGTATCGTCTTATCTAAAACAAAGTTCCTGTGTTCGTTGTAAGCCACGTACCCTAGCTGATTAGTCAAAAGGCGGCAATTTTCTATTTTAAAATCAGTAGTATTAAAATGATGATGCCCATATACCCAGTAATCCGGCTGCTCGGTTAAGATCAGATCATAAAGCTCGACGGTAAAAGCTTCATTAAGCCTGCTGTTCTTATATTGTTCTGGATAATTTAAAAAAGTAGGAACATGATGGGTTACTACTATGGATGAAAAATTGTTTTTCTGTTGCAACCTATTCTCGATAAATTTCCGATTTTGTTCATATAAGGTATTGAACGTTTTGGGAGTAAAAGGCTTACCATTAAATTTAATAAATCGAAAGTCATTTAAATTTTGTTGAATGGGAAGAATATTTTGTGGCGAGATGTGTGACCACAACGTAGAGAATATTAACCTGTAATTTTTGTGAATAATTTCTTGATTATTCAAGAACCATATATTCTCCCTAATTTTCTCTTTAAAGGAACCACATTTCGATCCCAAGTCATAGTGATAGTATTCATGATTACCCGGTATCCAAAATACCTTTTCAAAGCTATGAGAAAGATGGTCAAAGAAAGAATTAAACTTATTTAGGCTAACAAGAGGAACAATATCTCCAGCTAATATAAGTACCTCGCCAACAGGTTTTATTGGGAACTTCTCTAAAAAATCTTGATTTTCAGGGAATTCCAAATGAAGGTCTGAAGCAAACTGTATTTTTAATTCGGAAATTTTCATCACATCACATGTAGTACATCCTATGTGGTTAAAATAAAAAAACATTTTGAAAACGAGATCACAAATAAACTCTGAGTCACCAGATTGAAGAAGTAATTGTTCTTATCAAAAAAAGAAGTTGATCAACTTCAACTCGTGATCAAAAGAGAAATTTTGAAGAAAGTGTTGTACCTATGTTGTACCCATGGAAAAAACAAAGCCTTTTGATTTCTCAAAAGGCTTCATTTTGCTCCCCCTCTTGGGCTCGAACCAAGGACCCTTTGATTAACAGTCAAATGCTCTAACCAACTGAGCTAAGGAGGAATTTCAGTATGTCTTTAGTAGAGTTTATGGAGGTACTAAAAACCTCTTTCTAATTTGCTCCTCCTCTTGGGCTCGAACCAAGGACCCTCTGATTAACAGTCAGATGCTCTAACCAACTGAGCTAAGGAGGACTGTCGCAACCATTTTTGCGGTTGCAAATATAATTTAAAAAATCTATTTCCCTAAACAAAGTGCGAAAAAATTAAGTGGCACATCACAGTTTTTTATCCCGTGTTAAATTCAGGAAAGTACTTCGCTTTTTAAATAATTTTGGCGCTGCTAAACTTTAAATATGAAATCACTTACTACCATCCTTTTACTGGTCCTGTCCAACGCTTTTATGACTCTTGCCTGGTACGGGCATTTAAAGTTTGGAGAATGGAAAGGTGTGGCCAAATGGGGGCTTTTTGGGCTCATTGTTATTAGCTGGGGCATCGCCTTTTTTGAATACTGTTTCCAGGTACCGGCAAACCGTATTGGCTTCAGCGGTACCGGCGGCCCTTTTTCCCTTATTCAGTTAAAAGTGCTTCAGGAAGTCATCACCCTTGTGGTATTTGTGGTCTTTTCGGTGATCTTCTTCAAAAATGAAACCTTCAGCAGCAACCATCTTATAGGGTTTATCTTCCTGATCCTGGCTGTATATTTCATTTTTAAAGGATAGCCAAAAATGCCATTTTTGACACCTCTAGATTCCGCGGTTACAGTCGCCGTAGTTGATTTCAGACTGGTACTGCTTCAGGTAATCGATAAGATATTCCGCAGTAGTCTTTTCATACGTGCTGGTGGGCTGTTGAAAATCTTCCTGGTAAACATTAGACAAATAGTCATTCATGGCCACGGTAATTTCCGAAGCATCAGGAAGCAGGTTGCCATCGGCGGCGACAAGCTCTACCCTTCCATTCCTGTATTCCATCACTATCCCTGAATACGCCAAAGAAGGTGCATAAGATGCATTAAGGAAACCCTCCAGCTGCCCTACCGTCATTTTGAACGAGTCCAGCCCGTTTTGAAAAGGATCAATGGTGTAAAAATCAAAAGGGGTGATGCTACCGTAATCAAGGCCGGCCCTTATGCCCCCATAATTCTGAAAAACCACATCGGCGCCGGTGATAGCGCGTAAAGCATCAGTGTAGAAGCAGGCGGTTTCATTCCTGTCGTGATCTTGCTGGGAGGTGCCTAATTCTTCAAAGAATTCGGGCCTGTTATTGTATGAGGCGATCAACTCTTCCATCGCAGCATCGGTTTCAGTGACCTTATTGAGATCGATAAGCTCATAAGTATACGAAGTCACCTCGCCATTTTTCACGCTAAGGTTCAATTTGGTAAGCAGCTCAAGTTCTGAACCCGATTGTACCATGTATCTCCCCTTCACCTGCTCATTGTAAACCGCATGATTGTGCCCCCCCACTACCAGGTCAACAAAATCATGCTGCTCCAAAATCATCCTGTCACCGCCTCTGCCGTAGTGGGTAAGCGCCACCACAAGATCGGCAGACATTACTTCGGAATCATTGCGATATGCCTGCATGGCATCTACACCTTCAGTAAACTCCAGTCCCTTCAATTTCTTCGGATGAGATAGCGGTTTATTATCGGCCGAAGAAGTTTCTACCACACTTATAAATGCGATCTCAAAACCGTCTTTTTCAAGGATCACTTTTCCCTGCGGAAGTGTAAAACCTGAATCACTGCTTTCAATATTGGCACAAAGAAAAGGGAAACCAGCTTCGAGCATTCTCTTTTGAAGCACTTCCTGCCCGTAATCAAACTCGTGGTTGCCCAGCGCAGTGACGTCCATCCCCGCTTTGCCCATAAGGTCTACAATGGGAGATCCTTTTTCGGGGTGGTAATCTACCACAGGATTTCCTGAGAAAATATCTCCTCCCGAAACAAAGAACACCTGCGACTCTGTTTCTTTTTCTTTATCGATGATGGCTTTTATCCTTCCGAAGTTCTGGATCTTGCCGTGGGGATCATTGATGGTGTAGATCACAATGCTTTCGGCTTCGGGTTCTACTTCAGGCGGTACAGGATTTTCTGAATTAGCAGAATCATCTGAAGAGCAGGAAAGAACCACAAAAATACCTGCCAAAAATGTCATTTTCCGAAGGTATTCCGAAGTAAAAGAAAATAAAGGTGTTTTCATAAAGGATAAAATTGAAGAGGCTGCCTCAAAAATCTGCCGACCGCTTTACGCATTACTGCGTGACGATCATAGAACTTTTGAGACAGCCTCTCATAAAAATTGTTAGCTAAATTTATTCGAATAACCAGCGATAGATGTCATTCCCGTTGGCAAACAAGACCAAGGCAATTAAAATGACAAAACCAACCAGTTGTGCATATTCCATGAATTTTTCATTAGGTTTTCTCCCGGTGATCATTTCATACATCAGGAAAACCACGTGGCCACCATCCAGTGCCGGGATGGGAAGTATGTTCATAAAAGCCAGGATGATAGAAATAAAGGCTGTGGTCATCCAGAAGGCCTGCCAGTTCCATGCATCGGGGAACAGGCCGCCAATGGCGCCAAAACCTCCCACCTGGGTGGCTCCTTTTTTGGTGAACACGTACTTGAACTGGGCCACATAATCGTGCAGCGTCCAGTAGGCAAGGTCAAAACCTTTAGATATACTTTCGGTAAATGAGTAATGCTCTCTGCTCACCTCGATTGAAGAACCGGGTGCAACCCCAATTTTTCCTTCTTCATCGGGCGTGATCGCTATACTTTGTTGTTGCCCGTCTATGGTACCCGCAGTCTGGCCGTCTACTTCCATACTTGCATATTCACCATTGCGGCTATAAACTATTCTTAGCTCTTTTCCCTTGCTGGCTTCAATTTGCCGGGTCACTTCATGCCAGTAGCCAACTTCAAAATCATTAATGGCAATAATCCGGTCACCTTTTTTAAGACCGGCCTTATCTGCAGGGCTACCTTCAATTACCGTGTCGAGCACCGGGATGGTCATGGGAACGAATGGCTGCATCACGCCCTGCTCGAACATTTGAGAACCTATGTCTTCGGGAACCGAAATGGTTTCTTCCTGCCCGTTCTGGTGTAGAACGCTAATGCTTTGAACATCTCTTAAAAAGAGGTATTTATTGATATCAATACTATTCTTCAGGTCTTCTCCATTTACCTGCAGCACGCGGTCGCCATCCTGGAAACCGAATTCTTTAAAGGTATCATCTACAGCAAAGCCATTGGGCATATCTTCGGGCGCTATGTAAGGGCTACCCCAGGTGAATACCACCATCATATAGATAAAGAAACCAAGAACCACATTGACAGTAACCCCACCAACCATAACAATTAGCCGCTGCCATGCCGGTTTACTTCGGAATTCCCAGGGCTTTGGCGGTTGGGCCATTTGCTCCTTGTCCATGCTCTCATCTATCATCCCTGCAATTTTCACATAACCTCCCAGCGGAAGCCATCCAATACCGTACACGGTATCGCCGATTTTCTTTTTTAAAATGGCAAATTTGACATCAAAGAACAGGAAGAATTTTTCAACTTTTATCCCAAACATTTTGGCCGGGATAAAATGTCCAAGCTCATGCAGAACGATAAGCAGCGATAAACTGAGTATTAATTGTAATGCTTTTATAAAAAAAGGGTCCATATTTTCTGGCAAAATTAAAATCGCACAAAAGTAACCTTTTAAAGGTTCTCACAAAAGTTTAAAGTTCAGGTGGTTTAGCAGGAGTTCATTTTATGAAGGTTAGGGTTCAAAAATGCCATTTTAGAATTGTAATTTTGTACTCAAATTAATGCTATGCTTAGCTTTTTTGCGAAATATAAATTCTTTGCAATCTTTCTTTTTGTACTGTCGGCGATAATCATCACCATCATTTACAACATCCTGAAACCCACAGAAAGATTACCCGTGTACCAGCCCAGTATGGTAAACAATGAACTGGTAGATTCTACCATGCAGGAAGTACGAAAATATCACAGCATCCAGGATTTTAAGCTGTACAACCAAAACGGGGACACCATTACGCAGGATTTTTATAAAAATAAGATCTACATAGCCGATTTCTTCTTCACCACCTGCCAAACGATTTGCCCTATCATGACAGATCATATGCTGCAGATACAGGAAAAGCTAAAAAACGATGATGATGTACTTCTTCTTTCGCACACGGTGATCCCAAATTATGACAGTGTGCCGGTTCTTAGAAAGTATGCCGATGAAAAAGGCGTGATAGATGAAAAATGGAATCTCGTGACCGGCGATAAAAAAGAAATTTACGATCTGGCCCGAAAATCTTACCTGGCAGCAAAAAGCAGCGGTGACGGCGGAGCTTTTGACATGATACACACCGAAAATTTTGTACTGGTAGATAAAGAAAAGAGGATTAGAGGCTTTTATGACGGAACAAATTCCACTGCTATTGAAGACCTTATGCACGATGTGGAGGTGCTGAAAAATGAGTACAACGAAGCCGAATCTGATTAGGAAAACAGCATTTAAAAATTCTTTTGTGGATGCAAGTTTTTCTAATAGTAGATTTTGCCTTATTTTTGCCTTGTTTAAAATCAATCTAAATAAACATTGATCACCACTATTGCCGATCTTAAGCGTGGCCAGCGAGGCATCATCAAGGAAATTTCAGCCGAATTAATTCCGCTAAAACTTCTGGAGATGGGTTGCCTTCCGGGAAATGAAGTTCTTCTGGTACAAACAGCCCCGTTTCGGGATCCGCTTTATCTTAACATAAACGGCAGTCACCTGGCGATACGTAAAGAGACCGCCATGCACATCGAAATAGAAATTCTTCCGTAGTCATGGCCAAACAATTGAATGTTGCATTAATTGGCAATCCTAATACAGGGAAAACATCAGTATTTAATCAGCTTACCGGCCTTAATCAGCAGGTAGGAAATTATCCAGGCATCACCGTAGAGAAGAAGGAAGGCGTAAGCAAGCTATCCCGCAATGTAAAAGCGCATATCCTTGACCTTCCCGGCACCTATAGTCTTAACGCATCTTCGCTCGATGAAAATGTGGTGATTGAACTGCTGCTCAACAAAAATGATAAAGACTATCCCGATGTTGCAGTGGTGGTAAGCGATGTTGAGAATTTAAAAAGGAACCTGCTGCTTTTCACGCAGATCAAGGATCTGGAAATTCCAACCATCCTGGTCATCAACATGGCCGACAGGATGAAGCGCAAAGGAATTTCACTGGACATTCCTTTACTTGAAAAAGAATTAAAGACCAAAATTGTCCTTGTAAGTGCAAGAAAACGCACCGGAATAGATGAGCTGAAAGAGCACATTATCAATTACCGGCATATTTCTACAGAACCCTGTCTCAACGCATCCAGGATGGACCCCGAGTATTTTGACAGGTTACAAAGTACATTCCCTAACCAGTCGCTGTACAAACTTTGGCTGGTAATTACACAGGATGTCAACTTCGGAAATGTAAACAGGAACAGCGCCCCTCTAAGAGAAGATTTCGTTACCAAAGACGCAAGCACGCTTAAGAGGATGCAGCAAAAGGAAACTATACTGCGCTACCAGTTCATCAACAACGTCCTGAAAAAGGGGATGACCGTAGATGTTAATGCTGCCAAAGGGCTGCGCGCACAAATGGACAGGGTTTTAACCCACAAGGTTTGGGGTTATGTGATCTTCTTTGCCATTCTCTTATTGATCTTCCAGGCGATTTACGACTGGTCGAGCTACCCAATGGATTTTATAGATGCGACCTTTGCGAAGCTGAGTGAAGTCACAAGAACGGCAATGCCGCCGGGACCGTTTACCGATCTTATAGCCGAAGGGATTATTCCCGGCCTTGGCGGTATCGTAATATTCATTCCTCAAATCGCATTCTTATTTTTGTTTATCTCCATTTTGGAAGAAAGCGGATACATGAGCAGGGTAGTCTTTCTAATGGACAGGACCATGCGCCGCTTTGGGCTTAGTGGAAAAAGTGTTGTGCCGCTGGTTTCGGGAACTGCCTGCGCGATTCCTGCAGTAATGGCCTCCCGGAATATTGAAGACTGGAAAGAAAGGCTTATCACCATTCTTGTTGTGCCATTTACAACCTGTTCGGCCAGGCTGCCGGTTTACCTCATTATCATTGCCCTTGTAATTCCCGATGAATCATTTATGGGATTCAACCTGCAGGGGTTAACCCTTATGCTCCTATACCTCCTCGGTTTTGGAATGGCCATAGGGTCGGCCTGGATACTGCACAAGCTCCTCAAAATAAAAAGCAAGTCTTACTTCGTTATTGAAATGCCCAACTACAAATTGCCATTGTTAAAGAACGTGGGAATTAATGTGGTGGAAAAAACAAAAGCTTTTGTGTTAGGCGCCGGAAAGATTATCCTTGCAATCTCTATTATCCTATGGGTACTCGCGAGTTATGGCCCGGGAGATAACTTCAGCAATGCAAGGGAGATTGTTGAAACCAAATACAGTGAAACTTACCTGCCCGAAGAAGAGATCGACGAATTAGTCGCCTCATATAAGCTTCAGCACTCATACATTGGGAACATTGGAAAAGCTATTGAACCGGCGGTTGCTCCTTTAGGGTACGACTGGAAAATTGGTATAGCTATTGTGAGTTCTTTTGCGGCAAGAGAAGTATTCGTGGGGACCCTTGCAACCATTTACAGCGTGGGTAGTGATGAAGAAGAAACTATTAAGTCCAGAATGGCATCAGAAACCAACCAAATACTTGGAGGCCCGCTCTTCACCTTTGCCAGCGGTGTGAGTTTGCTGTTATTCTATGCCTTTGCCATGCAGTGTATGAGTACGCTTGCAATTGTAAAAAGAGAAACCAACACCTGGAAATGGCCTGTGCTACAGCTGGTGTCTATGACTGTGATAGCCTATGTTGCAGCCTTGCTGGCCTTTCAGATTTTAAAATAAGACTATGGAATTACTACAGGAAATACTCGTCTTTATCACCTTCACAATAGCTGTTGGCTACATGTTCACCAAATTTGTATACAAACCGAAATTCATTTTTGGCGGCAAGAAAAAGGCTGATAAAGCCTGTGGCACCGGCTGCGGAAGCTGTCACTAATCGATTTACAGAAGTGTGGCAGGCAACCTGAGACAATAGATCTAAAGGAAAATCTCAGCAGCAGTTTCAGCTGAAGGATCTGTTTTTCCAAAGCCTTTATTTATGTTGGCATGAGCCTGTCGTCCCATATCATTACACCTTCTTTATACTATCCACCAGCTCTGTAATTACCCGTAAGGGTTGAACCTCAGAGTAAGATGCAGGTACCTCTGTAATTTTGCCTATTAACCAAAAAATCTCTTTCAGGATCAGCATTTTAGCTCAATCCAACATCCAGAGTCATCATCACCATAAATCCGCCAATAAACCCCAGGGTAGCAATATCGGTATACTTATCCTGTTGGGATTCGGGTATTACTTCTTCTACCACCACAAAGATCATTGCTCCGGCTGCAAAACACAGGGCATAAGGCAATATTGGCTCAAAGGTCATCACTGCCCAGGCTCCCAGCACTGCTGCCACCGGCTCAACAATAGCCGAAAGCTGCCCGTAATTCCAGCTCTTCCAACGGCTCATGCCCTGCCCTCTTAGCGGCGTGGCCACAGCAAAACCTTCAGGGAAATTCTGTAATCCAATACCCACTGCCAAAGCTACCGCACCACCTATGCTGGCTCCTTCAAGACCCATTGCAGCGCCACCAAACAGCACCCCTATGGCAAGACCTTCAGGAATGTTGTGCAGGGTTATTGCTAGGGTAAGCAGTACAGATTTGTGCCACGGGGTTTTCACCCCTTCCTTATCGGCCATTCTAAAATTTACATGCAGGTGGGGCAGCACTTTGTCCATTCCAAAAATGAATAGCGCTCCAAGGCCAAAACCTACCACTGCGGGAACTACTTTTTCAAAGCCTTCGCCTTTACTCATCTCAATACCTGGTGCCAGCAGGCTCCAAAAACTTGCCGCTACCATTACTCCTCCTGTAAAACCCAACATGCCATCAAAAAGGGCACGATTCATTGTTTTAAAGAAGAAGACAAAAGAAGCTCCCAATGCAGTGAGACCCCAGGTGAATAAAGTGGCTAAAGACGCAGCCAGCACAGGATCTAAAGTTTCAAA